>Ga0070707_100000217_pt1 | contig 57586 bp, 40 predicted proteins | sample KBSK5502metaG_FD_65468 | JGI IMG/M metagenome (GOLD analysis project Ga0070707, IMG submission 65468) | Corn, switchgrass and miscanthus rhizosphere microbial communities from Kellogg Biological Station, Michigan, USA - KBS K5-50-2 metaG | ecosystem: Host-associated > Plants > Roots >... | reverse complement strand
TTTTGAGATTTCCCAGCAGGGCGTTTTTGAAGGAACCCTTCATCCCATAGTTTGCGCGTCGTCTCGTCCTCCTGCGCCGATGGGGTAGCGGCAACCATCAAGCTCCCCACACAGAGCACCATCACACACACCGCCAGCATCCAATGCTTATCGACAGCTGTTAACTTGCTTTTCATACTACCTCCTTGCAATCTACTGGTTGTCGTTTTCACCGCCACTCGCCCTGCAGCCCAAAGGCCGCCCAGTAATACGGGTCTTGCCAGCGCTTCTCTTTCCACAACGCGACCTGGGCTGCGCGCAGTGCCGCCGCCGGACGCAGCTTGCCTTCGAGCATGCCTTTGTAGAAGCGGACCATCAGCTCCGCCGTCGCCTGATCGCTGACACTCCACAAGCTGACCACCACCCGCGGCGCCCCTGCATACATAAAGCCTCGCGTCAGCCCCACGAGCCCCTCACCCCTGATCTCTTTGCCCAGCCCGGTCTGACACGCGCTGAGGACGACCAGATCGGCCGGCAAATTGAGGTTGAAGATCTCATGCATGCGGAGGAAGCCATCTTGTGGCTTGCCTTGCTGATCAAAGAGCGAGAGCACGATCCCGGACAGCTCAGGATGCGCGCTGTTGAGGAATCCGTGCGTCGCAAAGTGCAGGATGCGGTATTGGCCGAACTCGGCGCTGGTCGCCGTCTCGCGGCTCGCCGTGAAATCAACTGCCTGTTTGTATTCGGCAGCTTTGGCCAGCGCCAGAATGCCTTCGGCCTCGCGCCGGGTCGCGGGCAAGCGCGGGATGCGGAGCCCGTCGGCGCCAGATTCAGTCGCTGACTTATGCACCAGCTTCCGCTGTGTGTCAAGCGAAGGTTTCGGTGGCTCCTCAACCCGCTTTTCAAGTCCCACCGGAGTCGCCTTGAGCCGCTCGTCGTCTTTCTCGAAGACCGGGTCGGCTAGCACCGCGATCATCTTCGGCAGCGGCTGACGCCCGGCCGTCTCACGCCGCAGCACGGCGAGGGTCGAGGTTGACGGCAAGCTCACTACTTCATGCTTGACGACCAGCGGCGGCCTACGACCTTTACCTCCAGTAACCGGGAACGGCTCCGGGAGCGCAGTGAACGGGATATATTGTAATCCGCCGTCGGCGATGACGAGCAGCCGTTTGGTGCCCAACTGCGCGGCCACGGGGCCGAGCAGCATGCGGCTCAAAGCGACATCCACCGTCGTGGCCCCGGTCGGTGATTGAGATCGCTTGTGCAGCAACCCTTCATCCCACAGCTTGCGCGAGCCGGCCGGCCCCGGCGCATCAGTCTGGACCCCGCCCGTTGTCTTCTGACCTTTGCCGCCCGCCTGAGCTTGATTACGTGCCGTCAATTGTTCATAAAAACTCCGCGCGGCGGCTTCGATCACCTCGCGCTTCGGCAACGTGAAGCTGGTCAGGGTGGTCGGCGTCACGGCCCATAGATAGCTGCGCTCCTCACCCAATGAGTACTCCAGCAGCAGCGTGTCTTTGTCCAGCACCTGTTGTTGAATCTCGCGCAGGCTGAGCGGCTGCGGCTGCGTCAGCGCCGCGTAGCGCGGGCTGGTGCGCCGGATCTCGGTTTGGACCTCCCGCAACTGCGTGGCAATCGCATCGAGTTCCTTAGCTGCGGCTGCCGCCTGATCTTCAGTCTGTTTGCCGCCGGGTGGGGTCATCAACTCAGCGGCCTTGGCATTGAGTTGCTGCTGTAACTCGCGCTCACGCTCGACCAATTCAGGCGCCACGCCGTTGCGAATATCCGCGTGCGCCTCGGCCAGCAGTTCGAGCAGGCTGCGGGCACGGGCGCGCTCGTTCGCTTGCAGCGCGGCGGCAGCGAAGCCAGCGCCTGGCCGCCGTTTGTGCATCCGCATCAGCAGATCGATGTAGAGTTCGTAGTATTGCTGGACTGAGGCTAGGTAAGAGGTCCGTAATTCCTGGCTCGCGACATTGGCACGGATGGATTCAACAATATCGAGCGTCTTTTCAATCTGCATCCGCGCCTTCTTGAGATCGCCGCGGTCGCGCTCAATGCGCGCAATTTCGTAACGAGTCTTCGCTTCGCGGTTGCGCTCGCCAATATCCCGGCTGAGCCGGAGCGCTTGGTCAAAGTAGCCAAGTGCCCTCTGCTTCTGCCCTGAAGCTTCATAGGTCTTGCCGATGTGATAGAGTGCCGCAGCCTCCCCGAAGCGGTTAGTGCCTCGCGTCAGCAACAATGCTTGGTTGTACTGATCAATTGCCTTCTGGAATTCGCCCAACGACTCGTAAACCCGACCGAGATTGTGGAGCGTCGCCGCTTCACCGACGCGATCCTTTACGGCCCGCCTGAGTGGCAACGCCTGATTGTAGTATTCCAGCGCCCTTTGCTTCTCGCCCAGCCCATCGTAGGCCAAGCCAGAGAAGTTGAGCGATTGCGCTTCTCCGCCAGGGACTTTCTCGGCCCGCCAGATCTCCAGCGCCTGGCCGTAGAAGTTGAGCGCCGCTTGCTGATCACCCAATAAGTCGTGAACCCGGCCGATTTGGTTGAGGGTGTTGGCCTCACCCCGGCGATCTTTCAAGGCCTGCCTGATCTTAAGGGCCTGATCGTAGGTATCGAGCGCTTTCTGTTCCTCCGATATCTCCATGTAGACGACACCAATGTTGGTGAGAGTTTGAGCCTCCCCAGCACGGTCGTTAGTGGCCCGCCTGAGCAGGAGCGCCTCGTTGTAAAACTTGAGTGCCTTCCGTTGCTCGCCCAGCGCATTGTAGATGATGCCGATGTTGTTAAGCGTTTGCGCCTCTCCGGGGCGATCATTAACAGCCCGCCTGAGAGGGAGTGCCCGGTTGTAGTAGGTGAGGGCCTTTGGCCTCTCGCCCAACTCATAGTAGCGCAGGCCAATGGCATTCAGCGTGATGGCCTCCCCTTCGCGGTCACCGACGGCTTGATAGAGCGGGAACGCCTGATTGAGTGATTCAATGGCCTTCAGTTTCTCACCCAACAAGTTATAAACAATCCCAATGCTGTAAAGTGTGTTAGCCTCGCGCGCGCGATCGCCAGCGGCTTGTCTGGGCGGAAGCGATTGGTTGTAGTAATCGAGTGCCTTTTGCCTTTCACCCAGCAGATTGTAGACATCACCGAGACCGCTGAGCGCCTCGGCTTCCCCAGCCCGGTCACCAACACCTCGCCAGAGCCGGAACGCCTCTTCGTATCTTTCAACCGCCTTGCGCCGGGATGCCGCCGTCCTTTGATCACGCAGCCCTTCAGTCAAGGCCCGCTGGGCCGCAATACGATCTCTGTCTTGCGCGGTTGCCGTCCGCAGTTCACCGATCCTCACCTCATAGCGACCAGGGATCGCCGCCTTTTCCACCGAGCGCACTTCCAGCCGGTAGTTCCCCGCCGCCTCGGCGATGAGTGAGACGCGTTCCGGCCCATAGGTAAGATTAGGGCTGTTGATCTCAACCTGCGGTTTACCATCCGGCCCGAAGAGTGTCACGGCCACATCAATGCCTCGTTGATCGACGATCACGTGCAGGTACTGGCCAGATGCGAGCATAATCTGATAGGAATAGGTTTCACCCCCTGCGAGCTTTTTTTCGACTGGCTTACCCAGTTCGAGGACAGGAATATTCTTCTCGCCCTGTGCCGCGTTATTCGACCTGGTGTCAGCTTGCGCGCCCTGGCTATTACTCCAGCCTGCCCGCGCCGTGGCCACCGGCCGAGACAACAAGAGAAAGCCGACAAGGAGCAGGAAACTGAGGTGGGTGACCCGCAGACCGGGCTTGCGCTGAATCAAGCAGGAGAGAAATCGGAGAACCATAACAGCACCTCCGCCAGGAGAGTTAGACCGGTGAAAAGTTAGCTCAAAAGAAATGAGTAATGAACAGCCTACGCACTTCTAAAGTGATTTGCGGCCGCTGATTCTGGTCAGCCGACGAGTGCTTGCAGTAAATGATGCTCCACCTGATCGAGATTTACAAGCAAGCGGATGGCCCTCTCGCAACCCACTAGGGTGCCAGGGTCAGCTATCCTGATCCCACTCTGAACTGCCGGTCTCTTTCTTTACTGGGTGGCCGATGATATTCAAAATGCCAGGCCGCGGCTGTGCTCTCAGTCACACCCAGCCTGTGAAACTGGTCGCACCACGCTTCCCATTTTGATGGACGGTAGAGGTTTTGAGAGAGGGCCATTGGCCTTCGCGCCCAGGTTGGCTCGAAAGAAGGGGGCAGGAGGTGATGCCTGACCTTTTGTCTTTTTCCCGCCGCAGCGCTAAGCAGGCTTAGCGCTGCGGCGTCAGAGATGGCTATCAGCCGCAGCCTCGCACCGCCGGCCGTTAGCCGCAGTGCGGCGGGAAGATCGGGATGGTCAGAGTCCCGGTGGCCGTCAGCGTCAGCTTGTGGAGGTTGTGACCGCCATTGAAGGCTGACGGACTGGTCTTCGCGCTCTCGGTGAAGTTGATTGCCGCGCCGAGGATCGGCACATCACTCGCCGCCCAGAATTTCATCCAGCCGGTGCGCCCTTGCGGGATGAGGGTCGAGAGGCGCGGGGTCGTGCGCGGGAAGTTATTGGAGAGCACTCCCCTGAGTTGACAGCCGCCAGAAAGGCTCCAACTGACCCCGGTCTCTACGTCATCGAAGAGTAGGCCGAAGAGCGTGCCGATGGTGCCGGTGCCGCCCCCCGCTAAGTTGCCACCGATGCGGTTCACGACCAACAGCGTATTGTTGCCGTCAGCCGGGCTCGGAAAGCTGTCCAGGGCCAGCGTGCGCGGGAGGCGGTTATAGCCCGCGCCGACAATGCCGTTGAAGGGCAGCGTGACCGTCGGGCTATTCGGGTCGCAGCCGGGCAGCGGGCTGCCAAACTCAGCTCCGCACGCCTCCGCTCCAAGGTCGGCTTCGCGGCTTGAGCCGACGTGTAGCTTGACAAATTCGTTGCCGATCAGGAAGTTGAAGCTGATCGGGCAGCCGTCGGGGCCGACCGCCACCGCGATCAGGTAACCGGTTGTGCCCGGGTCGATGTCCGAAGCCAGGAAACTCACCGTCTGGTTCGCCGTCAGGCAGAGGCTCATATCGGCCGCCGAGCAGGTGTTGCCGTCCACAAAGAAGAGGTGGACGAAGACCGAGGACGAGGTGTGGGTGTTGGTGATGTTGAATCGCGTGTTCGTCTCGTTGAGGTTGCTCGGGTCCGAGCTATAAATGTTGTAGATAAGCACCGAGCCAGCCTTATCATCGCTGATCTCGGATGCCGCCGGGAAACACTGGCCAGGGCCAAGGTTGGGTTGGATGGGCGTCGTGGTGACCGTGGCAGTGTTATTCTCTGGATTACTATCTGTCAAGCCTGGAGGGGGCGCGACGGTGGCGGTGTTAGAGAAGTTGCCACAACTCACCGCCGAGACATGGGCTGAGACGCTGTAGGTCACTGTGCCCTGCGGCGCCAGGGTCACCGTATCAGCGATGTTCCCGCTCCCGACTGGCGCCCCACAACTCGATCCCGCCGAAGCGGTGCAGGTCCAGGTCACATTCGTCAGGTTGGCGGGAAAGTTGTCGGTCACCGTCGCCCCGACCACAGGGAGTCTCCCCCCCGACTGGTTGGTGACAACGATCGTATAGTTGATGGTGTCGCCAGCGTTGATCGTCGCCGGCCCCGTCTTGGTAATCGAAAGGTCTACCGATGACACCTGATTAGCCGCACGAGCAGCCGAGGCGAACATCAACAGTGCTGCCAGCGCCAGCAATGCGTGTGTGAGTTTGTGCGAGGGTCGCATGTCGGATTCCTCCTGAGAGGGGATTTTAAGGGGCAATTGAATGACCGCTAGTTTCGGCGCTCGGCGCAGACCGGCAACAACAAATGTCGAGCGAGGAGCGGGGAGCCCAGTGACCACAGTTACCAGCGGCAAACTACTGAAATGCTAAATCGGGTGCGATTCCCAAAACATTCACTTCCGCAGCCGGCATCAGAGACTTGAAGTGAGGCGGACAACGGCTGTTCAGGCCGCGATTCGCGGTAAAAGCGGCGCGAAGTGATTTGGGCTGCGGCGATCATCACCGCCCAGTGAGTAGCCGAGAGTGAAGTGACCGGATGCGGCGCGGGGCGAAGAGAAAAGGTGTGCGAACACCGCAATTGGTTGCAAATTTATTGCTTGGTAAGTGAGCTCTCTTTAGTGGTTGCCGGATGTGAGGAAAGCTCACCGACGGGGCATAGTGTATGGCGTTTCACGCCGTTGGTCAATATTAAAATAACGGGCTGTCTTTTCGCCTGCAACTTTGATGGACTTCAGAGGTGTTCCAGTTTAACGGCATGGACCAGGAGGCTGTCGTTGCTTCGGACCTTTGTCTGGGTCTTTTCCTTCTCCACCTCTGGCTTCGCGGCCGAATACTTCTTCAGGAACTCCTGCACGGCACTGATCTGAGCGGGGTCTTTGATCTCGCCCTTGTCGGTCGGGTTGGCCCACTTCTTGAGCGCCTCCAGTTCAGCCACACTCTGGGGCGACCAGATCATCCAGACCGTCTCGGCCCCTTGATCGTTGTCCAGAATAAACATTGCCTGTTCAGGGATATGTAGTTCCTGATTGGCAGCCAGTTGGGAGGAGCCGCCGTTGGTGGTCGGTGAGGGAAAAAGGATATTGTAATCAGGTCGGCCGTTTTTCATCACTGGCCCCTCGTTGATGACATAGAGGCAGCCGGACTGCGGGCTGGTCACGTTCAAGCGGACCCGGTCGCCGATTCCGAAAATGGCTTCGCCGGGGAGTAAAGTCGGCCGGCTATTGGGGGAGACCTTCGGGTTCCGCTGCAACGTGACCGAATAACTGAGCACGGATTTCGGAGCCGCGGCAGCAGGTGGGGTAGAGATGTTCTCCGGCTGAGGCGCCGGTCGCCGCCAAGTCAAAGTGATGACGATCCCGACCGCCAGCAGGAGCGCGACGATGGCGAGGGTAGGGACTAACCGGCTCTGCTTCGGCTGATCGCCCTTGATCACCTCGCCTTTCGGCGGCTCCGGGGCACGCAATTTCTCCGGGACGGCCGGGTTGCCGAACTCACTGGTGTAAAGATTGAACAAGTGGACGAGCACGCCATGCTTGACGGCATGCTCGCCCAAGTCATGGAGCGACTCAGCCCAATTCCCCATTTGCCGCAAGAAATCCGCCGTCGCATTGGAGAGCAGGATGTGGCCGGCATCTCCGCAATCCATCACCCGCTGCGCAATATTGATCCCGCCCCCGGCGACGTTCTTGTTGGTATTGATGTCGGCGATGCGGTAGACCGGGCCGCTGTGGACCCCCATCCGCAGCGCTATTTCCGGGTGGCTCTGCAGGGCGCGGGAAATCTCCAGGGCGCACTGGACGGCCGCGACCGGGTCGCTGAAGAAGACTAGTGCCATTCCGTCGCCGGTGGGCAGGCTGATCAGTTGATTCGCCTCCTGCGCGCGGAGAAACTCGACCGTGCCGCCGACGATCTTTTGCAGTTGCCTGAGCAGCCGCGTCTGCTCGTTCATCGGCAGCTTCGAGTAGCCCACCAGGTCGGTAAACAGCACGTGGGCCATTTCCGGGACGAGCTGCTGGGTCGGGGTCGGGAGCATGGATGTGGACTGAACCGGCGATGTGGGTTGCACCGGCCCGGTCGGCGCCTCTTGAGTCGCCAATGCTTTTGCCAACTCCTCACCAAAGTCCCGCGCCCGCGGGTAACGGTCTTGGGCGTCGAAGGCGAGCGCTTTTAAAATGACCTGTTGCGCTGCCTCGGGCAATTCCGGGCGCAAGTCTCTGGGCTTCACCCTCACCCCGGCACGCTGCATCTCGTGCAGTTGAACGCCGGAGTCTGCCCAGAAAGGTAAGTCCCCGACGAGCAGCTCGTAGGCGATCACCCCCATCGCATAAATATCGCTTGAGACCGCCGGCTGCCCCCGAAGCTGCTCCGGGGCCATGTAAGGCAGGGCGCCGGCGACTTTCGTCGCCACATTACTCACCACCTGCGAGTCTTTGACTTGGGCGATGCCGAAGTCGATCAGCTTGACCAAATCCCCGCCCTCGCCCAAAGTTTGCAGCATGATATTTTCAGGTTTGAGGTCGCGGTGGCAAACGCCTTTGTCGTGAGCGGCGCTCAGGGCGTGGCCGATCTGTCGCATAATCTGGGCGACCCGCTCCAGGGGCAGTCCTTGAGGGCCGATCACCGAACGCAGCGTCGCCCCTTCAACGAACTGCATGACCAGGTAGGGCTTCCCGTCGGGCAGTTCGCCGGCGTCCAGAATGCCCACCACGCCCGGATGGTCGATCCGGGCGAGCGCCTCGACCTCCTGGCGAAACTTCTTTCGGAACCACTCGTGATGAGTCGACTCCGCGATCTCTTCGAGGAGGATTTTGATCACCACCGGCTTGGAGAGCAGTTGCGTGTCGCGCGCCAGAAAGACCACGCCGATCCCGCCGCGCCCTAATTCCTTCTCGATCACATAACGATCCTTCAGCTTTACTCCTAAATAGAGACCTTGCTTGAAGAGTAAGAGATGGTCGCGAGAGGTGGGTCTTGGGGCGATAGACCTGGTTGCATCACCTTGATCGTTATCGGTAGCCATAGCAACTCACTAAGCGAAGGCGACTTGAGGTGCCAACACCTCCAGGTTTAAATCGGGTCGGCCCTGGCACTCCGGCCAACCTCCGCTGTCCCGCAAAAATGACTGCGTTACGCGGATATTCTGAACTACTTGTCCGGGAACAGCAATAGAACCGTGGTCAGTTGTCAGTAGGCTGGGGTAGACAAGACAACTGACCACGGACCACTGGCAACTGACCATCTCACCAAAACCCAAGCGCCTTCCACCACAGGAAGCCGACGGCCACCCAGATCACAATATTCGGCACCGAGGCGACGAGCCCGAGCCGCCACCACGTCTGCTGTTTGACGTAGCCCGCGCCAAAGTAGATCGGGCCGGGGGTCGTGCCGTAGTGGGTCAGCGAGGCGTCCAGGTTTGAGAAATAGGCGAGCGAGAGCACCGCCAGATAGGGGGGCGCCCCGGCAGCCAGGATGACGACGAGAAAGGGAATATACATCGCCGTGGAGTGCGCGGTGATGGAAGCAAATCCGTAATGGGCGTAGAAGTAGACCAACAAGAGCGCCGCCAGGGCCGCCCACCACTTCCAGCCGACGGTGAAGCCCGCCGCCGCCTCGGCGAAACGTTTGGTGATCCCGGTCTCGCCCAGCGCCTCGGCCATCCGCACCATGCCGCCATACCAGATGAAGACGTCCCACCCCCCGCGCTCCGTTAGCACGTCCTCCCAGTCCAGCACGCCGCTGACGAGCAGCACGCAGATGCCGAGCAGCGCCACTACGGCGTAGTTGATCCCGTGCAGCGCCGTCGTCATCCACAACAGAGCGACGAGTCCGAAAACCATGAGCATGAGCTTTTCCGGCCACGACATCGGCCCCATCCGGTCAAGCTCCGCTTTGGCGAACTCGGCGGCGGCCGGCGTATGTTTGATCTCCGGCGGAAACAGGCGATAGAGCAGGGGCGGCACTACTATCAGAGAAACCAGCCCGGGAACGATGGCGCCCAAGGCCCAACGCAGGTAGCTCAGGTCGATCCCGGTCACCTGCTTGGCGAACCTCGCGATCAGCGGGTTCGACGCCTGGCCCGTCAGGAACATGGCGCAGATGATGACCTCGCACTGGTAGATGAGCACCATCAAAAAGGCGCCGAGCCGCCGCGAGGTCGGCCCCGGTTTAGATTCGTAAGCCTCAGCCAGGCTCTTGGCAATCGGGAAGATGATCCCGCCGGCCCGCGCCCCGTTCGAAGGGATGACGGTGGCCAGCACCATGTCGGTCGAGACCAGCGCATAGCCGAGGCCGAGCGAGTGGTGCCCGATGGCCCGGATGAAGAGGAAAGCAATCCGCCGCCCAAGCCCCGTCTTGATCATCCCGCGGGAGATCATGAAAGCCGCCAGCACGAGCCAGACAATCGGGTCGGCATACCCGCCCAGGGCTTGAGCGACCGCGAGCGTTCCCGTGAGCGCCGTGGCCGAAACCCCGAGCAACACCATGGCCGCGCCGGGCACCGGCTGCACGATTGAGCCGACGATGGTCGCCACGAAGATCGCCAACAAGTGCCACGACTGAGGCGTAATGCCGCTCGGGACAGGGATGAGAGCCACGGCTAACCCGCAGAGCAAAACGACGCCCCATCTGATGAGCGTGCCTCGACGCCGTGTCCGGTGCGTCGCTTCGGCATCGGCTGGCGGGGCATCCGCGACCGAATGAGGAGCAATTTCCATGCGTGGTCGGCCTTCCAATTTTGAAGAGTCTTACAGACGGGCGGATACTAACATCGTCAGCAAGACCACTCAAGAGAGGGACGGGGCGACGGGGCGACGGGGAGATGAGGAAAGACTTGCTAGTCTCCTACTCCCCCAGTCGCTTTGTCGCCCCGTCGCCCCGTCGCCCCTTCTCCTCACTAAGGGGGATTTAAGTTTTATTTCTGCAACCGACCAATACAGCTAGGCATCTATAGCTTTGACACGGGCCGTCCGGGTCATTCCTAAACATTCAATAGACATTCGCAGGGGGGTGAAATGAGGACAGGTTTGTTGCGGGGAGCAATCTCGTTAGTGCTCTCGCTCACGCTGGCTGCGGCGCCAGTACTAGCTCAAAGCCAACAGCAGCCGCTTCGACAAAAGCCGCTCGAAGATAAAGACAACCCGCTGATGATCGGGAAGCGGAACATCAACAAAGGTCAAATCGACTTCTACTCGCTCGACAAGGAGATGGGCCTCGGCCGTCAACTCGCGGCGGAAGTGGACCGGCAGGCGAAGTTCGTCACCGACCCGGTCGTCACCGAATACGTCAACCGCGTCGGCCAGAACATCGTCTTGCACTCAGACGCCAAGGTGCCCTTCACGATCAAGGTGCTCGACTCAAACGAAGTCAATGCCTTCGCCTTGCCCGGCGGTTTCCTCTACGTCAATCGCGGCTTGGTCGAGGCGGCCGACAACGAAGCCGAGTTGGCCGGCGTGATGGCGCACGAGATCGCGCACGTCGCCGCCCGCCACGGCGTCGAGCAGGCCTCGAAGGGTCAGTTGGTCAATTACCTTTCCATCCCGCTGATCTTCCTCGGTGGGTGGGGCGGCTACATCATCCAGCAGGTGGCCGGACTCGCGGTCCCGCTCGGCTTCCTCAAATTCTCGCGCGGCGCGGAGAAGGAGGCCGACCGGCTCGGCGCCCAGTATCTGTGGGCGGCGGGCTACGACCCGAATGCGCTGATCACGTTCTTCGAAAAACTTCAGGCCAAGGAGAAGAAGAAGCCCGGCACGATTGAGAAGGTCTTCAGCACGCATCCGATGACGGGTGATCGGATCAAGGAGGTGCGCAGCTTGCTGGCTCGCTTCCCTGACAAGTTGGAGTACGAGGTCAACACCTCGGAGTTCAACGACGTGAAGGCGCGCGTCACCTCGATCGGCGCCGCCCAGCGGGCCAACGATGCTGCTCGGGACCGCGACCGCCCGACGCTCAAGCGCCGCAACCCTGCGCCGGGCGATGACGGGTCGAATGATTCGCAGGCTCCGGACCGCCCCACGCTGAAACGTAATCCTTCGGCGAGCGACGACCAGTCCGGCGAGCAGCAGACCTCGGACCGCCCGACGCTTAAGCGCCGAGATTCGGCGCCCGAAGGCACGACGACGGACACAGAAAGCTCAGGTCAGCAACCACCGGCATCAGAGCGCCCGACGCTGAAGCGGCGCACCGATACGAATAATCAACCGTAGACGGCAGCAATACGGAGAATGCGCGACGCGGCGGTCAGTGATGATTCGCCGCGTCTCCTTTTTCTAGCCCCGGCTTGAGAGCGATTCTGCCATCAGCTTCTTGAGCACCTCGCTTACGTTCCCGTCGCCTCGCCTGACTCCAATCTGAAGAAGACTTCCAGCGTCACCTGGTATTCGACCCGGCCGTCGACCACGGCGCCTCGCTGCTCACACACTCTGAACCACCTGAGCTGGCGCAAGGTCTGCTTCACCCGCTCAAGCGCCGCCTCAGTCGCCTGGCTGAAACTCTCGTTTGACGTCCCGACGATCGTGATGCCCTTGAAAACATGGTCGGCCATGATTCTCCTCCTCGTGCTGAATTGACTACTGGGGGTAATGATCGGGGAGCAGGGGTAACTTACCACACCTCGACTCAGGGCGCGAATCGGGATGAGCCTTCAGCCATCAGCATTCAGCAAAGCGGGTGGCAGCTATCTCAACCGATAATTTTCAGGCGGGCCTCTCACGACAGTCGCCGGAGGTGGTATTCGGCGAAGGTCGTCCACACATCTCTACGGCTGTTACGGCCTCTCATATTTCTTTCTCTCAGCGGGGCGAATGATTAACTCCACCCCGAACTTGACGGAACTATCAGGCGGCGCAGTGCGTAACTTTACTCCTGCGCGGTTTTTTCTAGGAAATTTCTATCTGATTGGCGACCGGCGAAGCTTATAAGAGCAGAGGAGGAAGTCGATTTGCCCCTGCCGGACGGCCCGATCTTGATTTTTATTTCGGAGCGTGGTGTGATGGCGGGCCAATCAACGGAGATGCGCCAGCAACCGTGTCACGCGTCTTTATCAATTCTCAATCTTCAGCGTTCGGCAACTGGCAAGCCGAACGCTGCTCATTACCCAACCCGGAGGACCGACATGCTCAACCGGCCAAAGAAGCTCCGGCTCCTGCTCGCCATCAGCCTGATGGTGGCGGCCGGGGCGACGAGTCAAGCACAAGAGAAGTTCCAGGACATTCAAGCGCGAGTGACCGAGTTCACGCTCAACAACGGGATGAAGTTCCTCGTCCTCGAGCGCCACGAGGCCCCGGTCGCTTCCTTCCTCACCTACGCCGACGTCGGGTCGGTGCAGGAGACCAAAGGCATCACCGGACTGGCTCACATCTTCGAGCACATGGCCTTCAAAGGCACCCCGACCGTCGGCGGCAACGATTACGCCAAGGAGCGCGTGGCCCTCGACAAGGTCGATCAAGCCTTCTACGCCCTGCGCGACGAGCGGCGGAAGGGCGCCAAGGCCGACCCCAACAAGCTCAAGCAACTGGAGGAGGGGTTCAAGCGGGCGCAGGAGGAGGCCGGGAAGTATGTCGTCAAGAACGAACTCGGCGAGGCCATCGAGCGGGCCGGGGGCCGCGGGCTCAATGCGGGGACCTCCTGGGACAGCACCGTCTACTTCTTCAGCCTGCCGTCAAACGCGATGGAACTGTGGTTCTCGCTCGAATCCGGGCGCTTCTTGAGCCCGGTCCTGAGAGAGTTTTATCAAGAGCGCGACGTGGTGATGGAGGAGCGCAGGATGAGGACTGAGAGCCAGCCGATCGGCAAGATGATCGAAGAGTTCCTCTCGGTCGCCTATAAAGCCCACCCTTACGGCGAGCCCACCGTGGGCCACATGAGCGACCTCCAGAATATCACCCGCGCCGACGCCGAAGCCTTCTTCAAAAAATACTATATCCCGAGCGACCTGACGGCGGTCATCGTGGGCGACGTTGATCCGCAGCGCGTGCGGCAAATGGCCGAGACTTACTTCGGCCGCATCCCGAGCAGCCCGAAGCCGGAGCCGCTGCGCACGGTCGAGCCGCCGCAAGAGGGCGAGCGCCGCGTCACGCTCAAGCTCCAATCGCAGCGGCTGATGGTCATCGGCTATCACAAGCCCGACATCAACCACCCGGACAACGCGGTCTATGACGCGATCAGCAGCCTCCTCAGCGAAGGCCGCTCTTCGCGGCTCTACCGCAGTCTCGTGCGGGATAAAAAGCTGGCCGTCCAGGCAGGCGGCTTCGCCGGATTACCGGGCCAAAAGTATCCGGGGCTCTTCCTCTTCTTCGGGATCACGGCCCCGGGGCATACGAACGAAGAGGTCGAGAAGGCGCTGGACGAAGAGATCAACCGCCTGAAGACCGAGCCCGTCAGCAAAGAGGAACTCGACGGCATCAAGCGGCGGGCGCGGGCCAACCTGATCCGCCAACTCGACGACAACTCGCAGATGGCCGTTCAGCTCGCCAACTTCCAGGTGCTCACCGGCGACTGGCACAACCTCTTCAAACAACTCGAGAAGATCGATGCCCTGACGCCGGAAGACATCAAGCGCGTAGCCAATGCGACCTTCATCTATAACAATCGCACAGTCGGCGTGATCGAGCCGGCTGAAACCACCGCGGCCAAGTGAGCGAGGGAGGAGAACACGATGCGTATCGAAAGACTGTCACTATCACTGTTTTTATTCTTTGCTCTCGCCCCCGTCGGCCTCGCCCAGTCGGACACCCCACAACAGGCGAAGCCGAAGACGGGCACTCAGACTCGGACATCGGGCGCAAAGAAGGCGCCGCAAGCAGCGGTCACCGACTACAAGAATTTGAAGTACCCGCCGCTCAACGAAGTCAAAGTGCCCGAGCCGGCGCGCTTCGAGCTGCCTAACGGCCTGGTGGTCTACCTCGTCGAAGACCGCGAGCTGCCGATGATCAACGCCTCAGCCATGATCCGCGCCGGGTCACGCTGGGAGCCGATGAACAAAGCCGGGCTGGCGGCCATCACCGGCACCGTGATGCGGACCGGCGGCACCGCCTCGCGCAGCGGCGACAAGCTCGATGAAGAGTTGGACCGGCTGGCCGCGATTGTCGAGACCGCGATTGGCGACGCTTCGGGCGAAGCGACCGTCTCGGTGCTGAAGGAAGACATCGACAAAGGTTTATCGATCCTAGCCGACCTGCTCCAGAATCCGGCCTTCCCGGAAGAGAAGATTGACCTCGCCAAGATCGAGCAGCGTGACGCGATCGCGCGGCGCAACGACGATGCGGGCTCGATTGCCTCCCGCGAGTTCGCGCGAGTCATCTACGGCAAAGACAGCGCCTACGGCCATCAGCCGGAATACGACGCGATCAACTCGATCACCCGCGCCGACCTGGTGGCCTTTCACCAACAGTTCTTCCAGCCCGAGAACGTCGTCCTCGGCGTCTGGGGAGATTTCAAGGCCGACGAGATGCGGGCCAAGATCGAAAAAGCCTTCGGTGGTTGGGCCCGCGGCGGGCGCCCTAAACCGGCCGTGCCGGAGGTTGAGGCGGCGGCGCAAAAACGCGGCGGGCTTTACGCCATCAACAAAGACGACGTCAACCAATCGACCGTGCTGATCGGGCATCTTGGCGGCAAGCGCAACGACCCTGATTTCTACGCGCTCAGCCTTGCAAACATCGTCCTCGGCGGCGGGTTCGCCTCGCGGCTGGTGAGCAACGTGCGGACCGATCAAGGCTTGGCCTACGCCGTCTCCTCGAACTGGGCCGCTGACTGGGACCACCCCGGCCTGTTCCTCGCCTCCGGCGGCACCAAGTCTGAGACCACGACGAAGATCGTCAATTCCATCAAACACGAAATCGAGAAGCTCAGAGATGCGGGCGTGACCGACAACGAGTTGACCCGCGCCAAAGACTCCATCCTCAAAGGCTTCGCCTTCGAGTTTGATTCCACCGGGAAGATCGTCCAGCGGCTGATGAGCTATGAGTATTACGGCTACCCGCGCGATTACTTGCAGCGCTACCGCGAGAACATCGAGAAGGTCACCAAGGCCGACATCCAGCGCGTGGCCAAGCAATCCATTCAGCCCGACCGGTTCGTCGTCCTGGTGCTCGGGAATCAAAAAGACTTCGACCAACCGCTCTCCTCTCTCGGTCAGGTCACAGCGCTCGATATTACGATTCCCAACCCCAAGACCGAGAGCGTGGCGGCGGCCACTCCCGAATCGATGGCCAAAGGCAAGCAGATTTTGGGTGGGGCGCTTAACGCGATGGGCGGCGCCGCCATCCGGGCGGTCAAAGACTACACCACCACTGCCAATCTCACCATCAGTACGCCGCAAGGCGAGATCGGCCTGAAGCGGGAAGTAACCATCAAGCTGCCAGGGAAGTTGCTTGACAAAACGACGTTGCCTTTCGGCGAAGTCATCCAGGCGTTTGACGGGCAGGGTGCCTGGCTGCGAACCCCGCAGGGGACTCAGGATGTCCCAGCATCACAGCGGGGTGAATTCGAGGGCCTACTTTTCCGGGATACCATCTCTCTGCTCCAAAACATCGAGAGTAATAATCTGACCATCCAGGCTCTCGGCCCATCTGAGGTTGAGGGCAAGCCGGTCGAAACGGTCGTGGTTCTGGATCCAGCCCGCAAAAGCCAGGTTAAGCTCTATCTCGATCCGAAAACCAACCTGCTGGTGAAGAAGAGTTATACCGCAGCTCTCATGGGCGCGCCCGGAGAGGTTGACGAAATCTACGCTGATTACCGTGACATCAGCGGCGTCAAAATCCCATTTAAGACGGTCCTGAATCAGAACGGCAAGAAGCTGGGCGAGCAAACCGTGACGGCGGTGAAGATCAATTCTGGCGTCGATGACAGCGTATTTAAAAAGCCCTAGCGCCAAAACCGCGGCGAGCAACCAGTGATGAGCAGCAAGTCTTCTCGGCTGATCGCGCTGCTCTAACATTCACGCCGTGTAATATTCCGGGTGGATGAACTGCAGGAGCGCGAAGATCACGCCTTGCTTGTAGAGCCCCAGCCGCGTGAGCTTCCCGTCCGAGAGGATGCCGATCGCCCCTTCCTGCTGCTTTGAATTGGTGCGCCCGAAGAAGCGGTCATCGGCCTCGCCCAACTCCACCCCCTCCTCGCGCACGATGCGGGCGACGCCTTCGGGCAGCAGGAAGTGGCCGGTCTTTCCTTTGCCGATGCGTCCGCCCTCGTCAACGATCACGACCCAGGCGAAGGCCCACATGCCGTCTTCAGTGTCGAGGATGCCGCCTTCGATGCCGACCCCGTACTTCGCCGACGCGACCTTGCCGAGCGCCTGCCTTGCGCGGTTGAGTGCGCCGGTGTAGATCTCACGGTCTGATGTCGGCTGCGCGCTGACGAGCGAGTCGGTGCTGACGCCGAGAGCGCGAGCCGCCGTCCAAAATTCGGCAAGCGCCTCAGCTACGCAACCGACTTTGACCGGGTTTTCGGAACCGACGGCAAAAATGGTCTCTTGTGCCATGATCGCTCAGGTGGTTGGAATTAAGCACTGATCCGGACCAACAGCTTGTCACTCGCACGTAAATTGACTGGCTGGTTAAAATCAACTACATTCCGTTCCCCTAAACGTGCGCTGACTACCTGCCCATTGAGGCTTGCTTTGACGGCCACCCCTCCTTTGGCCTCTGTCTGAAGGCCCAATTGTTTGAGCGCGACCGTGCCCTGCACAACGTCGATCGTGACCGTCAGATCACGCTTGTTAAGCCGCTGGCCGAAACTCCCCCACATGTTGCCGGTCGTGAACAGGCAGCGAAAATCTTGCTGATTGAGTCGCGGTGCGAAGGCCAGGCGTGCCTCCGGCGCCGAGTAGTGATAACCGGAGAGCGCCGTCAGCAGCGACCAACTTGACAATGCCCGTGCGTAATGCGAGCCGCACTCAACCTCATTCCACGGATTACGCCGCTCTCCGTCGTAACGGTCGCGCACCGCTTTAGTCATCGCCAGGCCCTCCATCACCAACCCTTCATAGATCAGGTGCGCCGCGACTTGGTACTCGATCCCGGTCCACACTTCATCGGAATAGACAAAGGGCAGCATCGGGCGCTTCCCGTGCGGCCAACTGCACAGCAGCAGCCCCTTCTCGTCGTTGAGCGCGTAGATGCGCTGCGTGTTCGGGTGGTCGTAGAAGCTGTGCTTGAAGTTGTGCCGGTAGATCGAGAGCAACGTCTCGCGGACGTGCTCGGCCGGCAGCAAGTGTCCCAACCCGACCACCTCAGCGAACCACTGGCCGAGCAGTTGATCCGAAAGGCATCCTTCGCCGTACTGGTACTTGATCGCGCCTTGATCAATCGCCGAGGCGTACCAGCTTTCCTTGTGCTCGACGTTCTGCGCCTGAATCTGCTTGGGGTCGGGGACACGCTGCACATAGAAGCCGTCGCGCCACAACTCGCGGTCAAGTTTCGCGCGGCCGGACTCGAAGACCTGCCGGTACTGCGTCGCCGCTTCCGCATCGCCCACGGCCCGCGCCATCCGCTCCCCGGCGAGCAGGGCGCCAAGGTAGAGCGTGCCCATCATCGTATTCGGGCCGTAGAATTCGATGTCATACGTGTTGTGCTGCTCGCCCTCCATCACTCCGTCGCGGTCGGCGTCCCAGCCCTTCCACGCATATTCGAGCGCGCGCTTGGCCGCGGGCCATAGCTCGCGCAAGAACTCGTCGTCGCCCGAGAGCCGCCACTCGCGATAGAGTTTCATGACGCAGCCCATCTGGCCGTCGGCCGCCGGCTTGAATTTCCATTGCGCCTTGCCCACGGGGAGGAGCGTGCGGAAGGCCATCGCGCCGTCCTCGCGCAGGTTGACTTTGAAGTCCGTCACGCGCATCGAGCGTTCGAGGTCCGGGAAGAGATGCGCGAGCGCCTGCTCGTAGTTCCACACGTGCGTGCAGTTCATCGGGCAGCACCCCGACTCATCGTTGTTGCCCTCGAAGGCGAAGAACTGTTTGCCTTCGAGCAGCAGGCACGTATTGGTGCGGATGATCGAGACCTGGCTCGACACCGCATCCAGGACCGCTGATGGCAGCGTGGAGGCAAAGAGCGTCTGCCGGAAGGCCCGCGTCGCTTTCTCCAGCCGGTCGAGGTTCGCAACCGTGTGGCCGGCCACCTCCCAGGCGTCCTTGAACTTCGTCCCGTAGTAGTTGCGCAGCTTCTGCCCTTTCACCTCCGGCTCGTTGTTCCAGTAGTTTTCGCGGACGGGGAAGTACCAGGCGAGGATGAATTCGATGCTGCGCGACTCCCGAGGCTTGAGGGTGAGGCGCGGCGCGAGCGTCGCGTAATTCGAACTGCCTTCGGCCGTGGCCCCGGTCTCACGCGGGTCGGCGACCTTGCCCGCGGCGGCGTATTCATCAAACCACTTTTGAAACGAATCCCACCACGCGCCGCCTTCCCAAGCGGTGCGGGCGCTGACTTCCGAGTGGGTCGTCACCAGGGCCATCGAGCCGAAGCGAATGTCGTCCGGTTGATATTTCTGAGAGGTCATCTCAAGGCCGGCAAAGCGCGGCTCGCGACGCAAGCGCGTCACATTCCGGCCGAAACCGGCGAAGCGGTTGCCGCCCAACGCCGACCGCCCGTCGTAGCCGATGGGGTTGAGGAGGGAGAAGGCCAGTGACGCATCTACCGTCTTCGATGAGCGGTTCGTCAGGCGGTAGCGGAAGATCGCGACGGGCAGCGCTGAGTCGTCGGTTGCGAGCGGGATGAAGGGGTTGAAGGCTTCGAGCGTGACGGCGAGCGGCAGCGTCTCATCCTCGAACGCGATCTCGGCCATCGGGTAGGCGCCGGTGAAGCGTGCGCCTCTGAAGCGCGAGAGCCCCTGCGCCCGCTCCCGCGGATAACCGTGAGCGCCGCGAAAGGGCGGTTGGGGAGGCGCTTCGACGACTTTCACGATGGGCATCTCTCCTTCGCTCTTCGCCCACAACGCGACGAAGGTGAAGGGCAGCGCTTTGCCTTTGTTCGGGCGGTTGAAGATCTCCCAGTCGCGCAACTCACCGCGGCCGCCTAAAGAGACCGTGCCCGTGCCGATGCCGCCCAAGGGGAAGGCGATCTCTCCCAGTTGCGGCCCGGTAAAGCTTCGCACCTCCCCTTGCGCGAGCAGTTCGCGCTGCGTGAACGGGATCACCGAACCGGCCGGGGAGCGAAAGGTCGAAGCCTCTGTTGCTTCAGGTTTGGTCTCGGGCTTCAATGCTTCATCGGCCGCGCTACGGCTGACGAGCGTTTTGGCGCCGAGGATAGCGCCTGTGCTTCCGGCCAGGAACTCTCTGCGGTCGACCTGCTTGTTTTTTGCCATCGCTCGATTCTCCAGCGAAAGGTGGGCTCCGATACCGATCCCAGATTTCAACGGCGACTGTAGTGACCTATAGCGGTTTTTACTTGCTTGCGTTCTTTGCGCCTTAGCGCCTTGGCGAGAACCTTATCGCAAAGGCGCTAAGGCGCAAAGAAACGCCAAGAAAGGCCGCGTTCAACTGAAAACCGCTATAGGTATGGTGGCAACAAGCTAGCATAGTTCATTCCTGCTGACAACAAACCGACCTCTCAAGGGGGCGCGGGGAAAAAGGTTAGGATAAACAGCGGTGCAGTACGGGGAGCGTCAGCGACCTGATGTTCCCAGAAAGAGCCGTTTGCGCGAGCCGCAGGTCGCTGACGCTCCCCGTACCGTACCCATGTCGCGCGTTTTGATTTAGAATGAGAGTGTGAAATCCCATCAGACTTTATCCCTCGGACTGAGCCAGTCGCCGCCATGGTGCGCGGCCTTGGTCTGCATCCTCGGCCTGGCCTCACTCGCCTTCGCCGAGCAAGGGCATGACTTACAATCTGATGGTTCCACTTCGCGCCAGCGTTACCGCATTGAGATCAGTCTCGATTATCGGGCGGCGACTTTCACCGGACGCGAGGTGGTGCGCTTCACCAACTCCACGCGGAATGAATTGGAGAGCGTTTACTTCCACCTCTATCCCAACCTGGGCTTGGGAGAATCTGAAGAGCCCTGGCTGACCATCAGCCGGGTCAGCCACGGGTCGCGGGACCTCCGCTTCAATCTCAAATCCCGCGGGGCGGTGCTGAAAGTGGCGCTGCCTTCCAAACTCGATCCGGGGCAGAGCGTCGAGTTGACGATTGACTTTGCCGCCCGCATCCCGCGGGTGCAGCGGGAAGAGACGAGCCTGCTGGCGCACTTCCTGCAGGAAGTCAATGATGCGATGAGCGATGACCGGCAGAGCCGTGACTCGCGCGACATCTTCTTTGCCGGTGAGCAGGCGATGCTGCTCGGCTACTTCTACCCGCTACTGGCCACGCGCCAGGTCTTCTCCGGCGACTACAATTTGGTGATCGGCGTGGGCGGGATCGTCTTTGCCGATGTCGCGGATTATGAGGTCACGGTCAAGCTCGAGAACGGGATCGTCGTCGTCGGATCGGGCTCCAGCGCCGGCCATAAAGTGGTGGCTCCGAGCGACCCGGCCGGCCCTTCACGTCAAGAGTACAGCTTCCGCGGTCGCAACCTGCGCGGGTTCGCGCTCGCCATCGGTGAACGGTTGAAGGCGGTCGAGAAGCAGGTCGGCCCAGTCGTGGTGGTCTCTTATTTCCGTGAAGGGGACGAGCGGCTCGGCCAGCGGATGCTGGAGGTCGCGGCCCGCTCCCTCGAAGCTTATAACGCCGCTTTCGGAAGTTACCCGTATCCGGTCCTCAACGTCGTCGAACTGCCGATGCCGGCCGGCTACAGCGGGATCGAGTTCCCGGCCATGGCGGTCTTGGCCCAGGCCTATTACATCGACTTCGAGGCGCCGGAGGCGGCGCGTCTGCCCGGGATCGTCCGGGAGCAAAGTGACCTGATCAAGGCGGCGCTCGAATTCACGCTCGCACACGCCACGGCGCATCAGTGGTGGGGCGGAGTCGTGGGCAGCGATCCGCAGCGCAATCCATTCCTCGATGAGGCGCTGGCCAACTACTCGGCCGCTTATTACTACGAAGTGGCCTACGGGCGCGCGGCGGGAGTAACGGCCATTGATCAGCAACTGCGCGCCACTTATCAAGCCTACCGCATGCTCGGCGGCACCGATCTGGAGGTCGATAAATCGGCCAAGGATTTTCGGAGTTCACTGCAATATACGGCGATCGTGCAAGCGAAAGGGGCGCTGCTCTTCGCCGCCTTGCGCAAGGAGCTGGGCGACGAGCGCTTCTTCTCCGCGCTGCGCCATTACTACACCGCACACCGCTTCCAGATTGCCACGCCCGACCACTTACGCTACGCCTTCCTGGCCTCGGCCGACGACCACCGCGTGGTCAAGGCGCTCTTCCAGCGCTGGATCAAAGAGAAGCGCGGCGACGAAGACATCGGCGCCCCGGAAGTGACGCTGCTGGCGCCCCCCAATTCATCCCCCAATTCGTCGAAAGCGCGGACGCTCGGCCGCATCTTCGTCAGGATCGGGCGCACGGCAGCACGGCCGTTTTGAGGCCAGCTTTCTCCCCCGAGGAACATGTTATGAGGAATCTGAGTTCTGTAGCTGGGCGTGACACATCCACCCGTTCGAGGGCCGTGAGTTTCGCGCCGCAAGTTGGGGTTGAGCGGGCAGAGCGCGTGGCCTACTGGCTCGATGACCTGATCCGCATCCCATTCACCAACTTCCGCATCGGCATCGACCCACTGCTTGGTCTCGTGCCCTGGGTCGGTGATACGGCGACGGCGCTGTTCGCGCTCTACATCGTCGGCAGCGCGATCTATTACGGCTTGCCCAAAGTGGTGATTGCAAGGATGGGGCTGAACGTGGCGTTTGACTATCTAATCGGGATCATCCCATTCGTCGGTGACGCGAGCGATTTTTTCATCAAGTCGAACCGGTGGAACATGAACCTGCTGCGGAAGCACGCCGAAGTGCAGAGGAGGCCGAGTTTGGGTGATTACCTGTTCGTGGGTTTGGTCATCTCCCTTGTCCTCGCGCTCATTGTTGGTGGCGTGACGTTAGTCTATTTCTTGCTCAGAGCCGGCCTCAACTTCAGCCAGTCAGTGGGTCGCTGAGACGAAAGTGTCCCGCGACCTGTCAGGTTGCGGTTGGTCCCGGAAGTAATTCTTTCCGAAGTCACCGCAACCTGACAGGAATAGACCTGTTTAGCCCGGAGGCCAATTCATCGGCCGCCCGCCGAGGACATGCACGTGGAGGTGCCAGACGCTCTGCCCGCTTTCTGCCCCCGTGTTGATCACCGTGCGATAGCCGTTTTCGGCGATGCCTTGTTGGTTGGCGATCTTGGACGCGAGGCGGAGCAGGTGGCCGAGGGTGGCCTCGTCCCCTGGCGCCGCGTCGTTGAGCGACTCGATGTGCTCGCGCGGGAGGATGAGCACGTGCGTCGGCGCTTGCGGATTGATGTCGCGGAAGGCGAAGGCGACCTCGTCTTCATAAACCTTTTGGGACGGAATATCCCCGGCGATGATCTTGCAAAATAGGCAATCGGTCTCTGCCATCTCTCTCTCCTTTGATTTTACGTTTTGATTCTCTCGATTTCGGCCCCGACCCCGCGAAGCTTCTCTTCGATCTTCTCGTAGCCGCGGTCGATATGGTAGACGCGGTCGATCCAGGTTTCACCCTCGGCCACCAGCCCGGCCAGGACGAGTGAGGCTGAGGCGCGCAAGTCCGAGGCGATCACGTTGGCCCCGGTGAGCGGCGTGCGGCCGTGGACGTGGACGCAGGAGCCGCTGACGCGCAGGTGGGCGCCCATGCGCTGCAACTCGCTGGCGTGCATAAAACGGTTCTCGAAGATCGTCTCCGTCACCATCGCATCGCCCTCGGCCTGCGTCATCAAGGCCAGGTACTGCGCCTGCATATCGGTCGGGAAGCCGGGGTAGACTTCAGTAATCACGCCGATGGCGCCCAGCCCATCCCGCCTGCTGACGAACAGACTGGACGGGCTCGTCTCTTCGATCTTCACGCCCGTCGCCCGTAGGAGTTGGATCACCATCTCCAGGTGGCGGGGCTCACAGTCCGTGATTTCAAGCTCGCCTTGTGTGATGGCCGCGGCAGCGACGAGCGTGCCGGCCTCGATGCGGTCAGGAATGATCGTGTGCTCGGCGCCGCCGAGTCGTTTGATTCCCGTGACGGTGATCGTCGGCGTGCCGGCCCCTTCAATCTTCGCGCCCATCTTGGTGAGCAAGGAGGCGAGGTCGGAGATCTCCGGCTCACAGGCGGCGTTGGAGATCTTCGTCGCCCCCTCGGCCAGGGCCGCCGCCATCATCACGTTCTCAGTGCCCGTGACGGTTACTTTCTCAAACGAGACCTCTGCCCCGCGCAGCCGCTCGGCCCGCGCCTCGACGATGCCCCCGCACAGGGTGACCTGGGCGCCCATCTGTTCGAGGGCCGTCAGGTGCAGGTCAATCGGCCGCTGCCCGATCGCGCAGCCGCCCGGCAAACTCACGCAGGCACGCCCGAAACGTGCCACCAGCGGGCCCAACACGAGCACCGAGGCGCGCATCGTTCTGACCAACTCATACGGCGCCTCGAACGAATCCACCATGCTGGCATCGATCTGGTGTGTGCGCAATTCCGGCACCAGCACCGTGCAGCCGAGGTCTTCGAGCAGCCGCCGCATGGTGATCAGGTCACGCACGTAGGGCACGTTGTGCAGCGTGACTGGCTCAGCCGTCAGCAGCGCCGCCGCCATGCAGGGCAGCGCCGAATTCTTTGCCCCGCTGACAGACATTCGCCCGCTCAGCCGTCTCCCGCCAATGATGCGAAACTTATCCATGCGACAGCTTGTTTTCCGCCCGAGACCCTAACTAAGCAATGATACTACCATATTTCGGAGGCGCCGCCACATCGGTCGCCGAGGTCATTTTTTTCGCCCGCCCCGGATTTGGGAACTTTTTCGCCCCATCCCCCGAATCACTCATGACAGTCGGACGCCGACGGGCTATAAAGACACGATGACCTTGCTCACGACTCCCAGCGACGAAGAACTGCTGCGGCTCATGATGGCCGGGGACGAGGCTGCCTTCACCACACTCTACCGCCGGCGGCAGGGCGGCATCTACCGGTTTGCGCTGAGAATGAGCGGATCAGAGGCGGTCGCCGAGGATGTCACGCAGGAAGTCTTCATGGCGCTCGTGCGTGAGGGGAGTCAATTTGATTCGGCCCGCGGGTCGCTCGTCGCGTACCTCTACGGGATCGCCCGCAACCAAATTCTGCGCCGCTTGGAGCGAGACCGCTTCTTTGTGCCGATCAATGACGTTGCGGATCAGGGTGAGGTTCCCGGCCCGGAGAAGTTCGTCGCCCCAGGCGATCCGTTGGGCGACCTGACTCGCGATGAGATGGTCGGGGCAGTGCGCCAGGCGGTCCTGTCACTGCCGGCGCATTACCGCGAAGTAGTGGCGCTTTGTGACCTGCAAGAGATGAGTTATGTGGAGGCCGCCGCGGCGCTCGGCTGCGCCGTGGGGACGGTTCGCTCGCGGCTGCACCGCGCCCGCGCGTTACTAGTGGAGAAGCTGCGGGCGAACGGGAAGGCTGACTCATCCTCCAACCAAGCCACCTCCGCGAGGTGTTTCGTATGAAGTGTCAAGAATTTGAAACCATCGTTAATGACTTGGCCCGCGATCAAATCATGGATCTCGCCGTGCGCGAGAGCAGTCTGGCTCATGCCCGGACTTGTACGCGCTGCGCGGCACGCTTGGCTGACGAGCGGGCATTGACTATCGGCCTCCGCGCCCTGGCCACCAGCCAAGAGACTGAAGCTGCACCAGTGCGCGTCGAGGCGGCGTTGCTGGCGGTCTTCCGCAATCGCGCAACGGCCCCGGTCGTGCCCTCTATCAAAAAGGCCCCAACGACTATCCACCAATCTTGGTTACGCTGGGCGGTTGCCGCCGCCGCCGCGATTCTGGTGTTGCTCGGGCTGACGGCCCCACGCTGGCTGCACACAACGCAGCCGAAGCAAGAGTATCAGGTGCGCACCTTGCTGCCGACACCGACAGTGACGCCGATACAGGAGTTCAAACCACAGCCCGCCACTCCGCCGACTGGGCGCGAGACAGCAAAGGTTGGCCGGCCTGTGCCCCCGCGCGCACATGGTCGAGTGGATTACGCTTCGCACCGCCCTCAAACGGGTAGTCGTCTAAGTGGGATCGCTTTCAGTCACGAGCTCACGGTCAACGCGAGTGAGCCTGAGGTGGCGACGGATTTTTTGCCGCTGACATTTGGGAGTGGGCTACCGCCGCTCGAGAGCGGGCAGGTGGTGCGCGTTAAAGTGCCGCGCTCGGCGCTCGCCTCCTTCGGCCTGCCGATCAATTTCGAGCGCGCCAACGAGCCAGTTAAAGCTGACGTCCTGCTGGGCGACGATGGGTTAATGCGGGCCATCCGCTTCGTCCGCTAGACGCCAGCCACGGTCAAAGAACAGTAGTCTCAACCGGAGGTTAACAATTCACTATCGAGGAAAGAGAGGGACATATGAGCAGACAGAAACGATTGATCCTGAGCCTGACTTGCACGCTGGCCCTGCTGGGCAATAGCTTCATCGTGGCGGCGCAGGACAGGGCACCAGAGAAGGAAAAGAAGTCGCCGGCGGCTGATCGGGTCGTGATGATCGAGCCGGCGGGTGTCAGCGATTTCCGCCTCGAAATCCCCAGGACGGACTTCTCCTTCTTGCAAGGGCGCCAAGAAGGAGGCGTGATAGTGACGCAGGGCGTCGGCCCAGCGGGTGATGTCTCTACTTTCAGATTCATGGAGTCTGAGTTCCGCTTCGACGGCAAGGTCGTCAAAGGGGCGCCCTATTCGGCCGACGCAATCACCGAGAGCGTCCAGGTGCTCAGCGACGGCAACCGGATTGTCCGCCGGAGCACGTCCACCGTCTCCCGCGACAGCGAAGGCCGCACCCGCCGCGAACAATCGCTCGGCGCCATCGGCCCGTGGAGTGCCGCGGGCGAGCCGGTGTTGACGATCTTCATCAACGATCCGGTGGCCGGCGTCAGCTACACCCTCGACCCGCGCACCCGCACGGCGCGCAAGATGATGACCGCTGCCAGGTACAATATTACAGGCGTGGCCCCTGAGGCCGCAGCCGGCGGCTCGCCCAAGAAGATCAACGTCTCCGGCGGCGTGTTGCAAGGCAGTGCGGTCAAGAAGGTGCAGCCATCATACCCGGCGGTAGCGAAAGCCGCTGGGGCGCAGGGCGCAGTGCAGGTTCAGATCACGGTCAATGAAACCGGCCAGGTCATCGCCGCCGAAGCGATCAGCGGCCACCCGTTGCTGCGGGAGAGCGCGCTCGAAGCAGCTAGGCAGTGGGCTTTCAAGCCAACTGAACTTTCAGGCGTGCCGGTCAAAGTCCAGGGCCTGCTCACCTTCAACTTCACGCTCGGCGACCGGGAGGAAAACCCGGTGCCGCTGCCGCCACTGCCACCCGGGCCGCTCGCGTCGATGAAGCCGCAGACGGAATCGCTCGGCAAGCAGACGATCGAGGGCATCGAGGCTGAAGGCAAGCGCGTCAGCTTTACCATCCCCGCCGGCCAGATCGGCAACGAGCGCCCGATTGAGATTGTCTCCGAAACCTGGTATTCGCCGGAGCTGCAAACCGTGGTCATGAGCAAGCAGAGTGACCCGCGCAACGGTGAGACCACCTTCCGGCTCATGAACATCAACCGCAGCGAACCCTCGCGGTCACTCTTCGAGGTGCCGTCCGATTATTCGATTAAGGAAGAGAGCCGTGACCAAATGAGGATGAGGACGATGGATGAGGAAAAGATGAGGCTGGAGATGGAAATGATGAAGGAAAAGACAAAGATGAAGAAGCCCGACAACGAGCATTGATCTTCGGCGGCCTCGGTTCTGTGGGCGAAGCGACGATCTCGCTTCGCCCTTTTTGCATTTCCCCGGAGATCATCCGGCGGGAGCCGCGCCTCCCGGCTGGCATCGAAGACAAAGACTATGCTATCTGAGAAGCATCGTTGGTCGCTGACCCTGATCATTGTAGTTTGCCTCTCCTGCTTCGGCTTGGCCCAAGACCAAGGTCGCAGCCTGAGCCAAGCCTCAACGCCTTCATCTGATGAAGCGGCCTTGCGCGCCCTGGTCGATCAATACCTCATCGCTTACGCCCAAAAGGACCTCGAAGCATTTATGGGATTGTGGAGCGAGAAAGCCGTGGGGCTAGACTCGCGCCGGCAAGCCATGCAGCGCATGTTTACTGGCGGGACCTCTTCCTTCTCTAACTTGGTGATCTCCAAAGTCAAGATCGAAGGCGAGAAGGCCAGCCTGCGCGCGGCAGTTGATCGCCGGGGCGCCACCACTCAGCCCAATCAGTTCTACCGCGGGCGGATGATGCTCAACTTTGAATTTGTCAAAGAGGGAAGCGCTTGGAAAATCTGGCGCGACCTGCCGGCGGTCGTCAGTCTAGTGACCGCGCTTGTGGAAGCGAAGGATGAAGAGGCGGCCAGAGCGTTGCTCGCTGATGACCAGGAATTGGTGACGGGAGAGTTGCAGCAGTTGCTCGTCGGGCAGGCCAATCGGCTTTACGAGCGGGGGGACTACACGCGGGCGCTCCACGCCAATCACCTCATCCAGCGCATCGCGGAGCAACTCGGAAACCGGGCGGCCGTGGCCGGCGCCTTACATATGATCGGCAACGTCCACTACTTGCAGAAAAACTACCGCCTGGCACTGGAGACTTATCAACAGAGCCTCGCGATCGAGGAGAGCCTGGGGAACAAGGAAGGGATGGCCAGCTCGCTCTCCAGCATCGGGCTGACCCACTTCGTGCAAGGCAACTACACCGCAGCCATCGCGTTTTATCAACAGAGCCTCGCGATCTATGAGGGCCTGGGAGCGAAGGCGGAGATGGCCAACATGCTCGATCACATCGGCAACACCTATTACGAGCAGGGCGAGTACGGTTTGGCCATCGAATCCTACCAGCAGAGCCTGGCGCTGCGTGAGACGCCCAGGGAGAGGGCGAACATTGCGGGTACGCTGCACAGCATCGGCAGCGCTCAATACGATCAGGGCAATTATCAATTGGCTTTGGACGCCTACCAGCAAGCTCTCGCCCTGTTCGAGGCCTTAAAAGACAAGTCAGCCATGACTCGCGCCCTGCATAATCTGGCCAATTGCTACTACCTGCAAGGCGACTTTGGGGCGGCCCTCGAATACTACCAAAAGAGTTTCGCGATCGAGGAGCAAGTCGGTAACAAGCAGGGCATGGCAAGTTCGCTCTACGGCGTCGGCCTGATCCACTACCTGCAAGGCAACGATGCGGTGGCCGCGGAGCATTGCCAAAAGAGCCTGGCCCTGTATGAGGCGGCGGGCGACAGCGCCGGAGTGGTAGCCGCGCTGCATAGCATCGGCGATCTTTACTTCAGGCAAGGCCAGTTCGCTTCGGCATTGGAGTATTACCGAAAGCACCTGGCCGTCAATGAGTCATTGGGCGATAAGTCGAAAGTCGCCTGGTCGATGCTGGACCTCGGCTCGGTCCAGTTCTCGCAAGGCAACCACGATCAGGCGCTGGAGTTTTACCAGCAGGGGAGAAGCCAATTCGAGGCCCTCGGCGAGCAGGGTGGAATTGCCAGCGCGCTCCTGAACATCGCCTTGGTGAATTATGCGCGAGAGCAGTACGGCGTCGCCCTGGAACTCGCCGATCGTGCGGCTGCGCTGGCCAAGCAAGCTGGCAGTCCGGACATCTTTTGGCATGCCCGCCACCGGGCGGGAAAAGCTCACCACCTGCTGGACCATCCGGCCCAAGCCGGCCAAGCCTTTGAAGAGGCGATTGCCACTATTGAGAGCAAGCGCTCTCAGGCGAGCGGCGAGCAGGTGCTCTGGCGCCTCTTCGAGGACAGAACCTCGCCATACCTCGCGATGGTGGATTTGCTGATCAGCCAAGACCAGGCCGCCCAAGCCCTCGCCTACGCCGAACGCGCCAAAGCGCAGGTCCTGCGGTCGGTGCTTCAGAGCGGCAGAGTCCAGATTACCAAAACGATGACGCCGCAGGAGCAGGAGCAGGAGCAGAAGTTTAATCAGCAGATTGCCGCCCTCAGCACTCAAATCTACCGCGTGCAACAGCGCGCCCCGGTCAACCCCGCTTACTTGGCCAGCCTCAATGCCCGCCTGCAAAAAGCACGGCTCGAGTACGAAGCGTTTCAAACGAGGCTGTATGCCGCGCACCCCGAGTTGAAAGCCCTACGGGGCGAAGCGCAACCGGCGAAGCCGGAGCAGGCTGGCGCTTTGCTGACCGATACAAGGACTGCGCTGCTGGAGTACGTGGAGACAGAAGACAAGACCTACCTCTTCGTGCTGACGAGAGGAGGCGGAGGACGGGGCACTAGGCAAGGACCAACCAGCAGAGGGCAGAAAAACTTTCTTCAGCAGCCTGGCTCACGACCCTTACCTCTCTCTCTGAAAGCTTACATCCTGGGCCTCAACAGCAAAGAATTGGCTTCGCGGGTCATCCGGTTCCAGGAGCTAGTGACACGCCGTGACGAAGGCTTTCAGCCACTCGCCCGTGAATTGTATGACCTCTTGCTAAAGCCGTCGCAGGAGCAATTGAAGGGTATCACGAGGCTGGTCATCATTCCGGACGGCGTGTTGTGGAGGCTGCCCTTCCAGGCATTACAGCCGGCAGAGAATCACTACCTGATCGAAGACCAGGCGCTCTCATTGGTCCCGTCGCTGACCGCGCTCCGCGCCATGACGAGGCGGCGGGGCGGCGGGGCGGCTCGCCCCGCCGCCCCGACATTGTTCGCCCTGGGCAACCCTACTTTGGATGAAAAGACGGTAGGGCGTGTAAAGTCAGTGCTCATGAACGAACCACTTGACCCGCTGCCCGAAGCAGAAAAAGAGGTCGAAGCATTAGGGCAGCTATACGGTGCCGGGCAAAGCCAGGTCTACGTCGGCGCCGAGGCGCGTAAAGAGCTTGCGAAAGCGGAGACAGGCAAGCACCGCGTGCTTCATTTCGCCGCCCACGGACTGCTCAATGATGCGAGTCCAATGCATTCGCTCCTGCTCCTGTCGGCGGCGCAGGACAATCAAGAGTACGGTTTATTGGAAGCCGGAGAGGTGATGCGGTGGGAGCTACAGGCAGAGGTGGCAGTCTTTTCAGAGTGCGAGACCGCACCAGGGCGGGCCGGGTCAGGGAAAGCCGTCATGGGGCTGACCTGGGCCTGGTTTGTAGCGGGGTGTCCCACGGCGCTACTGAGTCAATGGAAGGTCGGATCCGCAAGCACCACAGCGTTGATGCTGGATTTCCACCGCCAACTCAAATCCAAACTCCAGAATCCGGCGTTGCCGATTACCAAAGCGAGGGCTTGGCAGCAAGCTGTGATCAGATTATTGCAGAGCGGCCAATACCGGCACCCGTTTTACTGGGCCGGTTTTTGGCTAGTCGGCGACGCAGCCTAAGATTTCAGTTGCCGCCGCGAACCCAGCCGATGGGAAGACAGACACCTCCGCGCAGGTTGGAGACACCATAGCGGAATATCAGTAGGGCACGATCTGGTTCGATCTTGACGGGGGAACTGGCTAGTGATCAGGCTGATTGGGGGTCAGGCTCGGCAAAGAGCGCCGCGAAGGCTTCGCGGGCACCTGGCCGCTCTTGGCGAGCGCCTTTCAGCCATTCGGTGGTCACCTCGACCGCCGTCCGCGCGATCGGGGCCTGGTGTTTACGTGGCTTATTCCCCTTCCGCTTGCGCGCCACAGTCTCTTGCTGCAAAGTTTCTTTCTTGACTAATCTAGCTTTATGCATCTCCGTTATCCAATCTCAACATTGCCCACCACTCAACTCCACGCAGCCGCAGATTCAGATACTCTCTGATTGCTAAACAGGCAAACCCGGAATTGAACTTGGCTAGAACTCGACGATTACTTTTCTTGCGACCCTGGTAAGGGGTTTGGGGCGGAAAAGACGTGAGAATGAGTTAAACCGGCGGAGCTGAACTCCAACCGTAGTGTAGCACAAACCTGCTAAAAGGCGAACGATATTTTTAATGCGGATGTGTGACAATCTGATTGATGGCACCCAAGGCGAAGCTGATGGAAGCTGGAAGAGGAGGGCAAACTTTGCCAATGAAATCGGGACACCGCCCCTCCCCTTGAGGCCGGCGTTGTTTTCGCTCCGCAGGCCGCTGAGCTGGCGGTGTGCGTTCGTTAGACGGACAGAGAGTGTATCTAGCTCATTCGCCTGGTGCCCCAAGGAACCGAGGAAATGGGCTTTATCTCGTTCATTATTCACTTGAGGCCGGCTGGTACAACGCTTGCTCTACCGCCGGCTGGAATAATCACTATCAAAGACAGGGTATAGTTTTTAGGAAGGAGCGGAGATGGATAAAGCAAGGCTAGTAAAACGAAAAGATTTGCCGAAAGAAGAGCAGACCGAGCTGCCGCAAACGCCGCCACCACCCGCGGCGCCGGTGACGGTCAGCGCGGTGATAGATTGGATGAGCAGTCGGCAGCCGAGCCGGCGAGCGAATCCTCGCGAGGCCTTTGCCGCATTGTTTGCTCAGCCGCAAACTAACTGAACATCCCCGTTCAGCCAATATTACTTGAAGATTTAGCAATATCAGGAAGCCCCTGTTTTTAAAGTTTACCTCCTTTCCTCAGTTCATTTTATTCTAAGCCATCTGAGTCAAGCAGGAGCTTGGCCGATGCCGCCCTACGCCCGGTCAGGTCGTCAGTTTTTGATGGTCCATGTTAACCAGGCAAAGGGATTGGATTGCCCTTGGCAGCGGCCCCCGGGCAGGGAGTGGCGCGAGTCATCAACCTGTGCGAAGATAGGGCGGAGAAAATCGTCGGGGAGCACCGAAGCCCGGAGATAGTAAAGCGGCGAAGATTGGTGGTTTGATGAGCTAAGCGTGCTCGTTATCTCTCGGAAGAGCCGGGCACAGGCTCAAGAAACGTCAGGACAAAAGTTCTGACTGTCATCTTCGCCGCATCTCGATGTCTCGTTGATTGTCAAGACAACTGGGAAATTGATGGAGCGGGAGACGGGATTTGAACCCGCGACTTCGACCTTGGCAAGGTCGCACTCTACCACTGAGTTACTCCCGCAATGCCTCCACTTTTTTAGCCTATGCCAGGAGATTTGTCAACCACCCGGCGATGGACTCAAGGCCATGATGGAGACTGAACGCCTGTTGATCGAGGAGTGGCGGCCGGAAGACTGGCTCCGCTTTCGGCCAATCGCGGCGGACCCGGCGGTGATGCGTTACATCAGTACCGGTCAGCCGTGGCCTGATGAGCGGATTCAGCAGTTCGTCGCGAAGCAGATCAACCAGGCGCAGACGGATGGCTTCTGCTTATGGAAGCTGATTGATAAGTCGAGTCAGCGGCTCGTCGGCCAGTGCGGGCTCCAGCCTCTGGGCCAGACGGGCGAAATTGAAATCGGTTGGTGGCTGGCAACGGATTACTGGGGAAGAGGGTTGGCCGCCGAAGCCGCGAGGCGCGTCTTGCGATACGCATTCGAGACGCTTCACCTGAAGCGAATCATCGCCATTGCTCAGCCTGCCAATCAAGCCTCGATCAAGGTCATGCAGAAACTCGGCATGTCGTTCGAGAGGGCAACCAGTCACCGGGAGCTTGGCCTCGCCAATCCTGAGATTGAGATAGTGCTTTACTCAATCGAGAATCGTGAGGCGACCACTTGAAGGAGGGACTTGATGCCGGAAGCAAACAGCCTGATTCTGTTTTTGCTGGCGACCGTCACCCTGAATCTCACGCCGGGGCCCGATATGCTCTACGTCATCGCGCGCAGTGTCGGGCAGGGGCAGAAGGCCGGAATCGTTTCGGCGCTCGGCATCGGCGTGGGCTGCCTCGTGCACACCTTCGCCGCGGCCTTCGGCCTTTCCGCCCTGTTGATGTCTTCGGCCGTTGCCTACGACTTCGTCAAATATGTGGGCGCCGTCTACCTCATCTACCTCGGCGCCCGCATGCTGATCAGCAAAGCCTCGATGAGCCTGGGCACGCCGCTCAAGGAGGCCGGCCTGGGCAGCATCCTCCGTCAGGGAGTGATCACCAATGTGCTCAACCCCAAGGTCGCGCTCTTCTTCCTCGCCTTCCTCCCGCAATTCGTCGATGCTTCAAAAGGCGCGGTCGCCTGGCAGATTATTTTTCTGGGCCTCCTTTTCAACACCTCTGGAACCCTGTGGAATGTCACGGTAGCATTACTCGCTGGCCGCGTGGGCGAAGGGCTCAAAAGCCGCCCGGGCTTTTCACAAGCGCAGCGGTGGGTCACGGGCAGCGTGTTCATTGGCCTTGGGGTTCGCCTGGCCCTCGTCAAACGCAATTAGTGGCGCCGCGCCGCCGAGAAGGGAAATATGTTTAGCCTGAGAGTTGACGACGGTCTCGAATTGCGCTTGTTCGGGGAGCAGCAGGCCGAAGTCTTATTCGCCCTGGTCGATGAGAACCGGGACCACCTCCGCCAATGGCTGCCCTGGCTGGATGACAACCGGTCGGTTGATGATACGCGGGCCTTCATCAAGAGGTCACTTGAGCAGTTGGCGAATAACAACGGCTTCCCGGCCGGCATTTGGTATCAAGGCAGACTAGCGGGAGTGATCGGCTACGCCGAGATCGACTGGCCGAACCGGATCACGGGCATCGGCTACTGGCTCGGGGCCTCATTCCAAGGTCAAGGCCTGGTGACCAGGTCTTGTCGCGCTTTAGTAGATTACGCATTCAATCAATTGGAACTGAACCGCGTCGAGATTCGCTGTGCGCCGGGGAACAAGGCAAGCTGCGCCATCCCGCAGAGGCTCGGCTTCACTCGGGAAGGAGTCTTGCGGCAGGCGGAATGGCTCTATGACCACTACGTCGATCTGGTCGTGTACGCCATGCTGGCGAGCGAATGGCCGGCGGCAGTCAAACAATCATCATAAGAGAAGTCCAGCGACCTGTCAGGTTGCTGTCGTCCCCGCAAAAGACGAATGGCGAAATCTGCAGCAACCTGACAGGAATAGACATCTGATTTATGGCTTTAGCACTAGACCTACAAACTATCGCCCAACAAATTTTCCGGCGCACGCTCACAGCCATTGACGTGGAAGCCGTAGTCCAGACACGCCTACGCCTGGTCGGCAATAAACTGGTGATGGGGGAGGAGGAGTGGGACCTAGTTCGCACTTCACGCATCGTGGTGATCGGCATCGGCAAGGCGAGCGTGGCGATGGCCCGCGCGGTCGAGAGCATTCTCGGTGAGCGCATGACCGAAGGGTTGGTTGTGATCAATGCCCTGGTCGGTGAGGCGCCGGCGCGACTCCCGGTTCTCTTAGGCGGCCACCCGCTGCCCAATCAGGCGAGCCTCGAGGCGGCCGATGCGGCGCTCGCGACGCTGCGGGCGGCGGATGGTGAAGGGACGCTCGTGATCTTCTTGATTTCGGGCGGCGGCTCAGCGCTCTTCGAGAAGCCGATTGACGCGAGCCTGACGCTGGCTGACTTGCAGGAGGTCAACCGCGCGCTCGTCGGCTGCGGCGCCGTGATCGGCGAGATGAACGTCGTTCGCCGGCACCTCTCGGCCGTCAAAGGTGGCCGGCTCGCCGAAGCCGCCCCGCACGCGCGTCAAATCTCGCTCTACATCTCCGACGTCAACAGCGACGATCTGACGACCGTCGCCTCCGGCCCGACGCTCCCTGACACTTCGACGCTTGCTGACTTCCACCGCATCATCGCGCGCTATGACCTGCTCCGCCAATTTCCGCCGAAGGTGGCGGCGCTCATCTCGGCCAATGCGATCCCGGAGACTCCGCAGCAGGACCTCCGTTCCACTCGCGCTCGATCTCATCACTTGCTGCTCGACAACCGCCGCGCGCTGGCCGAAGCCCGCCGCATCGCCGAAGCGGAGCATGGCCTGGTGGTCGAAGTCGCGGATGATTTGGTTGAAGGTGACGTGGAAGTGATGGCACGCACCCACCTCGGACGGATTGCCGCATTGCGGTCGAAGCACCAAAGCCGTGCGGTCTGTCTGCTCTCCGGCGGGGAGGTGATCTGTCCGGTGCGGGGACAGGGACAGGGGGGCCGCAATCAGGAGTTCGTACTCCGCGCTGCGCTCGCGCTCGGTAGTCAAGAGCCAGGGCAGATCGTTGTGCTCAGCGCAGGCACCGACGGCATTGACGGCCACAGCCCCGCGGCCGGAGCAATTGCCGACGCAGGGACGGTACGCCGCGCGGCTGGACTAGGGTTGTCGCCCGAACGATATTTGCAAAACAGTGACTCCTTCAATTTCTTCAATGCCCTCGGTCAGGCCATCATCACCGGGCCGACCGGCAACAATGTCCGCGACCTGCGCATCCTGCTGGCACAGTAAACAAGGCGAAAGCGCCAGGAGCAAAGGGCAAAGGGCAAAGAGCAAAGGGCCGAGCGCTAAGGACTAAGGGGGTTGCTCTTCGCTCCTTGCTCTTTGCTCTTGGCCCCTGGCGCTTTCGCCTTTTATAATCGTGGGGCTTGATTTCAAAGCGCCGCCGCGTGCGGCCACAATTCAACAGACGTGAGGTAGTACTTGCTTTTCCCCAATCCGACTCGCCATTTGCTTTTCACTTTTATTCCGGTGCTGCTACTGACTGGGCCGGCGTCTCTCGGCGGCCCGCAAACACAAAAGCCTAAGGCCCCCGAGCCCAAGCGCCTCACCTTCAGCGAAGCCCGACGCTTGCTCGAAGGGGAGGCCGAGGGCAACTTGATCAACCGTCCGCAGAGCTTCACGCGCACGCGGCTCCGCAGCGGCCAGGTGATCGAACTGCACTACCCGGTCGCCGTCTCAAAGCGCGAGGCAAGAACACTCAAGGCGATGGCTGCGGGCTACGGCCTGCTCTACGAATCAGAGGCTGACTACCGGGAGGCGACCCGCCCGCGACACATCCTGGAAGACCTGATCCCCGACGGCCAGGCTTTCGTGAGCGCCGTCCCGCAGCTTGTGGCCCGCTTGCAGAAACGGCTGCGCACGGGGGGGCAGGGGCTTGATTACTCGCGGGCGAGCCTGAGGCGGATTGATCTCTACCTCGCGAGTTATCAGCGCACGCACACCACCGCCGACGCCGACCCGCAGTTGTTTCAGGAGCTCACCGCCTACTACGGCGAGGCGCTGAAGCGCACGCTCAAGGGGGAATGGCGCGTGCGCCAGGAGCGCGTCGATCGGACGCACACGCAATCAGAACCGAACATCACTTTTGAGGCGGGGGCCGGAGAGCTCAAGCCTTGGAGCAGTGTTTTCAGCGCGCTTTATGATGAGGACCGCCGAGGGATGAAGCTCACGGCTGCCTTCAGTTCTGACCTGGAAGCAGCCCGCCTCGCCGGCCGGTGAGAGACAGGTGAATCACAAAGGAATGGCGAAGCTCATGTCAACCTACAGTCACGAAGAAGTGCGACAACGTCTGGTGCGCGTGGCGGAGCGGGTCCGCGATCACGTGCTCGGCGAGTTACGGCAGCAGTCCACCGAGTCGCTCTCGGCCGTGGCCTTCGAAAGTCCGGCCGACAAGATCTATGTGATTGATCGCTCGGTCGAGGGCGTCTTGCTGCCGGCCTTGGCCGAAGAGCTACAACCGCTGCTCTCTTTCGCCCTCATCTGCGAAGGAGTCAATGACGAGCAGCCGCTCGCCTTTCCGGCTGGGGCGCCGCTTGATCAGTGTCAGGCGCGGGTGATCATCGACCCTATCGATGGCACACGCCCGATCATGTACAACAAGCGCAGCGCGTGGGTGCTCATGGGAGTGGCGCCAAACCGCGGCGAGGCCACTTCGCTCCGGGACATTGATCTGGCCGTGCAGGCAGAAATCCCGACCACGCGCGCAGCGCTGGCCGATACGCTGTGGGCGCGGCGCGGCGGCGGGGCGAGCGGAGAGACGTGCAATCTCATCACCGGTGAACGAACGCCTTTTCGCCCTCAGCCCTCGCAAGCCACGACAGTGCAGGGCGGGTTCGCGATGCTCGTGCGTTTTTTCCCCGGCGGCAAAGAGGTCTTGGCCCTGATCGAAGAGGAACTGGTGGCTGAGTTGATGGGGAGTCTCGAAGGTAATCGGACAGCGCTTTTCGAGGACCAGTACATGTCCACCGGCGGCCAGTTGTACGAGCTAATGATGGGCCACGACCGGATGATTGCCGATGTCCGCTCGCTGCTCTACGAACGCTTCCGCCGCGAGGGGCGGCCCGTCGGCCATTCGTGTCACCCTTATGACGCTTGCACGGCGCTGATCGCGGAGGAGGCCGGGGTCCGGATCACGGACGGCCGGGGGCAACCGCTAAATGCGCCGCTCAATACGACTGCTGATATTTCCTGGATCGGGTACGCCAACCAGTTCATCCGCGCCGAGGTCGAGCCGGTGTTGCTACGCTTGCTGGCGCGACACGGCCTCTGAAGGCTAGAGTTAATATTGACTGGCCCCGCAACCAGCCCTAGAATGCCCGCGATTGGAGAACGAATTCTTAACAACCTTACCAGCGAACGTCAGCCGCACCTTGACAGGATTTGTCGAGGCGGCGCGCCACGCTTTCGGCACTGACCTGCGCTCGGTCGTGCTCTACGGGAGCGCGGCCGAGGGGAGGCTGCGGACGACCTCTGACGTCAACACGCTGCTGGTCCTTTCGGCGTTTGACCGGGGGAAGGCCGACCAACTCCGCGAGCCGCTCCGGCTGGCATACGCCGCGATCCGGTTGACGGCGATGTTCCTGCTCGAATCTGAAATCGGCCCCGCGTCGGAGGCTTTCGCCGTGAAGTTTGCCGACATTGTGCGGCGGCACCGTGTCCTCTACGGCGCTGATCCGTTTGCCGGGATCACCATCTCGCGCAAGGCGGAGATCATCCGCTTGAAGCAGGCCCTCCTGAACCTGACGCTGCGACTGCGTGAAACCTACGTCTCGCGCAGCCTCCGCGAAGAGCAACTCGTCGTGGTCCTGGCTGAAGCGGCGGGGCCGCTTCGGTCATGCGCCGCATCCCTGCTCGAACTGGAAGGCACGCCAGCGAATTCGCCGAAAGAAGCGCTCGAACGTGCGGCGGCCTCACTGCCGGTGGAGGCAGATTGGGCCGGGGTCCTCTCGCGAGTCTCTGAGGCGCGGCAGGAAGGGAAGCTCCCGCCGGGGGTGGCCGGGCCGGCGCTCTTCCGGCTGATCGAGTTGGCGCAATCCCTCCAGACACGGGCCAACGTTCTTGCCTGAGGTGATCGACGTGAATCCTTTCGACCTGTACGGGCCAGAATTCCTGCTCTTCTATTTCATCCTCAGCCTGGTCGTCGTCGTTGCACTCATCGTCTTGCGCCGGGCGGCCGAATCAGGGGAGCCGCCGAAGGCAGACCTCTCTGACCCTTATCTAATTGCTTACCTCCGCGGCGGTGAGGCCGAAGGCTTGCGGGTCGCCCTGGTTTCGCTCATCGACCGCGGACTCTTGACGGCGGAGGGCACGACCGTCAAGCAATCCGGTAGAGCCTCGCCCGCTGCAGTTCGCCGCCCGATCGAGCAACTGCTCTTGAAGAAATTCGCGACTCCCGGCGAGGCAAGCTCGATCTATGACGACCCGGCGCTGAAGTTGGCGTGTGAGAAGTACCGCGATACATTGCAGAAGGTCCAACTCCTGCCGGACGCCACGGCCGTCAAGATGCGCTGGGTCCGATTGACGTGGGCCGTGCTCATCCTCTGGGGACTGGGGGCCGCCAAAATCTTCGTCGCGATCTCACGCGGGCGGCACAACATTGAGTTCCTGATTATTCTCATGATCGTGGCTGCCGTGATCGCGGCGGCGGTGTCATTCCCTCGGGTGACTGCGCGTGGGGCCGCTGTGTTGGAGGACATCAAGACGCTCTACGCCGGGTTGAAGGAGAGGGCGGCATCGATCCATCCCGGCGGCGCGACGACCGAGGCGGTGATGCTGGCTGCGGTCTTCGGCGTCGGCGCCCTCGCGGGGGAGGCCTTCAGCTACACGAGACAACTCTTCCCGCGGGCCACGAGTTCTTCCGGGTCATCGTGCGGCTCATCCTGCGGGAGTTCCTGCGGCAGTTCGTGCGGCGGGGGCGGATGCGGAGGGGGGTGCGGCGGATGCGGATCGTAAGTGAAATCAAGGACCGCCTCGGCCTCGGCTGGCGGCGAGAGTTAGCAGCCGGTATCTTCGCCCACCTTGACCGGATCGATGTGGTTGAGGTGATCGCCGACGATCTCTTCGACGCTCCGCGCCGCGAACGCCGGGCGCTGCGGACACTCGCGGCCCAAGTGCCGGTGGCGCTCCACGGCGTGACGCTCGGCCTGGCCTCGTCAGTCGCGGTCGCGGCCAAGCGCCTGGAGAAGACGGCCCGCCTCTTCGAAGAGGTGCGGCCGGATTTTTGGTCTGAGCATCTAGCCTTCGTCCGCGGCGGCGGAATTGAGATCGGCCACCTCGCCGCTCCGCCTCGGACCGCGGCCACTGTCGAAGGGGCGGCGGCGAACCTTGCGCGGGCGGCAGCGATAGTCGGTGTGGCGCCGCACGTCGAGAACGTCGCCACGTTGATCGACCCTCCGAGCAGCGACCGCGACGAAGCCACCTGGGTCTCTGAAATCCTTCGCGCTTCAAACTGCGATCTCCTCTTGGACCTGCACAACCTTTACGCCAACGGGATGAATTTCGGTTTCGACCCGATGGAGTTTCTGAAGCAGGTCCCGGCGGGGCGGATTGCGGCGATCCACCTGGCCGGCGGAAGATGGGTTAGTGCCCGCGGTGCCCGCCGTCTGCTCGATGATCACTTGCACGACGTTCCCGATCCCGTCTACGACCTGCTCACAGAAATCGGCGCGAGGGTGCCGCGCCCGCTAACGGTGATCCTCGAACGCGACGGCAATTTCCCGCCGGTCGAATTTCTCCTCCAGCAACTTGACCGGGCGCGTCGGGCGCTGGCCGCCGGGCGCTCGCAGCGAGCTGAGCAATCCGGCCAGGAGGCTGCATGAGTGCACCTCTCGTCGAAGCATTCCTCGCGAAGATCTACGTCGATGAACATGCCCGCGCCAGATTTCTGGCCGACCCACATGGCGAGGCGCTCAAAGCCGGGCTGACGGAGCAGGAGGTCAGGGCGCTGGAAAAGATCGATCTGGTCGGACTCGATCTCATGGCAAAGAGTCTCGAACGAAAACGCAGCCGGCACTCCGGAAAGCCATCCTAGGTCGGCAGACTTAACCACCAAGACGAAAGCAAAGAGAGATGCGACTTAGACAACGAACGATCTATAGCCTCACGTTGATGCTGGTAACTTGCCTGTGCGCAGGCGCGCAGTCTCAGACCTTGGCGCCGGCAAAGGCGACCCAGGCCACGACGGCGCTCGACGCCCGTGTGCGCGCTGAGGTCGCGCCGTTCAAGGGCAAAGTCAGCCTGTTCGCCAAAAACCTGGACACGGGCGCGAGCTACAGCCTCGGCGGCGACGACCGCGTGCGGACAGCCAGCACGATCAAGGTCGCGATCCTGGCCGAAGCCTTCGCACGGGTGGCGGAGGGCAAAGCCAAATGGGGCGATGAGCTAATCCTGACGAAAGCGAAGAAAGTCTCGGGCGCGGGCGTGCTGCCGGAGATGTCCGACGGTCTGCATCTCACCTTGCGCGACGCCGTGAACCTGATGATCGTCCTCAGCGACAACACGGCCACTAACCTCGTGCTCGACGTGCTGACGGCCGATACGGTCAACGCGCGGATGGACGGGCTGGGGCTGAAGGTGACGCGCTCATTGCGGAAGATCGGCGGCGGCGGGACGAGCCGAGCCGGCGAGGACCCGGCCAACCAAGGCTTCGGCATCGGCGTCAGCGCGCCGCATGAGATGGTGACGCTGCTGGAGAAGCTCGAACGTGGCGAAGTCGTCAGCCCGGAAGCCTCGAAAGAGATGATCGAGCTGCTCAAGCGTGAGCAGGTCCGCTACGGCATCGGCCGCACCCTGTGGCAAGTGCCGAAGGCGACCAAGTCGGGCGCCCTCGACCGCCTGCGCAGCGATGTCGGGATCATCTATTCCCCACGCGGCCGGATCGCGATGGCGATCACCTGTGACGAGATGCCGGAGGTCGAGTGGACCGCGGATAATCCCGGCCTGCTGCTGATGTCGCGCCTGTCCTTGATCCTAATTGATGGGCTAGGAAAGTAGCGCAGCAGTTGGTCGCTCGATGCGGGCAATTAACAGTCGGCAGCTATGGTTTCTGAACAGCCTCCGGCTTTTTAGTTGAAGGCTTCTTCTCCTGTTCCGGCGGCTTCGGTTTCGTCGTCTCCTTCGGTTTATCCTTCTCCTCAGCCTGCTGGCCGCTCGTCTTGGACAGCACTCCGCGGCAAACAGCCAGTTGAGCCGGCACCGAGATCTCTTTCTTCTCTATTGCCTGAGCCAGCAGCAGCGCGCGATGGAAGTCCTTGCGGGCCAGTTCCGGCAAGCTCTTGTCGAAGTCGAGCGAGTCCAGCCCCAAGGCGGTGTTCATGATGGCGCTGGGATTCATCGCCCCTAGTCCAGTTGGCCGGGGCGCGTCGAAATTGGTGCGATTGATGGCGTCGACGGCGGTCCTCATGACCTCAAAGCCGCGAAGGTGGTCGATGCGCGTCATAGCCGCCGCGATGTCAACCAAGGCCCTCGCCTTCTCCGGCCCATCCTCGCCCTTCCCGATCAGTTTTTCAGCGTCGTTGAGAACTTCGATGGCGCGGGCGAGGTCATGATTATCGAGCAATTTCAGCGCGAGCTGGCTGAAGATGAACGCCCGCTGTGACTGGCTGGGCAAATCTTTGGCATAGCGATAAGCAGCATCGACTTCGCCCTTGCTCGCGGCGCCAAGCGCGGCCTGTAAGCGAATGGATGAGCCAATGGCTGACCTCGCCATGTCGGTGCTCATCTTCTCCACAATCGAGAGCGCCTGATCAGCATCATCCTGCGAGGCGCGCATGGCCGCCATCATATAAAACATGTCTTTCTGCTGCGGCAGCGTTTCCTTCTCGGCCCGGTTGAGCAAGTCTTGCACGCTGTTCGAGCGGTTGGAGGCGCCAAACAAGTTTTCCAACATGGGGCGCGTCTCGTCGGGAAGATTGTTGGTGAGCTGGTTGAGCCGGTTGCGAATCAGGGCGGCTTTGTCGGGCTGATGCTGGTCGAAGAATGGCAGCAATTGTTGAGCGGCCATGTAGTCCATCGTGCCGCGTGCCATCGCCATCTGCTGCCCTTCGGCATCCGTGGCGCTCGCTGGCGCCGCATTCGCTGGTTGCATGATCGCCGCGTAAGCAAAATTGAGGAACTGCTGGATCAGCGCCGGATTGGGCGGAGGGAGTGTCGCACCCGTATCGCGATCAGGCGCCTGGAGAGAGATACCCATGAAATTCCCGAAATTCGGGAAGACGTAAGAAGCCAGCCACATGAGGCTGGCGGTGGGCTGAGCCGTGTTACGCTGGGCTGCCACCAGCGCCTGACTGAAGAGACCATCAGCGAGCGCTGGCTCTTTGGTGCGAATGATTCCAAGCACGGAGAGCAACATTGGGCTGACCCCGCCTTTGAGGCTACTCTGGACCATTTGAGCGGCGCGCTGTGGATCCGTCGAGGCAAGCTCAGAGGCCAATTCCAGGAAGAGGCTGGACTGCTCGTTCTGGCCGCCGGTGAAGAGATCGAAGACCGAGTTTGTTTTGGCCGCCGTACTCGGCACTGACTTGACGAGCTTCTCGACCAATTCAGGATCGCGTGGCGAGAGCAGCCGGAGAAGCTCATGGCGCAATTGAGTCTTCGGCGAGGTCATGGCGAAGGGTGTCTCCTTCTCGGCCTTGATCGCCTCGATTGCCCGGAAGGCATCCTCGAACTGGCGGCGGGCACGCGGTTCATCGTAATCCCAAAGCGCGTCTGCGATCTGGCCTTGAACCTTGACCTTGGCCTGCTCGTCCTTGAAGTCTTTCGCCTTCTCGAAGAGTTGATCGAGCAGGGCGAGCGCATGCTGCTGCTGGAGGGTGAGCACCTTCTCAGCGCCGCTGCCTTCAACCTTAGGCGCCGGCCCCGCCGCTTTCTCGCGAGCAGGCGCCTTAGCCGCGGGGTTTTGCGCAGCGAGCGGAAGGCTGAGCGAGAGGACAAGCAGCACGCTCCACAGTGATCTGAGGCGGGGCGACATAAGATTTGCTCCTTTCATTGTGCGGAATGACGTAAGTAAGCCGTTTAGCCGCGAAAATCGCTCAACAACTGAAAAGAGAAACTGATGCTACATCTCATTGACGAAAATCTCAACGGCGAAACCGGGCGAGGCGCTGACTTCACCCGCGATGAACGCGGGCAGCGCCGAGAGCGTAAGCTTATCCGGCGCGACGCCAACCCGATCAGCGAGGAGCGGGCCATCACTTACCAGATCGCGGCCACCTCGCCGCCACCCTCGATTCAAGTCACGAAGCGCCATCACCGGCCACCTGGCAAACGATCAACCGACTGACTTTGCGCTATCCGGTCAGGCTGCCGGCCGGAAACAGTTTGACCAATCCCCATTGTTTCTATATCATTCCTGCCGCTGGAAGTCTTGCATCAGACAACTATCGTCAGCCGTAGCAATTGGGATCTGAGAAGTCAGCCGGAGGAAGGCTTCCAGTTAGCAGTCTCCACGAGGTTTTGCAATTCGTAAATCGGGATGACGGGTCCTGATCTCTCGCCATTCCAAGCCCCGTAATGAGCAGTAAATCAGTCAGGAAAGATGTTCGTAGTCCGCTTGCCTGCGAAAGATTCGGAGCGCACTTCATTCCGACTGAAGGGCCGCAGCTACGAATACAGACTTTTCGTAATTACTCACAGGGTTGAAGCGTGGCAGTGCCCGAATCTCGTCCGCTATGCATGACCACGCAGACGCTGCGCTACTGCTGGATGCTGGATCATTTGCACCGCAGGCGAATGCGGTTCGAGCAAAGACTTTGCCTCTGCCGAAAATTCGATCAAGACGATTGTCAAAGCCGAATCGGGAATGTTTTCGCGTGGAGCTTGAGGACGAAAGCAACATGGGACAGGCGGCGCAGATAGTGAGTGACATTTACCGCCGCTTGCCCGAATGCGCGCCAGAGTTGTGCATTGCTGATGTAATCGCGGATTTCACTGGCGGCACGGCAGCGATGTTGAGCGGCATGATTCTGGCAACGTTGCATGAGGAGCGCGAGGTTGAATACATCCGGCATGTTGTGACGCTGACGCTGGAGTTGGATGCGGCGGCAGTGCGCGAAAGAAATGTGTTTAGGCTGAGATTGAGGAGTTCCCTTTATGCACTTGGTACTGATCGAAACTTCCGGAAATCAGAATTACATCTTCTCGACAAACAAGCTTAGGGAAAATGTAGGCGCATCAGAACTGACTTGGCGTACGGGCGCGCAGTGGGTGCTTGATGCCGTGAGTAAAGTGACCGGTAAGCCCAATCTTTGGGCGGATGACGCCGACGAGCGTCGCCGGAATTTGTGCAACAGTACTATCAATGTCCCGATCGAATCGGGCGTTCCCGTCGAAGTCATCACGGCCACTTCCGGCAAAGCTTTGCTGCTGGTCGACACGAATAAGGCGGGTCAGGAGATCATCAAGAACGTGACGATGTGGGCGCTTGAGAAAGCCCCCGGCTTGGATATATGCGGCGTCATCAGCAAGCCGTTCAAATGGGATGAGGATGTATTGGATAAGATCATGGATGATGCGCGCGAAAGACTTGAACAACAGCGTACTCTCCGCCCGGGTCCGGCAATGCGATTTTTGCGGCTGCCGATCATCAGGGATTGCCGATCAAGTGGCTTTCCCGCCGCAAAATGGCACGAAAAGGAAGAAAGCGACGATAAAGCCAAATCCATCGCCAGCATCTGCAAATGGGAAGCTCAGGAAAAGTATAAAGAACGGATGCAAACGCCTGAAATGGAGAAGCAAGGAGTCAACTTTGTCAGGAACATCGGCGAATTGGAAAAGCTGTGCGAGTGGATTGCCGTTATTCACTCCGATGGAAATGGGCTGGGCGAAATCTTCCTCAAATTCGGTCAGCACGCCGGATGCTCGGATGCGAGCCGGAATCGGGGCTATGTAAAGAAACTCCGTCGCTTCTCGATTGCTCTGGACATTTGCGCTGAGAAGGCCTTTTTAGCGGCGCTCGACGAGATGATCAAGCGCAAATCTAATGTCTGGTTCGATCTGCCAATCTTGCCGATTCTGCTGGGTGGCGACGATATGACGGTTATCTGCGACGGCCAGGCAGCGCTTCAGTTCACGCACGATTACCTGCAAGCCTTTGAGGAACAGACTGGGAAATCACATGAGCTTTTCGAGAAAGGCTCTCCGCAATCACAGGATGATTTGCTCGACATCGTCGCTGAGATAGCGGACGCCGCGCTGAAAGATCGCCGACTGTCCGCTTGCGCTGGCGTCGCCATTGTCAAACCTCACTACCCTTTCTTCTCCGCCTACGATTTGGCCGAAGAACTGATCAATTCTGCAAAAGACGAAGTGAAAAAACACGTCGTCAGTCCGATCAAAGACAAGAACAACCGCGACCTTCCCTGGCCATGCTCGGCATTGGATTTTCACGCGCTCTACGATTCGACGGCTTCGGAACTTGATGCGATTCGCTCAAGGCTGGTGAGGAATGGCGGGCAGACCAGACTGTGGGCGCGTCCTTATGTGGTGACGAGTTCCAGGAATCTCAGCGGCGCGACCGAAGCTGGACAAGATTGGGCGGCGAAGCATCACTGGAAAGAGTTGGAAGCCAGAGTCGGAGTGATTCTGAAACCTGATGAAAACGAAGAAGGACGTCGCGCGCTTCCCAACAGCCAATTGCACGACCTACGTGCGGGGCTGTTCCTTGGCGAAAAGGGGGCGGACGCGCGTTACCAACTCATCAGCCACCGATATGAGAATGTGTCCCTGAAAGCTTTTGAGGAGCACCCCGACACGCTCTTCTTTGAAGATGAAGACAGCAAGGACTGGACAGGTAAAGCCACAAAATTACTCGACGCCCTGGACGCCGCGAATTTCTGGGTGGAAAAGGAGTCAAAAAACAAATGAGCGAAGAGACGAAAACGACAGATCAAAAATTCACCCCGTTGAAAGAGTCGTTCCGCCTTCAGTTGAAGATGGAATCGGATTGGCACATTGGCTCTGGGACGGGTCGTCCGGGCGAAGTCAACCGGTTGGTGCGCCGCGACGATGATGATTTGCCTTTTGTCCCGGCTAAGACACTGACCGGCATCTGGCGCGACGCCTGCGAACGCGTAGCGCATGGGCTAGATAATGGCGAGCCGGGAGCGTGGGGCCAATGGATTCCCTTTCTCTTCGGCGAGCAGCCCGGTCAGCCTGGTGAAGAATTGCATCTGAAACCGCCTGATCTGTTCCTGCATCCAAGACCAGCGGCACTCTCGCTACGTTCAGCCCATTTGCCACAACCACTGCGTCAGGCGCTTGCCGGTGACAGCCGAGCCGCGGTACGCGAAGCCGTCACTTTCCTCAAGCCCGGAGTCAAAATTGATTCCCGATCAGGCCGCGCCTCGGAAAAACATTTGCGCTTCGAAGAGATGGGACGTATCGGTGCCGTCCTAGAAGCCGATTGCACGATTGACTGGGGAAGCTGCGACGACAAGCAGAAACGCGCGGCGACGGCGTTGCTGCTGGCCGGCGCGAAGTTTGTCGAACGGCTCGGCGGCAAACGACGGCGTGGCGCGGGCCACTGTGCGTTGGTCGTTCTCGATCATCTGGAACTCGAGCCGGCATTGCTATTGATTGAATCTCTCAATCATCCGCCAGCGCCGCCTCCGCCTGATTCGGAGGTCGCGACTTTATCGTTTGAAGCAGCGACCGGCAATTGGCGGCGGTATTCGTTGGAAATTATCACCTGCTCGCCAGTTGTTATCTCGACGCGGACTGTCGGGAACCAGGTTGAAACAGCCGATCATCTGCCGGGCACATATCTATTGGCGATCCTGCGTCGGAAATTGAAACGCACTGGTGTCAACCTCGACGCCGCCATCGTCAACAGCAACCTCATCATCACAAACGCTACGATCAAGGCTGGCGGTAATCGGGGACGGCCCACACCCTTCGCGCTCTGCCGCGAAAAACTGGGCGGCGGGTTTAAACAAGGGAAGGGCATCTACAACCGGTTATGCGATGACCTGGATTTCAAAGAAAAGACGCCACAAGTGAAGAACTACCGTAGCGGGTATGTCGGCGCGACTGCCGCGGGTGCTCTTCCCAGCTACAAAATCGTCAGGCGCGAAATCGCCACGCATAACGTTGTGCTGGATGAAAAGCAACGCCCAGACGAGAAGGTCGGCGGCGTCTACAGCTATCAAGCGATTAAGGCCGGCCAGTCATTCTACGCCGAATTGCGTCTCAAAGCTTCGCTGGTTACCGCGCTTGAAAAAGCCGATCTGCATTGGCTGCAATCTCTGTTGGGCGAGCATCGAATCGGCCGTTCGAAGAAAGACGAGTACGGCGTAATCAAATTGACGGTTGCCAAATCAATTGATGATGACGCCACTTTGGCGAGGCAAGGGGGTGCCAAACCATCTGAAGAAAGTAACAAACTGCTGATCGTCTGGCTGCTATCCGACCTCTTGCTTCGCGATGAGCGGTTGCGTCCAACCGCTTCGATTAAATGTTTGCGGAAAGAGTTGGAAGAAGAGCTTAAAGACACAGGGCTAAAGCTTGAACTGCGCGATGCCGGTACGAAGAACCTACTTTCGACTCTGACCCGGCAGAACCGCACCGAATCGTGGCAGGTCGGCTGGGAGCGCCCGCGCCCAACGTTGGCGGGGTTGGGCGCGGGAAGCTGCATCGTCTTTGAAATCGTCGGAGGCACGCTTGACGAAAAGACGAAGGCCGCGCTCGTCCGTATCGAAACCGAAGGTCTGGGCGAACGCCGCGCGGAAGGGTACGGGCAGATTCGCTTCAACGATCCATTGCTGACGGCCGGGCTGGAAGGTGTGACGGGTTCAGCTTGGCCAAGCATAAGCAGCTTGACGACTCAGAACGCATTTCTGCTCTCTACGCCCGATACCTTCGATTATGCACGTCTGATTGAACGGGAGGCCGTGCGACGCGAAATCGAGCGACAGGCGCTAGCCTTTGCCGATATGCCTGGCAATCGTGTAAACGCGCTCGGTATGAAAATCAACGCCAAAGAGGCTGAGAGCCAGCCGCCTCTCAGCCAACTTAGCGCGCTGCGCTCTGTTATTGACCGCCTGCGAAGCGACAGCGATTCCGACAAAGAGAAATTCAATAGTTGGCTCAAACAACTCAAAGAGACGGACAATCGCGCCGAGAAATGGAAAGACAAGGAGACAGCCAGCCTGCGGAAGATCCAGGCTCTCGTTGCCGATGCGAATCTCGTCTGGAACCTGCTGGGCCTCGACTGGTCGAATTTGGTCATCACCGAAACCGGCCAGCACGATTTGAAGAAAGAGTTGTGGGCGGAAGCCGTGCGCGCTCTGGTGGACGCTTGCGTGCGCAAACAGAAACGCGAAATCGAAAAGCTGCAACAGGCGCGGCAAGGAGGATAACCAATGGCGCGAAAGATCAATTCACGATTAAAGATTGACTGCTTGTTGGAAGCGCGCACGCCGCTGCACGTCGGCAGCAGCGGCGGCAGCGTGGACACCGACTTGGCGCTGGCCGTGAATGGCCGGAGCGAATATTACATCCCTGGCACTAGCATCGCGGGCGCGTTGCGAGCGTGGCTCGAAACAGATGCGGATGAGGCGGCTCTCGAAGAAATTCGGAAGGTTTGGGGTTATCAGAATCCGAAGAGGAAAACTGCCGAAACGGAAAACAGAGAAAACGAACACGCCAGCTTTGTCCTGATCGAAGACGCCGCCATCGCGCTGCAGCCCGGCAAATCAATCGCTATCGAAGTCCGCGACGGCGTCGGCATTGATCGCGTGACCGGTGCTGCCGCCAGCAAGATCAAATACGACCGCGCCGTGTTGCCGCGCGGCACGCAATTCAGTTTCACGATCTTTGTTGAATTGGATGCAGTGCGCCAGGACATAGCGCGCGCCCAGATGAATACCGTGATTGAGGCTTTAGAGAAGGGCCTGATCCGCTTCGGCGCGGCGAAATCGCACGGACTTGGAGGCGTGGAGGTCAAGGTGCTGACCATCCGCGAACAAGGCTTGCTGCGCGAGAATGGCTTGCTCGATACCTTGCGCGGCGAGAGCAGGTCACCGATGGCCAATCAAACAAAGTTCAACTTGGCATCGCGCCCACGTTTGACCTTTGAGATTGGCTGGCGTCCGCGCGGGCCGCTGATGGTCAAAGCTGAATACGACGGGATGGCCGTGAATATGCTCCCGCTGGTCAGCGCGGTTGATGCAATGCAAGGCGATCTCTCGTTCGTTCTCCCTGGCAGTTCTATCAAAGGTGCGTTGCGAAGCCAAGCCGAACGAATTGTGCGCACGCTGTTCAATATCAAAGACCTCAAGCGCGTCGTCGGGAAGCAGGATTTCATTGACCAGCTTGCCGTCGGAGAGCCTGGACAATCCAGCCAGGCCGAAGCCTCCTTAATCGGCTGGCTTTTCGGCGTGGCGGGCGAGGCTGAAAAGGAGAAACCCGATAGCGATTCAAATGGGCAAAACGGTTTCGGGCCGCCCTTACCCGGACTCAGCGCAGTCTCGCTTGACGACTGTTACGCCGAATTGAAATTCGATGCCGAGCAATGGGCGGATGTCGAAAAAGCGAAAGACGAAGCAGAACTGCGAGGCGCGCTTGGCGAGGCGAATCTGAGTAAGGCGCAGCAAGCATTTCACGTCGCCATTGACCGCTGGCTGGGGAGCGCCGCCGATGGTTTCCTTTACAGTGTGCTCGAACCTCACGGCGTTGAGTGGGAAGCGATTCGCCTGACGCTCGATTTGTCGCGGCTGCCAGATGGCATGGGCCGGAAGCGCGCCCTGATGTGTGTGCTGCTGGTATTGCGCGATTTCGCCGCTGGTCGCATCCCGCTCGGGCACGGCGCGAATCGGGGGATGGGCGCGGTCGAGATGACCAGCCTCAAGGTCACCACACGCAATTGCGAAATGCACGATTGGCTAAAAGAGGCCGGCGATATTTCATTCGCAGACGGCAAACTGGTTATACCGCCCGCCTTGCGCGCAGAATTGAATACCGCCTGGCGGAAGTGGCTCAACCCACAATCAGGAGAACAAAGATCATGAGCGAATCAGTCACCCTCTATGGATGCGCCCGGAACGACCTGCGCCTGGCCGAAGCCCTGGAAGCCAGTCTGCCTCTGCTGGAAGGACAGGAGACCATCGCGCTGCTCTATTCGCCGAGCCAGTGTGCGCTGGCTCGGCTCAAAGATAAGCGGCTATTCGACAGCTACGACAGACCAACCGCCTTGGAAGACTTCTTCGAGGCGCGCGTCTTTAACGAACAGGCTGAATTGCGCTGGCTGAACGTTGAAGCGGGTCGCGGGCGCGCCGCGCTGATCTCCGCTTCGCCGATCCCGCAGCCTTGCCAGAAGCAACTGACCAAAGATGTTTCGCTGACATACTTGAAAACGTTGCCACAAACTTACTTGCTCTGGGGCGAAGGCATAAAAGATCAAGCCAAAACCGGACTGGCCGCCGGATGGGGTCGCCTGACGACGGCGCGCATTGGCCCGCTGAACGTGCCGATCAAGGTCCCCAATGCTGTGGAGACGGACGATGAGTCCAAGAAGCCGCGTGTGCTACTGCGCGTCTGCGAGTACCTGGCTGAGTGCGATGACTACGGCAATGTCGCGGTAGTGGAAGAACGCTTATTGAAACTGGAGGTGGCATGATGGCCAAAGGCAAACTGAAACTGGCAAGCAATAAAAAGACCTGGCTGTTAGTCCGCGAAGATGGCAAAGAGATGCAGGTGCTAGCCAAGGCACTGGCGCGTGGCCTGTTTCCGCTCGACCCGAAGAAACACGATGGCCTCGAAGTGGAGTACGACCTCGACAAGGGGCAACCTGCAAGGATCCGCGAGGTCGGAGCCGAGTGGCAGCCACAGCTAGCCTCTCAACCAGCGCCTGCCCGCCCCCCGGCGAGGGGCGAATCACGGCCTCAATCGCGCCCAGAGTTTCAGACCAGCCGGGTCTCGTTACTCACCGAGTTTCATAACCCATATAACTTCGTGCCCGCGCCGCCGCGCAAGACCGAACATCCCGAACTCGGCGACCGCGCACCCGTGGGGCACGATCGTTACCGAGATGAATTGTGGAGCGGGCGCATCGCGGTCAGCTTGACCACCTACAGTCCTCTGTTAATCGTTGATGCAGGACGGATAGAGTTTTACGAAAAAAATCAAGACCACAAAATATTCCCCACGCGTTTGGACGCGGACGGTCAGCCTTACCTCCCGCCAACTTCGATCAAGGGCATGCTGCGCTCGGCTTATGAAGCCGTGACCAATTCGCGCATGGGAATCTTTGAAAAGCATGAAGATCGCCTGGCTTATCGAATGGCGGCCAAGATCGGCCCCATACCGGCTCGTGTTGAACTCCGTAACGGAAGCTTGGAGGTGAGATTGATGCCGGCGAGCGTCATCGGTTTTGCGGCGAAATTGCCGCGCTATCAGGATGGCAGAAGATTGCCTAAAGACAAGGGGGAAAGTGAGGCGGCGCTTCGTTATTCCGATCCCGATAAGGATAGGAACTTGCCCAAGCACGGCGATCCAGTCTGGGTGGAGGTCAATAACAGCAGAGTTACTCGCATCAAGCTGCGCGGGGATTCCGGTGCACCCGGTCCGAATTGGCAACCGGGCTGGGTCTGCGTCACCGGCCCGAACATCAACCGGAAGCGTTACGAGCGCGTCTTCCTTGAAGGGCAGAATGATCGCCTCATACCTCTCACCCATCGCCATGAAGAGCTTTGGCGCGAGTTGATTCAGAATTATCAGGAGACGCACGAGCGCGATCTCAAACTGCGCAAGAAGAACAACCGCAAGCCTTGGGACTACCTTGGTGATAAGCCGGGCGAAACCGGATGGTCGCGTCATATCTATTTGAAGGACGGGGAAAAAGACGAGAAGGTGCTTCGCATAGGGACGCTCTGTTATGTCGAGCTTGCACTCAATACAAACAATGAAATCTCGGCTTTGATCCCGGTTACGATTTCACGTCGCCTTTACACTGTCAGCCCTGCTTCGTTGCTGTCAGACACTTTGAAACAGGTTCCGAGTTATCAACAACTCTCGCCTGCCGAACGGGTCTTTGGCTGGGTCAATCAGAACGGTGCCGGGGCTTACCGTGGAAACTTGCGAGTTGGGCCGACGCGCTGTGTAACGGCTGACGCGCTTGTTGAGTTCCAACGCCCCGGCCTACCCCTAGCCATTTTGGGACAGCCAAAACCACAACAAGCCAGATTCTACGCCGCTAATTCCAGACAGGGGGAAGCCCAAGCTAACGGACTTTCAAAAGAGGACGCCGGCTATTTGCCGCACAAAGGGCTGCGGGGTCGCAAAGTTTACCCACACCACGCTGGATTGCCGGAAGGGTATTGGGACGATCCGATAAAAGATCGAACTCAAGAGCCGTGGGAGCCACGGAAAGGCCAGAAATTCTTTCAGGAGTATCGCCGTCCACATAAACCGGAGATTGAGAATGGCGCGGCCAAGCTCAATGAGAAGCGAACCGCATTTGTGTTGAAGCATACTCCTGATGACGAACAGCGCGATGATCAAAATCGTTCGATCACTGGCTGGGTCAGACAGCAGTCGGTTTTTGAGTTCGAGATTGACGTGACCAATCTGTCCGATGTCGAACTCGGCGCGCTGCTCTGGCTGCTTACCTTGCCCGATGATCATTTCCACCGTCTGGGCGGAGGCAAATCGCTCGGCTTCGGCAGCGTAAAACTCGCGGTGGATTGGGATAGGAGCGACCTGCGAACAGGAGAGAAATGGAAAGAGTTCTATAGCGATTTGGATGGCGAAGGCCAGGAGAATGCACTTCGCCCTTCTGACCTAATCGCCAGCTTCAAGAAAGAAGTCGCGTCCGCTTACGGGGATGGCGATTTCGATCGTGTCTCTTTCATCGCGGCTTTCAAACGCGCCGCCAGGGGATTCACCGACAGCAAGCCAATTCACTACCCGCGAGCAAAGCAACCAGGGCAGAACAATAACAGCACGATCCCGCCGCATCCTGAAGGCAAAGCTTTTGAGTGGTTTGTCGCGAACGAGAGGACTGGCAGATTAGGAGGACCCAAACTGGGTCTGCCTGACTTGGCCAATGATGACGGTTTGCCGATTTTGGAGACGCGTTAAGGTTTCGCGCCGCTGTCTATCCAGGCGCGGATAGGTATAAATTCTGTCACATTGACAGTCGAACACCATCATTTAGCCATGACAACCAAGATTCAGAAGCCAATCAAACTATTCATTTCTTACTCGCACAAAGATGATGACTTGCGAGCCGAGTTGAATGAGCATCTAACTTCCCTCAAGCGTGAGGGGATCATCGAAACATGGTTTGACCGCATGATTGAAGCAGGTGATGAATTCGACTTGGCAATTGAGGAGCATCTGAATTCTGCTGACATCATCTTGTTGTTGATCAGCCGTCACTTTTTTGCCTCAGATTACTGCTACGACAAAGAGATGACTCAGGCATTGAAGCGGCATGATGAGAAGAGAGCTAAAGTGGTTCCGGTAATTTTACGAGACTGTGTTTGGAAAATTGCACCCTTCCAAAAGTTAAAGGCACTCCCCGACGACGGCAAAGCAGTGACTTCATCTGCTTGGCGTAATAACGACGAGGCATTTACGAGGGTTACCGCCGAAATTCAGGAAATGGTTGATAAAATGTCGCGCACATCAGCAGAAACGCAGCCTGTCGATGGTGCAGAGACAATGGGGCGGCAACAACTGCCTCCATTACCGGAAGTCTTCATCTCACGCCCAGCTAAATCTGGAGAGGTGATGCCCCACCTGCTTAGTAAAGACCCAAGCACAGGAGTAAACATAGCGGCATTGTTAGGGCCGAGTGGGTTTGGAAAAACGACGCTGGCTAAGAATATTTGTCAGGAAATAAAGGATGATTTCCCCGGTGGGATTTTCTGGAAGGAATTATCTGAGACTTCTGGCGACTTGGAGAGTTTTGCTCAACAAGTGCTCGGCAATGAACGCAGGAGCTTAATTGTTATTGACAATCTGTGTAACTCCGAGCAATTGCGTCCTTTCATGAAAGAGAAGACAAATCATGCGATTTTGATCACAACGCAACTCCGCGGCGTGCTCAGAGGATTAGTTTCCAAAGATTGCCGAGTCGACGTGACGGGGATGGATCTCGATGAAGCGGTAGATTTGTTGATTTCAGGCCTTGAAAACAAAACTATTACTGATCAGGAAAAAAAGGAATTGGAGGGTCTGGCCACAGATTTAGGGAGATGGCCTGTAATATTGAGCCCGGTGAGTCACAGACTTGCCGAATGCGCAGAGGATAGCGCTACGTTGCAAGATGCGGTTGCAGTATTGAGAAACGACCTGATGCGACATGGCCTGTTCACATTTGATCCTGATAACGCAGTGATGGCTACAATCGAGATTTGCTTGGGCCGGCTCAGTGACACAGACAGATCGCTCTATAAATCGTTAGCGGTATTTCCAAAAGATGTAAGCGTGCCATTAGCCACGATTGAGAAGTACTGGGTTGCCGCTGCGTGGATAGAAGAGGCCAAGACCTATGAGCATTGCCAAACACTGCGGAATGCATCCCTTCTGCAATCACTTAGACATGGCATCGAAGGCAGGCTTCAGTTACACAATGTGTTTCGAGAGTATCTTGTCAAAATCCAACCTGATTCCTTAGTTGAACTGCATAAGCACCTGCTCAATTCGTATGCGCCTCCTCCTATCCGAGAGGCGTTACCCGAAACGGCGTCTCCCGAGGGCAATTATATCTGGAAGTATCTGGCCTTCCATTTGATCGGCGCTGGTCGCGACGATGAACTGATAGATACGGTAAAAGATTGGCAGTATCTGGCTCGAAAGACGGTGAAACTCGGACCGCTCTCAGTAGAAGGCGACTTGCTAGATGCTGAAAAGGTTGCTCGCAACGATAGAGAGTTAAAATCGTTGAGCAGAAGTTTTGCTAATTCCGGCCATTTGTTCAATCGCTGCAGAGCGGTCGAAGACATCAAAGAGGTTGAGAGGATAAATGAGATTGAGGCGACACTATTCGCCAGATTACAGCACCTGGATGAACTACAGGCGATGTTGGACAAATTGAAGAGAAGCCTCAAAACGCCATACGTTGTGCCCGCGCCGGGATTCGCTCTGCCTGATTTACCACATCCGGCGTTAATCCGTACGCTGGAGGGGCACACGTCTTCCATAGAAGATTGTACTTTCAGCCCTGATGGTGAGCGGATCGTCTCGGCCTCTTCCGATAGCACAGTCAAAGTATGGAATGCCAATGGTGAAATGCTGCAATCGTTCAAGGAGCATTCCGCTCCCGTGCATAACTGCGCTTTTATTCAACGTGGACATCTAGTTGCCTCGATTTCGAAGGACTGCACTCTCAAGCTCTGGGAAGCGGATTCGGGAAAGATACAACATACACGCGAAGGGCAATTTGACATTGTGCTAGGGCGCGCATTTAGCCGCGACGGAGAGCGTGTTGTTTCTACCTCTCCTGATGGCACACTCAAGGTCTGGGAAACCGTTTCAGGAAACCCGCTATGCGTGCTCGAAGGCCATCCAGAAATTGTGAAGCTTGAGGATGACGAGGGTGTGATGAAGTTTGTGAACAGCTGTGTCTTCAGCCCTGAGAGCAGACATCTCGTTTCGGCGTCAAGCGTGGGCACGCTTAAGGTATGGCGGGCAGAATCGCCTGGCTTGCTTCGCGAATTTACAGGTCGTCTGGAAACTGTACTGAGTTGGGATCCTGACGGTAAGAAGATCGTTTCGACTCCTGCTGAAGAGGACTGGAAACTCAAAGTTTGGAATTCTGAGTCAGGAGATGTTCTGCTCACGCTCAAAAACGAAAAGCCAGTGAATGGCTGTGCCTTCAGCCCTGATGGCAAGCAGATCGTTACAGCCTCGTCTGACTTCGCGCTGACTGTATGGGATGCTGAGAAAGGCGAAATGCTGGGCGTACTCGAGGGCCACTCGAACGCGGTGAATACCTGTGCTTTCAGTGCAGACGGTAGGAGATTTCTCTCAGCTTCGTCCGACGGTACATTGAAAATTTGGGACGCTGAGTTGATAAGGCTGCCTCGGAGTCATTCTGTTTCAGCAGTGGGATGTGCTTTTAGCAGAGATGGGAAGCGAATAGCTTCGGCATTCTCTGACGGTACGCTGAAAGTCTGGGATGTAAACATAGGAGAACTGCTAAATACTTATTCCGAGCATTCAGGTTCCGCGACGGGGTGTAGTTTCAGCGGTGAGTTGATTGTTTCTTCTTCATCAGATCGCAGTCTAAAAATCTGGGAGGCAGATTTAAACAAGTCAGTGCGAACTCTCGAAACGAAAATGGGAAAGAATAAAACTACCGACGAAGAGCGGGGGGAGATCGAAGGTCATACGGAATCTGTGAATGGTTGTGCTTTCAGCCCTGACGGAAAGCTAATCGTTTCAGCCTCCTCTGATCGAACACTCAAAGTTTGGGAGGTTTCGGGCAGGGTGCGTACTCTCAGAGATCACTCAGACTCAGTGTTAAGTTGCGCCTTCAGTCCTGATGGGGATTTGATTGTCTCGGCCTCCGCTGACGGCAAGGTGAAAGTTTGGAGATCAAAAGTGGAAGAACCGCCAAGGACGCTTAATGGCCATTCGAAATCTGTGAATAGCTGTGCCTTTAGCCCTTATGGCGAAATGATCGTATCAGCGTCGAATGACTACACACTCAAGATTTGGGGAACGTACTCTGGTGATGTGCAAGCTGAATTGGTTGGTCACTCAGCCCCAGTGAGAGGATGCGGTTTCAGCCCTGACGGTGAATTGATTGTGTCGGCATCAGAAGACCGCACGCTTAAAATTTGGGATGTGTTATCCGGGCGGTGCTTAACGACCTTTTACACCGATGGGCCGATGTATTGTTGTGCCATACACGAAGATATGATCGTTGCAGGCGGCGAGCGAGGCGTCTATTTCCTGAAGTTGGTCAGGCAAATCGAAGAAGAAAAAGATGGGCTCTTTGCAAACTGCTGTAAGAGGCCACAAAATGTAGTGGTCACAAATCCAGCATTCTAGATGGAGCCAAGCAAATGTCAGTTTCAATCGAGAACCTATTAGATATTCCCGGTGTGC
>Ga0070707_100000210_pt1 | contig 58596 bp, 52 predicted proteins | sample KBSK5502metaG_FD_65468 | JGI IMG/M metagenome (GOLD analysis project Ga0070707, IMG submission 65468) | Corn, switchgrass and miscanthus rhizosphere microbial communities from Kellogg Biological Station, Michigan, USA - KBS K5-50-2 metaG | ecosystem: Host-associated > Plants > Roots >... | reverse complement strand
CTTCGAGCAGCTTTCCATGTCCATTCGTGCATCGGCGCCGCGGAACTGACGTAGGGTGGAAGTCAAAACCCAGCGGGGAGCCGCAAAAAATGGCCGCCCAGATCAGGAGGCCGATCGCAGCCCCAGCGACGCCGTGACCGATGGCGTACCCTGTGGCGCTAAGCGCCGCCAGCTCCGGCCTACACCAGGCCAAGCCGCGTCCGTCCCAGGTGTCTGTGGCCAGCTCGCAGGCGTCACGATACTTCGGGTGCTGTCACGCGACGCTCCAGCACGATGGTGGCCGGAAGCGATCCCCGCACGGTCGTCCCCCGGCCGGGCGAAGAGATGACCTGGAGGTCCCCACCCATTGCTGCGATTCGGTCTGCCATGTTGACGAGGCCCGAGCCTCGCCCGGGCCTCGCCGTATCGAACCCGGTGCCATCGTCAGACACCGAGAAGCTGATCCCGGAGTCGGTCCCGGCGATCGTGACCAACGCGCGCTTCGCGGCTGCGTACTTCTGGACGTTCTGGAGTGCCTCGAGACAACAGAAATAGACTGCCGCCTCGACCTCAGCGGCGTATCTCGTCCCGTCCTCAGCGTGCACTTCGACCGGCAGAATGGTCTTGCGGGCTTGGGCCCGGAGAGCCGCGGCCAGGCCTCGCTCCGCCAGAAGGGGCGGGTATATCCCGTGGGCAAGCTCACGCAGTGCCGCGACCGCTTCATCGATATCCGCCTTGAGCTCGGCCACTAAGGGCTTGACCTTCGCAGGTTCTTTGTCGGCGAACCTCTCGATCAGACCGATCCTCACCCTCAAGGCAACGAGGTTTTGCTGCGCCCCATCATGGAGGTTGCGCTCGATGCGGCGGCGCTCGCCATCCTGCACCGTGACGAGGCGCTGCTGCGACGCCCTCAGGTCTTCAACACGCGCGCGAAGTTCAGCGGTTAGGCCAAAGTTCTTCAGTACCAGTCCGGCGTGGGAAGCGAGGTCATCAAGCAGTTTTGTCTCGATCGGGTTGAGGCTGTCACCCGCCTTCTTGGTGATGGTGAGCGCACCCAGCAGCTCGCCCTGGTGGCTGACCGCGACTGCCCGCGTGGCGCCCGGTATCGCCGGGAGAAGCTGCTCGCCCGGAAGTCTCAGGGCCTCAGCACGGGCCGACGCCGGCCACGAGGCTCCCTGGCGGAGAAAACCCTTTGCCTTGATCCAGATCTCGGCACGCTGGGCGCCCGTGCCTTCGGCCAGGGCGCGAGCCATTCGCGGAAGGACCTCGTCGGGTGCAAACAGGCTGCCCGCGCGTGCAGACAGCTCGGCCAGGACCTCATATGGTGAGGCGCGCCGCCCATACACCACACGGTTGGCCGCTCTCTGCAGCCACTGGCGGGCCGGTTGGAAAGCAACGGCGACGATGGCGGTTGCCACGATCGACAGCAGCAGGCTGGCCCTTCCTCCGCTGCCGACCAGAGTGCCGATCCCAATGACGGTACCCACGTACACGGCGGTGATGAATGCGGCCAATGCACCATACACAAGCGTCCGATTGATGACGATATCGATGTCGTACAGGCGGTAGCGCAGGATTGCCACACCGATCGCAATGGGAAGCCCGAGCGGGAGGATGCCGGTGGTTGCGACGAACCGCGCCCACTCCGAAACCGTGTGCGGGGCAGCCCCTCCTCCGGGGCGGCCGCCGGAGCCAACGACGGCGACCACCGCGACTGCCGCGATGAACAGAAACGGTGTGAGCTGCTGCCGTTCATCTCCCTGCGATCTGAGGAATCGCCGCACCACCGAGGCGAACCCGATGAGCGTTGCGAGTCCAAGGCCGAGGGCCGCACCAACACCGAGCGTCTGCATTACCCGGATCGTGCCTGGGATGGCCAGCGGGTTATGAATGGGGCCAGGTGCGCCAGGCGGCTGGTTGTCGCTGAATCCAGGGCTAACTGCAAGGAAGATGGCGTAAATTGCGCCACCTGCTACCGCCAGCCAGAGAGCCTTCCCCCAGCGGTGCGAAACGGGCCTTCCTGTGGGGAAGATGTTGAGCACGAAGGCAAAGCCGGTTAAAAAACCGGCGAAAATCCAATCGGAGATCCATGCTGCCGCCTCGCCTCCGGGAAGGATGCCTGGCCGGCGGACGAGAACCAGGATGGCGTACTCGCCAAGGGCTCCGGCGATTGATCCGAACCAACACATCGCCGCTAGCGGCATCCAGGTCCGGTTCTCCGGCCGTCGAATCGCGATAAGCGCCGTGACCCCAGCGATGAGGATGCCCGCGACGGCGAACTCGAGCCTCTCCATCGGGTAGGGCCTGACCCCGGGCACGGAGGCTCCACGGGTAAGGCCAAGCGCGGCCCATCCGACGCAAAGTACACATGTGACGACCAGCGTCGTCCAGCCGGCCACGGCTGCCACACGCTGGGTACGCCTGTCGGCCGAGCGCTCTTCACTGCTCACAAACTTCAGTTCGGTCGGCGCCGAAGTCCCCACTGCTGAGTCCACTGCTCTTCCCTCTCAGGGACACTGTAGTCGGCGCGTTGGCTCGTCGCACGGGGGGTGCCTTGCCTTCCGTGGGGAAGCTGGTACCAAAGGCAAACCATGTCTTCGAAGCCGTTTCGTCGCGGTGGACTCGACAGCTCCAGTCAGATCTGGTCAACCTTGAGCTCTACTCGCCGCCTCGAGGACAGCCAAAGCAGCACGTGCGCGTGGCACGCCACCGAGGTCAGCTGGAGATCGCCCGAGACGTGATCCGCTTTTTCAGTCCGGAAATCAGCCCGAGGCTGCAACCGCCAGAAGGCGCTTCAACACGGGCGAGTTGCCGAATTCACCTACCGTATTTGCCACCTTCCGTTTTTGCTTGTCAACCTGCTTCTCTGGGTATCCCTTCCGGCCTGGCTGACGGTGGTCGTCGTGGGCTTGTAGAAAACAGCAAACCTAGGGGAGCACGACTGGTCGGCCAAGGAGGCCGGCAAGCGGCGGAGCATCTGGTCGGTGCACGCGAACGTCGGCGTCATAGTCGAGCGGACCGCCTTCAACGAGGACGTTCCGGTCGTCGACCGTAAGCTCCACGCGCAGCTGACGACGATCGTCGCTAAACTCGATCTCGGTCCGACCTGAGTCGCCCGGGTAGATCTCGAAGCTGAGCGGGTCCCAGCTGCGTTCGTTCGCGTACTGCAACCTTGGGCCCATCGGGATGACGGCGCCGGCGCGCACGAACAGTGGCAGTGTTTCCAGCTCAGCGTCGTACGTGATCCAGCGTTCGCCGTCGAATCGCTGATCAGTCCAGAAGTCGTACCATCCGCCCGCCGGCAGGTAGATATCGCGCCGACCGCGTGGCATGAACATCGGGGCAACCAGCAGAGACGGGCCAAGGAGATATTCGTCGTCGATGTGCCAGGTCGTCCGGTCCGAGGGATGGTCGTAGACCAGTGGCCGCGCCAGGGGCACACCCTCTGGCACACGACGCGCCGCCGCATATAAGTAAGGAAGCAGCCGGTAGCGGAGCTGAGCGTAACGGCGGAAGATCGAGAGCGCGGGCTCGCCGTAGGCCCAGGGCTCGCGCGGCGCGGTGTGCCCATGGGCCCGCGCGTGGGAAAACAGCAGCCCCATCTGCGACCAGCGCACGTACAGCTCCGGACTCGGCGGATCGGTCAGCGTGGGAATCCCGAAGAAGCCGCCCATGTCGAAGCTGGCGAACGCCGCTCCCGAGAGGATCCAGCTCAACGCGCCGCGCAGGCTGGCCGCCATGTCGTCAAAGGTGCAGCCCGGATCGCCGCCCCAATGCACCGGGTATCGCTGCGACCCGGCATAGCCGGACCGGCCCCAGATGAGGCCGTAGCCGTGCACGTCTCTGGTCGCCTCGAAGACCGCGCGCTGGTAGAGCAGCGGATACAGGTTGTGCAGCTGCTCGGCGGGTGTGCCGTCATGGGGCACCGCGTCGTCGGGCATGTCCTCGGCGAAGTCGGTCTTGATCACCGCGACGCCCATCTCCAGCAGCCGGCGGTTCTTCGACTTGAACCACTCGACTGCATCCGGGTTGGTGAAATCGATGGCCGCGCTCGGCTTGGCGAAACCATGGACGAGCGCCAGGCCCCCACTCTGCCCTCGCCCGGAGGGATTGGGAAGATCCGCGCTGCCACCGTGCCCTCCCCTTGAGGGCGAAATCGATTTGCTCTTCATCAGGAAACCGCGACGCTCGCCCTCGGCCCGCATCTCCGAGTCGAGCGGCACGTACGGGCTCTCCCACAGGCTAAGGCGGAATCCGAGCGCCTTCAGCTCGGCGATCATCCCTTTGGGATCGGGGAAGGCCGACTCATCCCACTCGAGGTCGCCATGGTGTCCTTCGTGGTAGCGCATCCAGTAGGGGTCGACGTGGATGACATCGCAGGGGACACGTTCCTCTCGCATCCGGCGGGCGACCTGCATCACCTCCTCGCGGTTGCGATAGCCCCAGCGGCTGATCCAGAAACCGAACGACCAGTCCGGGGGCACGGCCGGCATGCCGGTCAGTCGGTGGTAGGCGTGGATCATCGGCGCGATGCCGTCGCCCATGATCAGGTAAGCGCGCAGATGATCGGCACGGGCGGTGGCCTGCCAAGCCGTCGCCGATGCCTGGCCGAGGTCGTAGTAGAGCGGCGCCGTCATGTCGAAGAAGACGCCATACCCCTGCGAGCTCAGGAGCAGCGGCACGTTCTTGTAGGCCCGGTCGCTGCGGACGCCGTAAGCATCGACCGTCCAGGACGCGAATGCCTGGCCGCGGCGATCCAGGGCCCCGAAATGCTCGCCGAGGCCGAAGAGCGCCTCACCGACGTTGAGCCTGGCCGTCAACCAGCGCAATCCGCGGGCATGGCCGGTTGGAAAGTGGTGGAAGCCGCCGCGAATGTCGCGATCGTTTGGCTCGTCGACGAAGCGCATCGCGCCAGCCGCGTCCTTCAGGCGCAGGCGGAAGGGTGCGCGATCGACCTCGAGGGTCAGCGCAGCGGTTGAGACGGACCACCCCTGGGCGTTTTCGTCCATGTTCCAGTCGGTGGCCGCGGGCGCCTCGTCCACCAACAGCCGGGATCGCCTGGTGGCGCCGGCCCCGAAATGGAGCCGCACGATGTTGGGCGCCACCGGTCGGATCTCGATCGGGATCGCCGCGCCGCGGTTGTCGTCGGCCGCCAGCTCGACCCGATTGCTCCGCGCGCGCGCGCTGCGCACACGCTGGATTGATCGAGGATCGCGAGGCAGAAAGTCGCTCGCCGGCCGCGCCGGCCGGGCCGCTACCAGCCGCGCTGGATCCACTCGTCGAGGTGGGGCCGCTCGCGGCCGATGGTGGTTGGCTTGCCATGGCCCGGCAGCACCTGGGTCTCGTCCGGGAGCGTGAGGAGCTTGCCGCGGATGCTCGCGATGATGGTCGGAAAGCTCGCGTAGGGATTTGCTGTGTTCCCCGGACCGCCTGGAAACAGCGTGTCGCCCGAAAACAGGTGCTCACCGCTGAGAAAGCAGACGCTGCCCGGGGTGTGGCCCGGGGTATGCAGCGCCACGATTTCGTACGCGCCAAAGCGAAACCGCTCACCGTCGCGAACGCGGTGATCGGCCTTGATCGGCATCATCGATTCGTCAGCCTCATGGCAGGTGAAGCGGGCGTGGGTCTGCTCGCGCACCGGTTTGAGCGCCTGAACATGGTCGCCGTGTCCGTGAGTCGTGAGGATGTGACTGACTCGCAGGCCCTCGAGCTCCTTGATAATGCGCGGCGCGTCGTTCGCCGCATCGATCAGCAGCGCTTCCTTGTTCGACGGATCGCTGAGGATGTAGACATTGTTGTCGTAGGGACCGACGGCAAACGTTGTGAGCTGGTACACGCTTGAGAGTCTACGCACCAGCCCCCACCCTGCCCTCCCAGAACGTCTCAAACGCTCGCCTGGCACGACGAACCTCTCAAACGCTCGGTTGGCACTAAAGCGCCCCTCGCGTGGGGCGAGGCCCCGGCGCCGCTCGCGTGGGCCGACGGGCCCGGCTTGCGGGGAGGGAGATTTCCGACAATGAGATCTATGGCCACCGAACGCCGAATCGGCATGCACGTGCACACCGGCCGCGGCCTCGACAAGGCCGTGGCGACGATAAAAACGCTGCAGCTGCAGGCGGTCCAGATCTTCACCGGGAACCCGAGTGCCTGGCGCTCCGCGGCGGTCGATCCCAAGGCGACCGCGCTGTTCAAGTCGGCTTTGGAGGAGCTCGATGTCCGACCCGCGATGGCGCACGCCATGTACCTGATCAACCTGGCCTCACCGAATCCGAACTTTCAAAAGAAATCGCGCGAGGCGCTGACCGCCGAACTGGTGCGTGCTGAGGCCTACGGCTGCCAGTACGTCGTGAGCCACGTTGGTAGCCACATGGGCCAGGGCGCCCAGGCCGGCATCGACCGGGTGGTGGCAACGCTCGACCATGTCCTCTCCGCCGCTGCGGGCTCGACCATGTGTTTGCTGGAAACCTCGGCTGGTGGCGGCGACTACGTCGGAGCGAAGTTCGAGGACCTGGCGCAGATCCTTTCGCGCCTGCCCCAGCACGCCTCACGGCTGGGCATCTGCCTCGACACCGCCCACGCCTACGCCTCCGGCTACGACGTGGCCGGCGCGGAGGGCATGCGCAAAACCCTGGATCAGCTCACTGCCATCATTCCGGCGGAGCGGATCCGGGCCTGCCACTGCAACGACACGACTGTCACCCTGGGCGGAAAGGCCGACCGGCACGTCAACATCGGCCAGGGCAACGTCGGGCTCGAGGGCTTCCGCGCGTTGCTCCATTTCGAACCGCTGGCCCACTGCGCGTTCATCCTGGAGACCCCGGGGGAGGAAATGCTCGAAGGACTCGAGAACCTGAACACGCTACGCGCGCTGCGATGAGGGCGCCCATCGAGGCGGTCTTCTTCGACTATGGCCATACGCTGATCTACTTCGACGAGCGGCCACACTCGGCGCTGGTCGACGCCTACGAGAAGGTCAACCGGCTGCTCGCGGACACCCTGGAGCACGAGGTGCCGGCCGCCCACGTCCTGATCGAGAAGGTTTCGCGCGCCGTCGACGACGAGATCCAGCGGGACTACGCCACCGGCCGGCTGGAGGAAGTCGAGATTGCCGCCATCTACGACGCTGCTTTGCGCGGCCTCGGGCTGGAGCTGGAACCTGAGCTCATCGAGCGAGTCATGGAAATCGAACAAGAGGGCTGGCTGAACAGCGTGCACGTGGGTTCCGACGTGGTCGGCACACTGGAAGAGCTCCGGCGCCGCGGCTTACGCCTCGGGCTAGTCTCCAATGCGGCCTACCTGCCCCGCCTCATGAAGGAGCAGCTGTCGGCACTCGGCCTGGCGAGCTTTTTCAACGGGGTGACGTTCTCGTCCGAGGTCGGCGTTCGCAAACCACATCCGGCGATCTATCAGGACGCACTCGGCAAGGTCCAGGTCGAGCCGACGCGGGCGCTGTTCGTCGGGGATCGGGTGCGTGAGGACGTAGAGGGGCCGAAGCAGCTGGGCATGCGAGCGGTCCTGACCCGCGAATGGCGGCAGGAAGACGACCCCGGCGCGGCGGACTTCGTCATTCAGCGGCTGGGTGAGTTACCCACCGTGCTCAGCCGTCTGGCGCCCGGGCCACCAGGGGCTGATACCTATAATGAGATGACGTCGCGCGAGTAGTGTCGCGGATGGGTTCTGGAGGTAGGTGGGGCGTTGGACTTCCGCGAGTATCTGAAGCGCAAATGTCGCGAGCAGAACATCTCCCTACACCGGCTCGCGGTGCGCTGCGACCTTAACCAGATCTACTTTTACCAGGCGGTGAACAAAAACAAGGAGAACCCCCCGCCCTGGGTACTCCGCCGGGCAGCGCCGCACCTGGGAGTCACCTACGTCGAGCTGATGATCGCGGCCGGCCACCTGACCGAGGACGATCTACGCGAATTCGATCGCCACCCACCCACGCCGCCCGATAAAGAGCCAGAACGGGCGCGGGAGAAGGTCTCGGTCAGCTAGGCGGAGGTGACGCCGCCGCCGGGCACGAAGTTCGAGAAGTGGTAGGTCACGTCCCAGGTGAATTGCGACGTGGTCATCTCGATCTTCATCTGATGCATGTAGAGGTCACTGGCGGAGATCCACACCTCGACCTGGATGCCGGCATTGGTCAGGACGGCTTCGTCTGCCGATGTGATGCCGCTCTGGGGATCCGATTTGAGCTGGTCGACGTACTTGCCCGGGTCGACGGTCAGGGAGAAATGATGCATGTCGATGTTGTCCATCGTGATGTCGCCCAGGTCGTCGGAGGCACGGAAAGCATGGGCGAACTCGAGGTTGGCGATCGGGTCCATCCCGGGCGCGATCTGGCCTTTTGAGTTGCCGGTGACGTCCTTCCAGGCCGGCCCCTGCGCCGGGACCTGGACATATTCGTGGCCGTTCTCAATCCGCTCATTGATGGCCACGATCGCGGTCTGGCCGTTCGCCGCGGGGACCTCCAGCTGCAGGCTGAGGTTCTCTTTGTGCGGGTAGAGGAGGTCGCCTGAGCCGGTGACCTTGACGCCCGCAATGCCATTGAGGACCAGGGTGCCGGTCAGCGAGAGGTGGACGCTTTTCAGCGTCTGCATCGCGTCACCGCTCTTGCTGATGACGGGTCCGGGATCCAGCGGCGGCGGAGCCGGCTGCGGTAACACCGAGTTCAGGACGCCACCCTTCCAGATCAACAGACAGGAAACGATGGCGACTCCGATGGTGATCAGTCGACCCATCGAGCACGCAACGACCCGGACGAACCTTCCTTGCTAGGGCAAGCGTGGCCCGCCGGAAGGAGGGGTTGTCGTTGGATCCGAAGAGGGAACGGGAATCAGGAACGCCGGCGGGCCTAGCCAGCCCCGGGATCATAGCAACGCTATCCCGCCGCGACACGGCATATATCCGCTTGTCACGCGCCCGTTACATGCTGGCAAGATAGTCGCGTGCAGCGTGTGGTGATGCACGTGGATCTGGACGCGTTTTATGCCTCTGTCGAGCAGCTGCGCCGTCCGGAACTGCGCGGTAAGCCGGTGATCGTGGGCGGGGCCGGCGTTCCGGGCGAGCGGGGCGTGGTGGCGGCCGCCTCCTACGAAGCGCGTCCCTTCGGGGTGCGCTCCGCGATGCCGCTCAGCCGAGCTCGGCGCCTCTGCCCGAACGCGATCTTCGTCCCCTGCGACTTCCGCGCCTACCGCGAAGCCTCGAAATCGGTGTTTACGATCCTCGACCGCTATTCCCCGGTTATCGAGCCGATCGCGCTCGACGAGGCCTACCTCGACCTCACCGGGCAGGAGGCGTTGATGGGGCAGCCGGAGGCGGTCGCCATACGCCTCCGCGACGAGGTCAAGACCGGGTGCGGGCTCGACCTCAGCATCGGCGTCGCGAGCTGCAAGCTGGTTGCCAAGGTCGCCTCCGAGCTGCGCAAGCCGCGCGGCCTGGTCGTCGTCCGACCCACCGAGGAGGCCACTTTTCTCGCCCCGCTCCCGCTCGCCAGGCTGCCGGGCTGCGGGCCGGCGACCGTGCTCAAGCTGGAGCGGGTCGGGGTGCGCACCATCGGCGAGCTGGCCGCCCTGCCCGATCCGCTACTCGGCGAGCTCTTCGGCCAGTATGGGCGCACCCTGGGCGGCCATGCCCGTGGCATCGATCCCAGCCCGGTCCTGCCGCCGGGCGATCCCAAGAGCATCTCGCGGGAGGTCACCTTCGACCACGACCTGAGCGACGCCGGCAAGCTACGAGAAACAGCGCTGGGTCTGTTGCAGGACGTCTCGCAGAGTCTTCGTGCGCATCGATTGTCGGCACGGACGGTGGTGCTCAAGATTCGCTACCAGCCTTTCGACACCCAGTCCCGTCAGGCAACACTCCCCTACCCGACCGACCGCGACGACCAGCTGGCTGGGGCGCTGCGCCAACTGCTGGAGACCCAGCTCGCTCCCGGCCGGCCCGTCCGCCTGATCGGGGCTTGCGTCAGCAACCTCGAGCCGTGCACCACACAGCTCAGCCTCCTGGAGAACCGGTCCTCGCGGCTGGCCATGCTCGACGAGCGACTCGACGAGCTGCGCGGACGCTACGGCGATCACGTGATCGCCCGCGGCGCCGCCGCCCCGCCGCACCAGAAAGACGTGAGGCGTGACGACCTGGATGTGCTGCGGGAGCCCGGCCGGTGAAAGCCGCCAAGCTCAAGGTGGCGAAGCTCAGCCATGTTGGCCCCAGCGGTGAAGCCCGCATGGTCGACATCTCCGCCAAACCGGTCACCAGACGGGAAGCGCGGGCGCGGGGGTCGGTGAAAATGAGCGCGGCAGCGCTCGAGGCGATTGTGCGCGGCAACCTCGAGAAAGGCGAGGTGATCGCCACGGCGCGCATCGCCGGAATCCAGGCCGCCAAACGGACCAGCGAGCTGATCCCCATGTGCCATCCGTTGGCGCTGACCGCCATCGACCTCATCTGTTGGTCGGATCACGAGTTGCCGGGCATCCGAATCGAGTCGGTGGTGCGCTGTGAGGCAAGGACCGGCGCCGAGATGGAGGCACTGACCGCCGTGGCAGTGGCGGCCTTGACCATCGTCGACATGGCGAAGAGCGCCGACCGCTGGATGACGATCGAGGGAATCGAGCTGCTAGAAAAGCGCGGGGGAAAGAGCGGCGACCTGCGTCGCCCGGTTTAGGTCCGGGTCGTGATCGCCTTCATCGCCGCGTCGTAGGCCTTCTGCATCGGACCGAACGTCTTGCTTTCATAGTCCGGCGGCAGAGTTTCGGCGGGGCTCGACATCGCCTTCAGGGCGGCGTTCATGGCATCGGTGTATTTCTTGATGCCGGCCGGATCCTTCGCCTGGATCGCCTGGATCAGACTCTCGGTATTCGTCAACACATCATTGAAGCTGCTCACCTGTTTTAAGATTTGCGGCGGCAGCCCGGGCGCGCCGGACAGCGACATCGCCAGCTCGATTTTCTGCTGGGCGTCGGGATAGGGCGCCCCCGCTCCCACCAGGTCGTGCTTGGCCAGCGCGGCGCCGATCTTCGTGTAGTCGATGAGCGCGTCGATGTATGGCTGGATCACCTTCGACTCGTTGACAGCCGCGGTCATCGCCTTGTCCGCTTGGCTGAGCCCGGCGAGCGCACCCGCCAGGCGATGCCGTTCGCTGGAGATGTCGGCTCCCTTCGAGGGCGCGACCCACTGGATGAAGGACAGACGCTGGTCAACCCCGTTGAGCGCCGCCTCGTCGGATTGCACCAGGGTCAGGCCATCGTCGAACGACTTCGCCAGCTTGTCGAACTGTGCCTTGAGCGCGTTGGGATCGCTCGAGCCGCTTGGCGAGCTGATCAGCTGCACGAACACGGTGTCCACTTTGGCTTGGTGCGAGGCGGCCGCCGTGAGCGATTGGCTGGCGGCGGAAATCTGGCTCGAGGCGACGACCGGCATGACGCCAAAGAGCACCACCAGCAGCGCCAGCAGGCCGACGGCGCCATAGACGATCTCCCGCTGGTACTGCAGCAGGACGGGTGGTACGACGACCGGCAGAGTGACCTGCTGGCCGAAGAGGCGCAGGGTGGTCCCGGGGACCGCGACCGGTGCGGGTGCGTAGCCGGGATAGCCCTGCACCTGCCCATAGGCATCCGGCTGGGACGGGTAGCCAGGGGTCTGCCCGTATCCCGGCGGGGCATAGGAGGGGTAGGCGGGGCCGGGCTGGCCGGGTTGGGCCGGCTGACCCGGCTGGGCAGGATAGCCGCTCGGAGCTCCGGGATACTGGGGCGGCTGCGGATAGCCCTGTTGCGGGTAATTCGGCTGGCCGGGAGGATAGCCGGGCGGCGCGTAGCTCGCCGGCGGCGGGGGTAATGGGTTCCGGCAGTTGGCGCAGCTCTGGGCGCCCGGCGGGTTCCAGGTGGCGCCGCAGTAGGGACAGGGAGCGGATTGATAAGCCTGCATGGTCGCGCCGCGGCGCTACCTGTTTCAACTGCAAGCGTCGCCGAATTCCTTCGGGACCGTCCGCGGTCAAACGACGGCCGCTGCCTGTAATCCCTTGTGGTAGCTGTCGATCAGCGGCTGGAACATCAGGCGGTTGCTCGCGTCGACATTGTCGAAGCGGACCTGGAGGGCGTCGTACTGGCTGCTCAGGGCCTGCAGCTGGCTCTGCGCTTGCTGGACAGCGGAAGGGTTGTTCGCCTGGAGGGCGGTGATTTCCTGCTGCAGCGCGTCAAGACTCGACTTGAGCAGGCCGGCGAGCGTGCCATATTCGGCTGGGATGTCGGCCTGGTGCGAGCGGTCGAGGGCGGCCTGCACCTGCTGCCTGGCGGAGGCAAAGGCGGCCAGCGCCCCGTTCAAGTCATTGGCCTGGACCTTCGCCAGCAGGCCGCGCACCTCGATCACGCCCTGGGCAAGCGGCCGCAACACCAAGAGCTGATCGCGCATGTCGACCAGTGCCTGTTCCGCGTTCGCCAGTCCCGACCGAGCGGCCTCGGTCCGCTTCAGCTCGGCCACCCGTTCATCCCGTTTCGTCAGGGTGAGGAAGGCCGCGGACCCCAGGTTGTCGTCCGCCGCCTTGACCGAGGCTTGATCGGTACGAACCGTCCTAAGCGTTGTTTCAACTTCGGAGAGGTCTTTGTCGACCAGGGCTTTGAAGCCGGCGGGATCGCCGGGCACATTGGCGAGCACGTAGTCGTTGATGGCTTTGTCCACGGTGTCCCGGTGCTGCACGGTGAGCTTCAGCGCCTGGTCCGCTTGACGGACCTGAGCGTCTACAGTTCGGGCGCTTTCCACCGCATAGGCGATGGCCAAAATCACCAGGAGAACGATGGCGACAACCGCGGCCAGCAGCCCGCCCGGGCTGCGGCGACGAACCGACGTCGGGGCGACCGACTCGGCGTGCATCGAAATGCCTTCCCGACTCCATCGATAGCAGAAACGGCGTTGGCCGGTCAAGCCCGTGACTTCAGTGGAGGAGCTGGGCCAGATCCTCCGCGTTGCGGACGGCGTAGTCGGAATAACAGTTGTTGAAGATCGCGTGCACCTCGCTGGATCCCTTTGCAATGTTGCGCAGGTTGGGCACCCAGGCCTTCAGCTCGCTCGGCTCGTACAGGTAGCGGAATTTCTCGGCGGTGCTGATCCCCTTCTTCTCCCAGGTCTCACGATTGCGCCCATGGAAGCGAGCCATGCCGAGTGGCGCCGTCACCGCGACCACTGGGGGAACGCTGGAGGCAAATCCCTGCGGCTCGTCGACCACCACGTAGGTGTAGCGGTGGTCCCTCAGAAACTGAAGGACGCGGTCGCGGCGCACCTCCTTCATCCACGACGCCTGCCGAAACTCGATGGCGATGCCGGCGTCCGGCAACCACTCGCGCAGGTCTTCGAGGAATCGATATGCTGCGGGCGAGGGCAGGAACCATTTGGGAAATTGGAAGACGATAGCGCCGAGCTTGCCTGCGTCCTGCAGCGGTTGCAGGCCCGCGCGGAATCGATCCCAGACGCTCTCTTTTTCCTTTGGCCCGAGGTCTTTGAAGTAGAGGTTGCTCTTCGATTCCGAGACCTTCTCCCGGAGATCCTTCGGCAATCGCGCCGCCGGAGTCGGGTGCTGGGTCAACAGCGCAAAGGCCTTCGCGTTGAAGGTGAAATCCTTCGGCGTGCGCTCCACCCAGAGCTGTGCCGTTTTCTCGTTGGGGATCGCATAGAACGTGCTGTCGACCTCGACGATCGGGAACTTCGAGGCGTAGTAGCGCAGCCGATCTTCTGCGGTGGTTGCACCCGGTGGATACCATCCGCTCTTCACCAGGGTCGGTTCCGTCCAGGAGGAAATGCCGACCTTGATGCGGCCCATCGGTTAGCTGGGGCGGTGCGCGGCGGGCGCGTCGCTGACTTCGCCGCGGAGCGTGCGCAGGCCGTGGGGCAAGGCTTCCATCACCGCGTCGAGGCTGTCGACCACTCCGCGAGGGCTGCCGGGAAGGGCCAGCACCAGCGTTCGCCCGACCACCCCGGCCAGCGAGCGGGACAGCATCGCATGGGGCGTCTTGCGCAGCCCGGCGGCCCGCATCGCTTCCGCGATCCCTGGGACCGGGTAGTCGAGCAACGGTCCCACCGCCTGCGGCGTCACATCGCGAGGGCCCAGCCCCGTGCCCCCGGTCAAGACGATCAGGTCGGGATCGGTCGCCCGCAGCCATTCATGGATCTGGCGCCGGATGTCCGGGATCTCGTCACTGACGATGGCGCGGCCGACGACCTCCGCGGGAATGCGAGCCAGCGCTTCGCTGATCTTTTCGCCGCTTTCGTCGACGCGCTCACCACGGGCGCCCTTGCTGCTAACCGTCAGGACGCAGGCACGAAAGCCCATCCGACCAGTCTAGAAAGTGAGGGGCCTGTGAGAAGGCGGGCTAGCTTTCGGCGCGGTAGGCGGCGTGTGCGGCAATCGTGCGACAGAAGTCGGTGACGGCGCCACCGACCTCCATCAGGTCGCGATAGCCAAAGGGGACGCAGTGGTCGAAAGGCGGAAAGCGGACTACCGCTGAGGCCGGTGGGATATCCGCGTCGTAAAGCGCGAGCACGGGCCGTCCCCGGCCGAGCAGCCAGCCGGCTTCGAAACCAACGCCCGTGCTGCGCCCGGTCATTTCCATGCAGCCGGCGTCCGCCAACAGCAATTCCCGATGCATCATCTCAGCGATCAGTTCGGGCCGATCTAAGCCAGGCCGGTAATCCGGGTCCGCCACCCGCTCGGCGAGGATGCTGGCCCCGTACTCCTTGAGTGCCCGATGCGCCAGCTGGATGGCCTCGAGGCTGCGGGGACCCAGTTCACCGCTCACTGCCCGCCCGAGATAGACTCTCACGGCTGCAGGACTTTGGGGACAGGCTTCCGCCTGGGCCGCCACAAGCCGACCATCAGCATCACCATGCCGAGCACCGGATCGAACGGCAGGACGATGCCCCCGACAAGCGCACTGAGCCAGCGTGGGCGAAAGCGCCGCATGGGCGGATTATCGGACATCGCTGGGCGGTGTGCCTGCCTCGTTGGAGGCCACCGCCTCCGCGGGCTCGTCTTCGATGTCCAGGCCGGTCCCGTCGTCGGCCTGGACCTCGTCGGCGTTCGCCTCGCCCTTGCGCCGCCGGGCCGGTCGCTCGGCGGAGAGTGATCGGACGTCCAATCCCTGGCGAAGCAGGTGAATACTCTCAAGATAAGAGAGGCGCTCGACCAGCCAGCCGACCCGATAGTGCACGGCGAACCAGGTTTCGTTGGGCGGAGGATGGCGATGATGGCGCCGCCAGCGGCCCACCGCCTCCTTGAACGTTGGAGCAAAGCCGCCTTCCCCGCGACGGTCTGCCCCTGCATTGGCCGGCACGGAGGGATTCTAATTCCGATCGCCTTCGACCTCCCGATCGACGGGCGGTGTCATCTCGCCAGAATCGCGATAATGCCGGAGTGCGGCTGAGCGAGATCATGGCCCTGGCCAACGGCCTTGCCGGCTGTGCCGACACTCCACCCGACTCCGAGGTGTACCTGGATGGTGAGGTGCGCCGAGTCTATGTCGGGATCGACATCGACGTCGGCGAACTGTTCCTGGCCCGGACGCTGGGCGTCGACGGTGTCATCGCTCACCATCCGATCGGTTCACGCGCTCGGCTTGGCCTGCCAACCGTAATCGAACGGCACGAGGCGCAGATGCGGGCCGAGGGCATCCCAGCCGGCGTCGCTCATGACATGATGCTCGCCCGGAAGGGTCCGGTAGCGCACGCCCTGCACACGACCAACTACGACCGCGTGGTCGATGCGGCGCGCCAACTCCACATCCCCTTGATGAATATCCACCTGGCCGCCGATATCGTCGGACGTCAATTCTTCATCGACTTCGTCGGGCGGGTCGTCGACGGCCAGGCGACGAGCGTCGGCAGCCTGATCGACGAGCTCAAGACCGTCCCGGAAGTGGAGGCGTCACTGGTCCAGCCAGAGCTCTGGCTGGGCGAGGCCGAAAACCCGGTTGGACGCTGGGTGGTCCAGATGGCGGCCGGCACCAATGGTGGAGCGCCGGTCTATCGCACGTATTATGAACACGGCATCAATACCATCCTGGCGATGCACATCGATGACCGGGACCTGCGCGAACTCGAGCAGTTGCAACTGCCCAAAGCGAACCTGGTGATCACCGGCCACATGCCGAGCGACTCGATTGGGATGAACCGAGTGATCGACGCCCTGGAGCGGCGGGGCCTTGAAGTTATCGCCGGCTCCGGCGTTATACGGGTGTAGACCACCATCGAGGAGGACCGCTTGGACGCATCACCTCGCGCATACGGCAATGAAGCGGAGCGCCGCTATCACCTCCGACGGCTCGACGACCTGCTGGAGGCGCTGGAGAGGCTGAACCTCGCCGAGGCCAAGACCCTACCGGTGGCCGTCAAGGAGCGCATCGAGAAGGAAGGGATCACGGTCGAGCCCGACACTAACTTCAGCAAGCTGATCGAGCTGGTCTGGGGTCAGCAGGAGAAGTACCTTATCGACCTCAAGGCCGATCGCCGCAAGGGATCGCGTCGCGTCGGCGATGGCGTCGTCGCCTCGCACCGCGTGCTCGACGCGTTCATTCTTGGCCGCTTGAATCTCGCCGGCAAACGCCGTCGCCGCTTGCCGGGTTAGCCGAACAGCGACCTCGCAGGGCGAGCCGCGCGCGTGCGCGCAAAGCGCCGGCGTCGCATGCCGCTCGAGCGAGCATACGAGCGCGTTCCCGCTCTTCGCGCGAGTGCGTCGCGAGCGGCTGGACGGCGCACCGGCGCGTCTGAAGTCTCTGAGTTGCTGACTGGGTGTGGTTCCCACGGACCTTGTTGACACAGACCGGGTGAGTTCCAGCAGTCGGCTGAGGTCGGCACAGCCCTCGAGCGTGCTCGACAGGCCGGTCTGGCTCAGGCCAAATCGGTTCTTGGCTAGCCGGCGTAAACGCCTTGGAGCCTGGCTTGTTCAAAACCCGGACTTGTTAAAGCTCGTGGCCAGCACGGCGATCCGGCCTGTCTGCGTTGCGCCCGAGGGCGTGCCTTCCCGCCGACTGCCGGTGCTCCCTCGCACCGTGCCTGTAAACAACCTCTTTGGGAACTACAACTAGGCCGCTTTGTAGCGGGATAGTTCTTGTTCGAGCTGCTGGATGCGGAAGAGCAGCTGGTTGATGTAGCGCTCACGACCCATGAGCCGAGTGTTCATCGACGAGGTCGCCTGCAGCTGTTCCTTGACGCGGTCCCAGCGCCGCACGTTCTGGATCGCGACCGAGGCCTGCTCGGCAAAGGCCTTGAGCTGCTCAAGGTCACCAGCCGGGATCGGATCGAGGTTGTCGCGATAAACATTCAGCACGCCGCTCACCTGGTCCGAGACCTCGACTTCAGCGCGGCTCAGCAAGGCGCCGTCGGCCGTCGTGTCCGGCTCCTCTCGCAGCGAGCCGCACAGCACCGAGGCGATCATCGTCAGACCCGCCTGCTCGACCGTCTCGACCAGGGTCGGCGGCAGCATCTCCCGCATCGGGGAAACCCACGGCTTGCCGGTCCGCATCACGTCACCGGCCGCCGGCGCGCCCCAGGCTATGCGCTGGTTGATGATGGCCTCCGCCACGCCCTGGGAGCCGGCAACCTCGAGCTCCAAGGTCTTCTGATTGCGCAGCGCCAGCAGCGCCGCCTGCCCGGCCACCAGCTCCTTCGCGCTCGAGAGGACGAATTCGACGAGTTGCTTGCTGTCATCCGCCACCGAAAGCTCCCGCGCCTTGCGTACAAGGATCGTCAGGCGGTCCTCACGTTGCTTGAGGAGGTCGACCAGCCGGGCGTTGATCAACGCGTTGGCGGCGTCGCTGGCGACGCGAGCCAGACTGCGCAGGTCCTGCTCGGTGAAAGGATCACCGGCCGACCGGGCCAGCGTCAGGACTCCCAACCCCTCCTTGCCGGCCAGCAGTGGAACGGCGATGAAGGACCTCGGCTGATGCTTCGGATCCGACGCGATGAAGCGCGCGTCAGACCGGCTATCGCGGACCAGGACCGGTTCCCGATGGGACAGCGCCCAGCCGGCGATACCCTCGCCGACTTTGAAGCGTGACATCTCACTGATCGCGATCGGGCTGTTGCGAGCTGCCTCGACCTTGAGCTCTTCCTGGAGATGATCCACCAGGGCGAGCGTCCCACGCTCGAAGCGCACCAGCTCTGACGCGGCGTCCAACACACTGTCCAACGCGGCGCGCCATTCGACGGACGATGACAGTCGCTGGGCTGCCTTGATGGTGGCCTGCGAGGTCTTCAAGGCCTGCTCGGCCTCGGCCAGCTGCGCGCGTGCTACGCCCCAGCGGGCGGAAAGCGCGTCGAACTCCAGCTGGAGGTGATGGTGGGCGGCCTTAGCCTCGAGGGCGCGCTCGAGGTCGGCGCGAAGCTGGTCGTTGGCGCGCTTCAACTCTTCGGCCTCGGATTGCAGCCCATTGATCCGCGCCTCGACACCCTCCTGCTCCACCTTAAGGCCGGCGACCTCGGCGTCGCGGGCCGCGATGGTCGCATGCGCCAGCGCAAGCTGGCCGGCGATTCGATCGCGATCCGCGGTGGCAGTGGCCTGGCTGCGAGTCAGGTCCGCGAGGCGGGTGCTAAGGTCCTCTCGCTCCCGATCGAGCGTCTCATACGCCGTCTGCAAGGTGGCGTGCTTGGGGACGATTTGCTCCAACTCCTGGACGCGGGCGGCGTGCTGTTCGGCGACCTTCCGCTCTGCGGCAACCTCGCCCTCCAGCGCCGCCGCTCGGCCGCGGTGCTGGCTGAGGTCCAGTTCCGTCTGCTCGAGCAACTTCTGATTTCGCTCCAGCACACGCCCCTGCTGACGATGCGCCTTGAAGAGCCCGGCCAGATCCTGGCGGAGGCGGGCCTGCGCCGCGGTGGCCTCCTCGAACTGCACCTGGAGGGACCGGCCGTCGGACCCCGGGTCAGCCGCTTGCCCGGGTGGCGCCGATACGGCCGGTTGCGGGGTCCTGGTCGGGGTTCTTTTCGAAGGCGCTGGCTGAGCGGGCGGCGTTTTCGCAGCCGACGGCTCAGTCGCTGGCGCCGGCTTGTCCGAGCGGTGCCGCCAGGAGAACGACCACTTTGGCATCGGTCACTCCGCCGTAACGTCCAGCGCCGCGTCGCCGGCGGCCGCGGGCTGCCCCTCGATCACCTGCAAGCCGGCCTGGCCGAACACTTCGGTTGGGAAGTCTTCACCATTGGCCTTCAGGCGAGGCAGCAGCTTCGGCATGACGCCGGTCCACCGGAAGGCGCCGAGGACGTTGCCTTCCTCGTCGATCCCGGTCTGATCGAACAGGCAGATGTCCTGCAGCTGGATGTGATTGCCGTTGATCCCGGTGATCTCGGAGATGTGGGTGACCACGCGGCGACCGTCGCGCAAGCGCGCCTGTTGCACCAGCAGGGTGATGCCTCCGACGATCTGCTCCCGGATCGCCTGGAACGGCAGATCAGAGCCGCCCATGATGACCATGGTCTCGATTCGGTTGATCGCATCCTTGGGGCTGTTGGCGTGAACCGTGGTCATGCTGCCGTCGTGACCCGTGTTCATCGCCTGGAGCATGTCGAGCGTTTCGCCGGCGCGGCATTCGCCCACGACGATGCGGTCGGGCCGCATGCGCAGCGCATTCACCACGAGGTCGCGGATGGCCACTGCGCCGCGACCTTCGACGTTGGCACTGCGGGCTTCCAGGGAGACGAGGTTGCGCTGCCGGAGCTGCAGCTCGGCGGTATCCTCCACGGTCACGACCCGTTCGGTGTCGGGGATGAAGTTCGACAGCACGTTCAGGGTGGTGGTCTTGCCGGAGCCGGTGCCGCCGCTGACCACCATGCTGATCCGCGAGCGAACGCAAGCGCGGATGAAGTTCGCCATGTCCTGGTTCAGCGTGCCGAAGTTGATGAGATCCGGCACCTTGTACGGCACACGTGAGAACTTGCGGATGGTGATGCTCGAGCCCTGCACGGCGAGCGGCGGAATCACGATGTTCACGCGAGAGCCGTCGGGCAGGCGGGCGTCGACCATGGGCGAGGATTCATCGACCCGGCGACCAATCCGTGCGACGATCCGATCGATCACGCGGCGAAGCTCGCGCTCATTGTCGAAGACCAGCTCCGACTGCGTAAGGCGGCCCCGGCGCTCGGCGAAAATCGTCTTCGGTCCGTTGACCATGATCTCGCTGACTTCCGGGTCCTCGAGGAGGGACTCGAGCGGGCCCAGACCGAGGACGTCGTTCATGATCAACTCGACGAGCTCGTCCCGGTCGTGCTTGGTCAGCTTGAGCTTGGTCTCTTCGCAGTACTCCTCGACCAGTTCGGCGACGCGGCGCTTCACCATGTCACTGCTCGCGCTGTCCGAGTCCACGCCGAGCGACGTGATCAGGCGCTCGTGGACGGCCTTTTTGATGCGCTCGATATTGGGCACGCGGGCGGCGAGGTTCTGAGGCTTGCTCGACAGACCCGGTGCGGCCGGCTCGCCGTGCTCGGGCTTCTCGGGAAGCTTGCCTTTGTTGAGCTTGTCAACGAGCAGCATGCAGTCCTCCTGGATTCGTCAGCAACGCAGGCCGTACCGGGGAGCGTAGCCTGCGCCCACCCCCCGGCTTATCCGCCACTGAGTCCCACCTGGGGCCAAACGGCCGATACCCGGCGCAAGCCTCTCCGTTAGCAAAACGCGCGTTTCCACCGATTCCGTCGCTGATTGCCAGGACCAGCGTGAGCAGGTGAGCGGGGCCGTGGGCCGCGCCGGGCTAACTCGCCCTCCGTTCAGGGAACTCGTCGAGCAAACCGTGCTGGGTCGCCCAGACGGCGGCCTGCGCCCGTGAGCTCAGGTTCAGCTTGCTGAGGATGTTCGAAACGTGATGCTTGACCGTCTTGTCAGAGAGGAAGAGGTCGGCGGCGATTTGCTTGTTCGTCTTCCCCTGCGCGGCCAGTCGGAGCACGCGCTTTTCCTGGTCTGACAGCGCCGCCCGGACGACCTCATCAGAGCTGGCAGCCATCTTCCGGATCCGTTCGAGGACCTTGCGGGTTACCTCCGGGTCGAGCAGGGAGCGACCGTCGGCGACGGAGATGACAGCGTCGATCAGGGCACTTTTGTTGATCTCTTTTAGCAAGTAGCCCGAGGCGCCAGCCATGATCGACTCGTAGACGGCATCCTCGTCAGCGAACGAGGTCAGCATGATGACTTTGCTGCCCAGGTTGCGGCCGAGGATCTCGCGGCAGGCGTCGATCCCGCTGCCTCCCGGCATCCGGACGTCGAGCAAGACCACATCGGGCCGCAGCAGCGCGGCCTGGTAGACCGCGTCCTGGGGGGAGGCGGCTTCGCCGACTACTCGGATGCGTGGGTCGGACTCGAGGATCGAGCGAAGCCCGAGCCGGATCATCTCGTGGTCGTCGGCGATCAGCAGGCGAACCGTCCCAGTGCTCATCGGTTGTAGGGAAACACCGCCTCCAGCCTGGTGCCGCCGCCTGGCGCGCTCTCCACCGTCAGTGTGGCGCCGAGCTCATGCACGCGCTCCTCGATATTGGGAAGCCCTCGACCCCGTTCGATCCCCGGTGCCGGCCGGGCGTCGATATCGAACCCCTTGCCGTCATCCTCGATCACCAGCCGCGCGCCGGCGGCCCCAAAGTCCAGCGATAACTTCGTGTAGGTCGCGTCCGCATGCTTATAGATGTTGGCCAGCGCCTCCTGAATGATCCGAAAGAGGGCGATCGAAATCTCCGGCGAGAGCTCCTCGACCGGGGAGGCACCAACCTCGACGTGAACCGGAACGCCGGTCGCCTGTTGGAACTGGGCGCAGAGATCGACCACCCACTGTCCGATCTCTTTCTCCTTCATGATGATCGGGCGCAGTTGGTAGATGAACGTCCGCATCTCGGAGAGGACGTGGTTCAACTGCTGAATCGAGCCGGTGAGCACCGACGGCACGGCATCTGGCTGGCTCGACGCCAGGTCGCGGGCGTGCTCGAGCTGGAGCCCCAGGGCGTACACGTACTGGACGAGCCCGTCGTGCATGTCACGGGCGATCCGGTTACGCTCGGTGACCACGGCCATCTGGTTCTGTTGATCCTGAACACGCGCCTGCAGCCGAAGGCGTTCCATCCCCAACGCCACCTGGCGGCCGATCTCATCGAGCAATTCGAGTTCCGACGGCGTCAGCCGCTCGGCGTCGGCAAAGCCCACCAGCAGGGTGGCCGTCATCCGTCCCTGCCATCGAACCGGGACCGCGGCGATGGCCTGCGCTTCGCTGCGAGACCAGAACGCGTCGTCAAGCAGGGACGGGCGGGCCGTACGCAACAGGACGAGGGGCCGCGCTGCCTCGCGCAGGCCAGCCATCAGCGGCAGCGCCTTAAGAGGCTGGCTGCGAAGCGACTCTAGGCCGAAGGCCGGCGGATCTGAGGCATCGAACGCCGCCTCGATGATCTCGCCCTCCTCGTCCGGCAGGATGACGGCGGCGGCAGTGGCGCGCATGGCGAAAGCCACTTGTTTAACGGCCCGCTGCAGCAATTCCGGCGTGGTGACGGCCTCGCTCCCGGATTGAGCCGTGGCGAGCAGCGCTTCGGCTCGGCGCCGGGACGCGCGCTCCGTTTCAAAGAGCCGGGCATGGTCGATGGCCACCGCCGCCTGGCTGGCGATCGCCTCGACCAGTCGCTGGTGCTCCGGGCCGAAGGGCTCGCGGGCGGCGCGTACCAGCACCAGCGCGCCCAGTAGATGGTGCTGTGCGCGTAGTGGGGCGGCCAGTACGGTCTTGGACCGGCGCTCCGTGCCAGTCGCTTTGTAACGGGCGTCCTTGGAAGAATCCTGAATCAGCGCCGTGGTGCCGTGGCGCACCACCCAACCGACGACGCCCTCGCCGACCTTGAAGCTCTTGACCTCTTTGAGGGCCACCGGCACCCCGAGCGCCGCCTTCACATGGAGCTCGGTCCGCGAGTCGTCGAGGAGGAAAATCGTGGCCGCGTCGAAGGCCACGAGCGCATTCATGCGCTCGAGGACCTCCTTCAAGGTGCGGTCGAGGTCCAGCGAGCTGCTGAGCACGGCGCTGACCTGGGTCAGCAGCCGGTAGGAGGGGGCCGGCGTAGGACTGCCGCCGGCGAGCACACGGAGCCGGCTCGCGTCGACCTTACGCGCGCGCTCCGTCATGCGAGCGAGTGTATGGCGAGCTTCTTTCCAGCGGAGCGGCGTCACAGGATCGTCACTCGGCCAGAGTCAGACGGCGACGTTGCGCCGGTGGCCCGCGGCCTTCCCGGGCTGACGATTCTCTCAAGGGCGCCCGATAAACTTGACCCGTGAGGCGGCGGCGCGGCACCCTACTCCTTCTTGCTGCCTTGCTGGCCGCCTGTGATCCGGTCGCACCCAGGTCAACCGGGCCGAGCGCGGAATCGGCGCTCGACCTCATGTTCCAGAACAAGTACGCGGCCGCAAGCAGCCAGCTCCAGGACCTGATCCGCGCGCACCCCCAGGACGCCAAAGACCACGCGGTTTATGCCCTGGTCCTCAACTACGAGACGAAACAAAAGCCCGCCCTCGACGAAGCGCTGAAAGCCCAGCGCCTCGCTCCCCACGACGGCTTCGTGCTCACCATCCTGACCCGGGTCGAGGACTGGAACGACGATATCCAGTCGGCGGCGCGCGACGGGGCCGCTGCCGTCAAGGCGGCGCCCAGCTCCGTGCTGGCCCACGCCTTCTACGGCGAAGCGCTCGCGGACGTCGGCCAGTATGCGGACGCGCAGGCTCAGCTCACAAAAGGCGCGGCCCTTGCCAGGAAGGGAACCGACTACGACCGGGCGGAGGTCGAACGCAACTGGGCCAATTACTACCGCGACAAGAAGGACTATGCCCAGGCGCTCGCTCATCTCAAGCTGGCCGCGGGCGTCCAGCCGAAGTGGGTGGAACGGCTCCTCGAATTGGCGCGGTTTTCGATCGCCCGCCAGGACCTGACTGGCGCGACCCAGTTCCTGCAGCAGGCCGCGACGCTCTCGCCGGATGACGCCGGGCTGCGCGAGCAACTGGGAGAAGTCGCGCTCTTTGCCCAGGACTTCGACGTCGCCAAGAGCGCCTACCAGGCCGCGCTTAAGCTTCAACCGCGGAGTGCGCTCGACCTCGAGCTGCTCGGCGACATCGCGGTCGCCCTGAACCAGGATCCGGCCACCGCCGCCAGCGACGAGCGTGCAGCGATCGCCGCGCAACCGACCGATCAGGAGGCCGGTGCCTACCTGGTCGCCGTACTGCGGTACCTCGACAAGGACGAGGGTGCGGCGGCGCTGGCGGCCAAGCAGACGATCGCCCCCGGCGCGAGCCCGGCACCGGCCGCGTCCTACGTCGATCTCGACCAGGCCGCCGTCGACCGGCAAGAGCTGGCACTCGCGACCGTCAACCGGTACCGACGCCTGGCCGGTCTGTCCCCCGTCAGCAGCTCCGCGGTGATCCACCAGTCGGCGCTGGCACACGCTTTCTACACCTTCTTCAACGGGACGCTCGCCAGCATCCGCGACCTCGGCATCCACAGAGAGGAGTCCACCGGCCAGGGCTATACCGGGGACAACGTGCTGACGCGGGCGCAGCATTTCGGCTATCCGCAGCGGTCGATGGCGGAGGTCATCACCCACCGGACCGACCCGGCGGGCGCGGTCAGCGACTGGATCGATTCCGTATATCACCGCATCCCCCTGCTGCGCGCCGACCTCCTGGAGCTTGGCTACGGCGACGCCTACCTGGGGCCGATGACGGTCGAGGTGATGGACATCTCCTACCGCGAAATGCCGACTGGGCGCGTCATCCTCTATCCGGCCGACAACCAGGTCAACCTGCCGACCGCCTTCAACGGCAACGAAATCCCGGATCCCGCGCCGAACGCCAGCTACCCGATCGGCTACCCGGTAACCGCCACCTTCGACCGCAATGCCCGGGTTACGATCACGGCCTTTCACTTCCGCGATCCGTCGGGTACGGATTTACCCGGCGTCTCGCTGCAACCGGAAAGCGAAACCGAGAACTCGTTTGCCTTCCTCGCCAATACGCCGCTGCAACCGGGTACGACCTACAGCGCCCAGTTGAGCTACACCCTCAATGGCATCGCCGGCCGACAGACCTGGCAGTTCACGACCGCGGCCGGTCCGAGCGCGACCCCGCAAACCCAGACGGCACCCGACGAGCTCCGCTCGCGGACCTCGTAATCAGGCTCAGCGCCAGCTCAGAAAGAACGGCTGGCTCCAGGCACGGCCGCCGTTGTCAGCGATGGCTTCGACGCGGACATAGCCTTCGTCGCCGCCGACGCGGTATGAGCCGCCAGGGGCCGGGACCGCCTTCAGCAGGCGACCGCCGCGCCCGATGAAGCGTAGGGTCGACCCGGGCGTGGCTTCGGCGGTGATCGTCGTCCCCGCGACGGCCAAACTGCTGAACCCGGCGCCCGTCGACGCCACGAAGGCGCCCTGTCGAAGCGAGCCCAGCAGGGAATCGAGGTCGTTCGCCGGCGCGAGCACCTCGATCCAGGCACGGCCGAGCGCGGGATCGCCGAGGCTGATCGCGTCATCACCGGCAAAGGCGAAGACACGGTCCCCGGCCGACAGCAGCCGGTCCCACATCGTGGTGGCGTCTGCCAGTCCCGGATCACCGTCCGCCACCCTCGCGTCATAGACCTCCAGACCGAACAGGCCGTGGACCGCCAGCACCGTCGCGAGATTTTGCGACCTGGCCGTGGAGCCGGGCGCGGCCAGCACCGGCAAGCCGCCGTCCTGCGCGATCCAGTCGATGACGCCCTGGAGGTCATTGGCGGGCCGCCAGTGATCCACGCCGACCGCGAGCACGTCGGCAAATGGATAGGTCGCGTCGACGGTGGGGACCGCGGGGTGCGCGCGGCTGCCGTACTCCGACGACCAGGTATAGGTGTTCATATCGCTGATCCCGAGGAAGGCATAGTCGTGGGTGGCATACCAGGCGCCGATGGCTGACGGCAGATCCTTCCCCACCCCTCGCACGGAGGCGACATGCAGGTTGCCCTTGTACCAGTTGCCGCCGGCCGCGTACGGGTCGCCGACCACGAGCCGCTTGGCCGTTACGGTCGACGGTTTCCCGCTCGACAGGCCCAGCTGGTGCCCGAGGACGGCGGAGCCGGCGACCGCCAGGACCACGAGGGCGATCAGCGCGGGATGGTATCGACCCGCGGGAAATCTCGCGACCCGGACGACACCGAAGGCGGCGCGCAAACGCTGACCCCGAGCGCGCCCAACTCCTGACGGATCCGTCTGGCCAGGGTCGCGGCCCCAGGGGTGTCGCCATGCACGCACAGGGTTTCAAACGATACGGCAACCCGGCTGCCGTCGCTCGCGAGAACTTCACCGTCAGTGACCAACGAGCGGACCTGTCGTGCCACCTCCTCCGGATCGGTGAGCACCGCGGCCGGCTCGGACCGGGGCAGCAGTGTGCCGTCCGCGCGATAGCGACGGTCGGCAAAGGCCTCCGCGGTAAAGGGATGGCGGATCGCCCTCGCCGCCTCCTGCATCGCCGATCCGGCGCGACCCACCAGCCGTAGGGTTGGATCGAATGCGCGGATCGCCGCAACGATCGCGACCGCAAGCACGGGATCGGTCTCCGCCTGGTTGTAAAGCGCACCGTGGGGCTTGACGTGGTGAAGGGTGGTGCCTTCAGCGCGGGCGATCGCATCGAGCGCACCAAGCTGAGACAAGAGAAGGTCCCGAATTTCATCCGCGGTCAGCTGCTGCGGCCGCCGACCGAAACCCTCGCGGTCCTTGAACCCTGGGTGGGCACCGACCGCGACCCGGTGATGTACGGCCAGTGCCACCGTCGCTCGCATGCTGTGCGCGTCGCCAGCGTGAACTCCGCAGGCAACGTTGGCGGAGGTGACCAGCCGAAGCAGCGCCTCGTCAGTTTCCGGGTCTCCTTCGCCGACATCCGCATTCAGGTCCAGCTGTCGCACCGGCTGATCGTACGGCGCGCCGCAAGTGCCCGCTGGCGATCGGCGTTCACAAGGCAATAACATGAGCGGCCAGGCTAACCCGGCGCCGACACCACCTTCATGGGCGAGGACGGGCTGCTCACAGGCATTGCTGGATTCGTGACTGCATGAATGGTGATAGCCCTGGGCCGCGCCATTGCGGGCATTCCGATTACGTCTGGGTTTGAAGGTCTCGGCCAAGGTATCACTCAGATTGTCTTTGCCATCGCCTGCGGCATCCTTGCCGTCCTTGCGGGAACGTTTGTCACCTCCCGATGCTCTCACCAGCTCGCAGCAATCATTGGAGCGGCGATCACCGGAGCGGCGGCCGTCGTCGTCATCGTGTGGTGGGCGCCTTCTCTCGCTCTCACTTATTTGGCGTCGACCCAAGCGGCTCTCATAGCGATTGCAGCTGTAGCGATAGCCGCCGCCATCGGGGTGGCGTTATCGTCGGTCAGGGGAGCCCCGATCAACCGGCGGAGGCTCCGTGCGCTTGGCGTCATCATCCCACTGCTGTTCATCGTGGCAACGATCCGCACCATAGGGGCGAATTACCGGTCTGTCGCTGGGAGGCTTTCAATCATCGAACGTTCGTGGGAAAAGGCTAACTTAACTAAGAAACCCAAGTTGACCGTGCCTGAAAAGACCATATGCGAAGAAAGGGAGTTCCACCGCCTCGGGAATCCTCACTACAAATGCGCGCTCACGACTTGGGCTCCCCAGCACAATCCCGTTGATGGTGTTTCGACAGCGAGTCAGCTCCTTTGCGTCCTAGGTCCAGACGGCTTCGAAGCTAGGCCGGCGATCCAAAGCTGAACGGTCTGCTGATCAGCAAACTGATATCTATACAAACGGGCCGTGCAGAACTCCCGTGCACCCTTCTCGAGGGTGCTCGTTGTGACAATCAAACCCTTCGTCGCATCTGCTGTCTGGATGTCGGTCCAAAAGGCCTTCACCTCTTCAATCTCAACTAGGTTCGTCCCCGAATAGCGTTTTGCCTGAGCGATGATGAGTTCGGGTCCGGTGACTGGGTCAACGCGGCGAGCGAGTACGTCGACTCCCCCATCTCCTCGCGGTGGTGTGATTGTCACTTGATATCCGCTTCTCTGGAAGAATTCGGCGGTCAAGAGTTCGAACTGGCGCCAGTGGATCCTTTGAAGATCATTCGGATGCACAGCAAGGTAGTTGATGTACCGCTGGTCGAAGAACCGATCAGGTTCCACTCCTACTGGAATGCGCTCACTTCTAAAGAGATCGGCTAGCGGTATCAGGCCATTCCAGTCCCTGACCTGGGGGAAGTCGCGAGACATCAGGCTGCGCAAACGGTATTCCTCGTATCGACTCTCGAAACCTTTCGGCACTTGTCCGCCGGCAAGCGTTACGGCGAGCGTCCCGGCCTCAAGAGCTTCGGCGGGACCGCGGCCCCGCAAATCGGCCTCGAGGTACTCAAGAATCAAATCCGCCGATGTGCGTGTGTCTTTGATCGCGCCTAAACCGAATAGAAGGTGGACATGATCAAGCTCAAGCTCTTCCGCTCTGATGCGAACGACATCGTCGGGGTCTCCGCGCCACCATTGACTCGGCGCATAAAGAAGGTCCTCCGGGTGCGAAGCAAGACCAGGCCAGCCACCCTCGAGAAGGGCAATGGCCTCATCGCGCCCCACCGCGAGTCCCGACTTGATACCGGCTAACTCGATCAGCATGTCGACAACGGTGGCGCGTCGGTTGAGGATCCTCAAGGGGCTTGACCGTCTCCACAGGTGCTATACGATCCCACGCGCCCTGAATTACACCAGATAATTCCATCTCTGACGCGAGGCGCGGCAATTGGGAGAACACCGCTTAGCCGCTGCTACCTTTTAATCAGTTGGTCCCGGGGTGCCTCCGGCGGGCACTAGCCAGGCAACCGCCGCACCGGCAACCGGGGCGGTTTCCCACGGTGCGCAGGCAGTGGTCGCTGCCTTCACCGCGGTGGCGGCCCGGTGCCGCCAGTCCCCTGCCCCCTGTTGGCGTCAAAATGTACGTCGGATCCCGCAACCGAGCATCGCGGGGCCGGCAGGAAGACCCAGACGCTAGTTGTGCTTCGGGCATTATGGAACGCGAACATGGCAGCCGATCGGCCCCGTAATCGTCCGCCGGGGAGCGCTCTTGGATCAACACTCGCTGTGCTGGGCGCTGCCTGCGTTGTAGCGGCCATTGTCGGCGGCGGTTTTACGGCAGCCGGGTCAAGCTTTCCGATCATAAACTCGCTCGCGCGCCAGGTGCTTCTTGCTGCTTTCGGTCTGGTTCTTCTCGTCGTGGGCTGGTTGTGGCGTCCGACTATCAGCAAACCCGGGCCCCCAAGAATGACGGTGGAGGTTCTGAGGCACGACGTCCGGGCCCGACGGTCTACTCAAAGCGCCTTTACGTCCATCTTTGTTCCGATCCGCGTTAGGAACCGCGATGCTATTCGGACGTTGGAGCTATTCGATTTGGAGATATGGGATGCAGCGACGGGTAGAGCCCTAGGCTCTCCAAATGCATCATTGGTCAAGGTCGGTTTCGTTGGGGAACGAGTCCGAGTTGGTCCTCGAGGACAAGTCAGGGCAAAACTAGCGATCCAGGTCAACGACACTAATCAAAGTGTCTTCGATTTGCGCATTCGGTTTAAGGACAACTTTGATCGTGATTACGACGTTGCGTTGCCGTTACGCGTCACAGACTCGACTCAAACCGATCACCCGCTGGACCTAGTCTCGCGCCTGGAGGGACTGCGGACACCCTTAAAGCAGATCAGCTCCGAGCTGTCTAGCGGAGCCAACCTGTCGGCTCAGCTGCGCCTTGCCAAGGAAGTGAATGACATGCGCAAATGGCTATCGGGATTCTCCACCGGACGAGATGTCGGGACCGTTTACCAGAGCATGACAGAGCTAGGTTTGAAGATCCTCCAGCTGTCGGAGTGGCGTCCGCCTTTCGAGGAAGACGAACTGCGCGTTTGGCGATCGGAGACCGAGAGTCTAATAACCCAGGTGCAGGCGAGGCTGATTGCTGAGGGGCCGATGGGCCATTAGAGGAATCCTGTGTACCCCTTTGAACGGTTTACGGAGCGAGCGAAAAAGGTCCTGACGCTGGCGCAGGAAGAGGCTGAGCGCTCGCACCATTCATATATCGGCACCGAACACCTGCTTCTCGGCATCCTTCGCGAGGGCGAAGGTCTGGCAGCCAAGGTGCTCAACAATCTCGGAGTCGAGATTAACAAGGTCCGCGCCACCATCGAGTCGGTGCTGGGCCGCAACGAGCGCATCATCATCCAGCAGATCATCCCCACCTCGCGAGTCAAGAAGGTCATCGAGATCGCCTTCGAGCAAGCCCGCGAGATGGGCAACAACTATGTAGGCACGGAGCACTTGCTACTGGGCCTCTTGGTCGAGGGCGAAGGCATAGCTGCGCACATATTGGAGGACCTCGGTGCCAGCCTAGAGATGGTCCGAGGTGAGATTGACAGCCTGATCCAAATCATGGAGCGCGCGATGTATATAGACGATCTTGACCGTCTGTCGACTACTCAAATGGTCTCCAAGACGCCTGTGCTCGATGACTGCGGACGCGATTTGACTGATCTCGCTGCGCGGAACAGACTGTCCGCTCCTGGGGGCAGAGAACTGGAAATCAACCGAGTAATCGAGATCTTAAGCCAGCTCTCAAGTAATCACCCTGTCATCGTCGCCGAGGCTGCTTTCTCGAGGTCCGCCATCGTCGAGGGCGTAGCCTGCGACATCGTGCTGGGGAAGATTCCAGACTCCCTTCGGGGCCGACGCTTGGTTAGCTTGGATAAAGCGAAACTACTAGCCAACGCTCAGTCGCGCGGTACGTTTACGGAGCGTCTCGTGAGAGCACTAGCTGAACTAATTGATGAGATTCGGTCAAGTCGAGATGTAGTTCTAGTTATCGAAGAGCTTGGGCCCGTGCTTAGCGGGAGTGCCTTTAAGGGGGCAACGGAAATCGCCGCGGTTCTGCGGCCGGCACTGGCACGGGATGATTTCCCATGGATGGGAACGTGTTCATCCGAAGACTTTGGCAACTACCTTAGCTCCGATGCAGACCTCAAGCCTCATTTCGAAGCGGTCTATCTGGAAGCTCCGACCATGGCCGAAAAAATTGAGCAATTCCGTAGATTAAAAAAGGCATTCGAGATGCAGCATCGTGTTCGTATCAGCGACGAGGCTGTTAAGGCCGTGGCAGTACTCAGCGATTGGTCACCGGTGGAAGCAGGGCGGCTGATAGACAAGGCCGCGGCCCGCCTCCGTATGCAACTGACTCTCACGCCTTCCGGCCTACTTAACCTTCGCGAGGAAATCGGTGAGCTTCAGACCAAGAAGGAAGAGGCGCTCGCCAATCAAGATTATGAAAGCGCCGCCTCGTTCCGCGACAAGGAGAAGAAACTCAAGGACAAGTACGTCAAGGAAGAGATGGAGTGGCGGGACAGCCTTGGTAAGACCGTGCCGGTCGTTACCGCAGACCACATAACCAATATTGCGCGGGGTAAGAAAACACAGCCCGGCATTGCGAAAACGCCATGATTGGCAATGACGCAGTTGCCGGCGAGGTCGGCTGACGATCTGTAGCTGAGTACGACCAGTCGGAGCAGGGAACTGGCCCCAGGTCCGACTGGGAGGCTCGGACAATCACCCTCGACCAGCCCTGAGCTCAGAGCGAAGGTGCCTTCGGCCTTTTCCAGCCGGGCGCCCACCGCGCAGCGAAGGGCGTTGCGGCTTTCCGCAGGTTCGGGGAAAAGGCCGACAGACCACAACTGCGCCCGTTTCGGATGGACTCCCAAGCTCGGAGCTACTGGGGCACCATGTCTGCCTGCTACCTGAGGGCCGCTGTTGACAACAATTCGAGACTGTTGCCGAACTCTGTGATGCAGGCGAGAATTCCGTTTGAGCTCAACATCCTAGCTAATGGTGGCGAAACATGGGCTCCACCTGGAGCTCACAGCCGCGTGGCGCAGGTCAGCTTCGGCTTCGGAGCAATCAGCTCAGCCTCAGCCCCGACGGTTCAACTGCGGGTTTCGTCGAAGCCCCTGAGAACGCGTCACCTTCACTCACCTGGTGCACCCAGCGCTGTATCCAGAGAACCTCACCCAATGGCCGTCCAATCTGGTTCGACTCCGACTATATGGGCCGTCCTATCGGTAGTGGGACGCAGGTGGTTCTGGGGCATACAGCAATAAACCTTGATTTCCCCGTGGTGAACGAGAACCAGGAGGCCGTGCTCACGGATTCAGAGATGGCCCACCGGGGCGAGATGGTTGATAGTTTGCAGCGTACGACTCTCAATGGCATCATGCACATCACCTGGCAGGACGTTATAGGACCGTGATCCGCCAACCTTTAGCGAAGTCAGCGGCCGACGCCGCCTGACCGAGTACTCAGCCTCGCGACAGCTCGAAGGACGCCGCCTGGTCTTCTGACGAAGCCTTTCCCGCCTCGAAGATGCTCCAGCGAAGCGCGAGGGACCCCACCATGGTGCAAACGGCCGCCGCGGTCGACAACGATCGCAGCATGCGCCCGTCGCGACGACGCGCGAACCGATGGAGCAACAGCGGGAGCAGCGAACCCGCGCCAACCGCGCCCAGCCAGAACGGCGCGGCGAATCGGCCGGTCGTGAGCGGACGCGCCGTCTTCCCGGACTGCACCAGGTAGCCCGTGAGGATGACCATCTCTCCAAGCGACGCCGCCGATTCCACCGTGGCGAGCCGGTGCAAGGTCGCCTCGGGCGCGCCGCGTCGCGCGGCCTGGAGCGTGACTGCGGCCGAGCCGCTCGACAAGGCCGAAGCCATGAACACGCCCCCGAGTAGCTTGCTCTTCGCCCACAGCGGGACATTAGTCGCGCCCAAGAGGACGCCGCTGTAGCCAGCGAGCGTCAGGCCCAGAAGACTGCCGGCCAGTTCCGTCAGCCGGCGTGGGACGAGCCGGGCCAGCGTGCGAAGTGGACCGCGAAGGAGGCCCGTATCGGCGGCGTGGGATGCGGCCCTGGCGAGGGCAAGCGGCGTGAAGCCGGTCAAGGTCCAGGCGCCGAGGTTCATCGGGGAGAGCGGCTTGAAGATGCGCAGCATGTGGTGAAAGCGGTCCGGACGGCCAAGGTCGGCGATCAGCAGTGGTGCGCACGGGACGATGGCGCCCGCCGCAATGTAGTAGCCGCCGGCGGCAACGCCGCGGTCGTCGCCCGTGCCGAAGGTTTGCGCCAGCGAAGCAGTGAAATAGGCGCCGGCGGCCACCCCACCGAGCCAGAAGTATGCGGGCACCTCCCAGGTCCACACCGGCCGGCGCACGACCGGGTAGTTGTAATAGCCGTGACCCCCACCCTGCCCTCCCCCAGAGGGGGAGGGAACATTCTGTCCCATCATCGGCGGCCGCCGCGAAACACGAGGGCCGCGACCATCGCGAAGCCAATGCCGACGGCGGCACTCCACCCATAGCGTTCCGCCATCGTCTTGCGCGGCAATCGCGGGACCTCGGGCAGGTTGTAGGTGTGCGGCTCGTCGAGCAGCAGGAAGAAGGCATGCAGCGGACCGACCTCCTGGGCCTCCTTCCCTTCCGGCATTCCGTAGAGGCGCGCCTTCGCCTCCCCGCGTTCCTTGAGCTCGCCGAGGCGCCGACGGGCGCGCTGCTGCAGCTCTTCGACGTCGCCGAACTGGATCGACGCCGTCGGACACGACTTGGCGCAGGCGGGGGTCATGTCATCCTTCAGCCGGTCGTAGCAAAGCGTGCATTTGTGCGCCGTCCCGGCCTCGAACTGGCCGTCCTTCGGCACGCGGTCGATGACGCCGAAGGGGCAGGCCGGCACGCAGAAGCCACAGCCGTTGCAGATGTCCTGCTGGACGTAGACGGTGCCGAATTCGGTGCGCACCAGGGCGCCCGTCGGGCAGGCTTCCAGGCAGGCCGCATTGGCGCAGTGTTTGCAGACGTCCGACATCATCAGCCAGCGCTGCTCCTGCCGGTTGCCGTTGGCCTTCGCCTGCTCGATGAATTGCACGTGCCGCCAGGTGGTGGCGCCCAGGTGACCCGTGTTGTCGTAGCTGTTGCCGGTGATGGCAAATCCGTCGGCGGGCAGCTGGTTCCACTGCTTGCAGGCAACTTCGCAGGCTTTGCAGCCGATACAGAGGCTAGTGTCGGTGAAGAACCCCTTCGCTCTTTTCGCGGGCGGCGGTTCCTCAATGTTCATCATCCGCTTGTAGCCGTCGATCATCGCAACCGCCCCTTGCGAAGGTTGCAGGTCAGCGCCTTGTCTTCCTGGATGAAGACGTTCGGTTCCTCGGAGAGCGCCACCAGGTCATTCGCCATGGCGCCCTTGACCAGTCCCTGGTAGCCCCAGTGATAGGGCAGGCCGATCTCGTGAATCACCTTCCCGTTGTGACGGAACGGACGCATCCGCCGGGTGACGAGCGCCTTGCACTCGATCTGGTTGCGGGGCGTCGACACGACGACCCAATCGAGGTTTTCGATGCCCTTTTCGGTGGCCAGCTCGGGACTGATCTCGGCGAACATCTCGGGCATCAGCTCGCTGAGCCAGCTGTTCCAGCGCGACATCGCGCCGGAGGTGTACTGCTCGGTCACGCGATAGGTGGTCACGACATAGGGGTACCGCGGATCACCGGGGGCGCTGATGGCGTTGTCCTTCCGCGGGAATCGCTGGGCTACTGGGCTGTCCTGGCGCTTATACAGCGCGTTCGAGACCGGTGATTCGAGGGGTTCGTAGTGGGTGGGCAGCGGCCCGTCCTTGAGCCCGCTCGGTGCAAACAGCCAGCCGCGACCGTCGGCTTTGAGGGTGAACGGATCAGAGCCGGAGTGGAGGTCCAGCCCGGTGCCCTGTCCCTTCGCCGGCGTATCGGGCGCCTTTTTTGCCGGGAAATCGGGGACGTCGATCCCGGTCCAGCTGCCGGCGGCGGCGTCCCACCAGACGTATTTTTTTCGCTCCGACCAGGGCTTGCCGGCCGGGTCCGCGGAGGCCCGGTTGTAGAGGATGCGCCGATTGCCGGGCCAGGCGAATCCCCATTCGGGATTGACGTAGTTGTCCGGACTGCGGTTTCGACGACGCGCCATGTTCTGCCCCGGCGCCGGAAACACCCCGGAGTAAATCCAGACGCCGCAGGCGGTTGAGCCGTCGTCCTTCAGGCGCTCGTAATCGGGAAGCTGCTGGTGATCAGCGACGGTGTAGCCGTTGACCTCCATCAACACCTTCTCGGCGGACGGCTCGTCTGTAATCCGCCACTCCGGGTCGGGCCGGTCCGGAAGGTAGTCCCAGGTGAGGTTCAGCAAGCCCTGGTCCCGGGGATCCGTCGAGTCGCGATAGAGATCTTTCAGCCGCCGCCCCAGGTGATAGAGAAACCAGAGGTCCGAGCGGGTGTCCGCCGGCGGGTCGACTGCCTTGTCGTGGTACTGCAAGAGGCGCTGGGTATTGGTGAAGGTCCCTTCTTTTTCGCCCGGGCCGGCCGTCGGCAAGAGGAAGACCTCGGTCTTGATATCGGCCGGCTTCCATCCTTCGGGCGCGGCGTACCAGAACGCCGCCGTCTCGGTCTCGTAGAGGTCGAGCGCCACCAACCAATCGAGCTCGGTGAGCGCTTTGCGCTGAAGGCCGGCGTGCGGGCTGCCGTTCGCGGGATTCTGGCCGAAGACGATAAAGCCTTTGACCTTGCCGTCCGCCATCGCGGCGGAGGTGGAGACATGCGAGTGATCGCCGGTCAACTTCGGAATCCACTGGTAGCCATATTCGTTCGCCTCCGTGGCGGCGTCTCCATACCACGCTTTGAGCAGCGACACCATGAATTTCGGCAGGTTCGACCAGTACCCGCCCCTGACGCCCGACTCACGGTTGTATTTCTCGAGGGTGTCGTCCTTGAAGGCCGCTGGGTGCGGGAGATAGCCGGGCAACATATCGAAGAGCGTGGGCACGTCCGTCGATCCCTGGATCGAGGCGTGGCCGCGCAGCGCCATGATGCCTCCACCGGGACGGCCGATGTTGCCCAGCAGCAGCTGCAGGATGCCGGCGGCCCGAATGATCTGCGCGCCGTAACTCAGTTGCGTCCAGCCCACGGCATAGCAGATCGCGCTCGTCCGCTCGCGCCCAGAATTCTTCGTCAACACCTCAGCCACCTGCAGGAAGAGATCTTTGGGCGAGCCGCAGACGCGCTCCACCATCTCCGGCGTGTAGCGCGCGTAGTGTCGCTTGAGGATCTGGAACACGCAGCGCGGATCCCGCAGCGTTTCGTCGCGCTGCCCAGCGTAGGCCCAGCTGGCGTTGTCGTAGGTGCTTGATTGCGGATCGTATCCGGAAAAGAGGCCGCCGTTGTCTTCGGCATCGACGTAGCCGTCGCTGACGATCGTCGACGCGTTGGTATAGGCGAGCACGTATTCCTTGAACCATTTGTCGTGCGTCAGCACGTAGTTGATGAGCCCGCCGAGAAAAGCGATGTCACTGCCCGATCGGATCGGCACGTAGAGATTGGCGGACGCCGAGGTGCGCGTGAAGCGGGGATCGACGTGGATGATGGTGGCCCCTTTCTCGCGGGCCTTCATCGGCCAGCGGAAGCCGACCGGGTGGTTCTCGGCCATGTTGCTGCCCATGATCAGGATGGCGTCGGCGTTGGCGAGGTCCTGCTGGAAGGTGGTCGCCCCGCCTCGTCCGAAGCTCGTCCCCAGACCGGGGACGGTGGAGCTATGTCATATCCGCGCCTGGTTTTCGATCGAGACGAGGCCCAGGCCACCGCTGAAGAGCTTCTTGATCAGGTAGTTCTCTTCGATGTCCATCGTCGCCCCGCCCAGGGTCGCGATCGCCGTCGTCTGGTTGACGAGCTTGCCCCCGGGCGTGCGCTCGACGAAGGTGGCGTCGCGCGTCTCTTTGATGAGCGTGGCGATGCGGTCCATCGCCCACTCCAGCGGTCGATCTTCCCAGCGGTCCGAGTGGGGCGCGCGGTATCGCACCGTCGTCACCCGGTTGGGGTTGACCACATATTGATAGGTGGCGGCGCCCTTCGGGCACAGGGTGCCTTCGTTGATGGGCGAGGCCGGGTTCCCCTCGATGTCGATGATGCGTTTGTCCTTCACGTAGACGAGCTGGCTGCAGCCGACCGCGCAATAAGGACACACGGAAGGCACGGCCTTCTCTGCGTCGCGGATACGCGGCTTCTTCTCGATCGATTCGCGGGACACGGGCTGCGGCGACATGCCCAGCCGGCCGAGCGGCCCGAGCCCAAGTCCTCCCGCCTGCTCGATCGCCAACTGCGCCTCCTTGACGGCCGCGTGATGTCGTGTCACGCTCGCCTTTCCACGCCGGGGCTCGCTATTATCACGCTCGCCTTTCCACTTATCACGCGGCCTCTCCACACCGGGGCCGCTTATGACCGGGGCTCGCTGATGTCAGTATATGGACGCCCATCCGGCCGGCGCCAACGTAACCCGGCGCCGTAGATTGGAGAGATGAAACGCGCGGTCGTCTGTATGTTGAGCCTGATGCTGCTCGTGGGCGGCCTGGCTGGCTGCGGCTACTCGAACAGCTCCGGCTCGGGCGGCGCTTCGAGTAGCGCCAAGCCCGGCTATTAGGGCCAGTCCGACCAGATTCACGCTCCGTCGCAAGCGAAAGACTCGCCAGCGCGAGCCGTTTCTCCGTTGATGCGCCATCGAGCGTTAAGCCTCCGGCTCGTCTCCTTGCTCCTCGGCGCCACCTGGGTCCTCAGCTCCTGTGGTGGATTGGGGAGCGGCGGCAATGTCCAAACCGGGATCCACAAGATCAAGCATGTGATCGTGATCATGCAAGAGAACCGGAGCTTCGACAGCTACTTCGGGACCTTCCCCGGCGCCAACGGCTTGCCGAAAAACATCTGCGTGCCAGACCCGGCGGGTGGCTGCGTCCAGCCGTATCACGACGGAAACGATCTCAACAGTGGCGGCCCCCACGGCCAGTCGGATGCGATCGCCGATATCAACGGCGGCAAGATGGACGGCTTTGTCGCCCAGGCCTTGAAGGGTAAGAAGGGGTGCTCGCAAACCGACAATCCTGCGTGCGGCGGCGACAACAAGACGGACGTGATGGGATTCCACGACGCGCGCGAGATCCCGAACTACTGGTACTACGCCCAGCAATACGTGCTGCAGGACCGGATGTTCGAACCGAATGCCTCCTGGAGCCTGCCCGAGCACCTCTTCATGGTCTCGGAGTGGTCGGCGCACTGCACCGTCAAAGGCGACGCCAAGAGCTGCGTCAATGCGCTACAGAGCCCGGGCAACCCACCGGAGTTCAAGAAACATGCCGGGAAACCGGTGCCGCCCCCCGACTATGCGTGGACCGACCTGACCTTCCTGCTCCACAAGAACAAGGTCAGCTGGAACTATTACGTCGAAGGCGGGACCGAGCCCGACTGCGCCGACGACACGATGGCGTGCGCCCCGGTGTTGCAGCGCGCTAAGACGCCCGGTATCTGGAACCCGCTGCCCTATTTCGACACCGTCAGTGCCGACGGCGAACTGCGCAACGTGACCGACGTGTCGAACTACTTCAAGGCGGCCAAAGACGGGACGCTGCCGGCCGTCGCCTGGATCACGCCCAGCGGCCCCGACAGCGAGCACCCACCGGCGCTGGTGAGCCGCGGCCAGGCCTGGGTCACCGGGCTCATCAACGCCGCGATGCAGGGTCCGGAATGGGACAGCACGGCGATCTTCCTGTCATGGGACGATTGGGGCGGCTTCTACGACCAGGTCAAGCCGCCGGTCGTCGACCACAACGGCTACGGACTCCGGGTGCCGGGACTCGTGATCAGCCCGTACGCCCGCCGGGGGTTCATCGACCATCAGACCCTGAGCTTCGACGCCTACGTGAAATTCATCGAGGACGATTTCCTCAACGGCCAGCGGCTCGACCCCAAGACGGACGGCCGGCCGGATCCACGTCCAGGCGTTCGTGAGAACGCCTCGCAGTTGGGCAACCTGATCAAGGACTTCGATTTCAGCCAATCCCCGCGGGCCGGCCAACTCCTGCCCACCACGCCGGCCCCGGGTCCGGCCTCGACGGGACCGTATAGCTGATCGGCGCGAGGAGGTTCTAAGGAGCCTCTCAGGGCCGATTCACAGCGGGAACCTAGCCTGAGCACCATGGACGACGCGCCCGTCGTAACGCCGGCCGCGCCGCCGCGCAAGCCGATCTGGAAGCGGCCCGTCTCGCGCCGGGCGGTGCTGGCGACGGGGGCCGCCGGCGCCGCGGCGACCGCCCTGGCGGTGCTGTGGAAGGGTAACGACCTGTCGCAGATCCTCGACCACGTGCGCGACCTGACCCATGGCTACCAGGGCGCGCTCAGCAGCGAGCGGGCGCGCATCGCCCACCTGCTGCGCCGTGCGGGATTCGGCGCTACCGAGGCCGAGCTGGATCGCTACGCGGCGATGGGGACCACCGCCGCCACCCAGTCACTTCTCAGCTACCAGCAGACCTCGAACGCCGCGCTCGAAGCGCAGCTGCCGACCATCGATCCGGCCAATGCAAACAACGCGCGGCTGGTGGGCGCGATCCAGGGATGGTGGCTGCAGCGGATGGCGCAGACCGAGCGGCCGCTCGAAGAGAAGATGACGCTGTTCTGGCACGGGCTGCTCACCAGCGGGCTCGACAAGGCCGGCCCGGCGCAGCTGTTCACCCAGAACCAGCTCTTTCGCACGACGGCACTTGGCAACTTCGATGACCTGCTGAAAGCCGTCTCCAAGGACCCGGCGATGATGGTCTACCTCGACACCGAGACCAACCGCAAAGGAAAGCCCAACGAGAACTACGCCCGTGAGCTGATGGAGCTCTTCACCACCGGCATCGGGCATTACACCGAGGACGATGTGCGTGAGTCCGCCCGGGCGTTCACCGGTTGGACCCTGAGTGGAGCGAAGCAGCTTCGCTATACGACCCAATCGCTGTTCGTGCCGCGCCTATACGACGCCGGCCAGAAGACGTTCATGGGGAAGACAGGCAACTTCACCGGGGACGACATCGTCGAGATGCTGGTTCCATTGCGCGCCACGGCTGAGCGGCTGAGTGCACGGCTGTTCACGTTCTTTGCTTACGGAAATCCCGAGGCGGAGATCGTGCATCACCTGGCGGACACCTTTCAGAATTCGCGCTACAACGTCGGCGCGGTGGTCCGGGAAATCTTTACCATGGATGCCTTTTACTCCGACAAGGCGTACCGCGCGCTGGTCAAGAGCCCCGCGGAGCTCGTCGCGCAGACCCTCAAGCTGACGGGCGCCGATGCAAAGGGCTTCATGGCGGCGGCCAACGCGATGGCGCCCATGGGCCAGGTGCTGTTCTATCCACCGAATGTCGCCGGCTGGCCCAGTGGCAGCTCCTGGATCAACAGCTCGACGCTCCTGACCCGGATCAACTTCGCGAACGCGGCGACGCGGCGTGTGGCGGCACCATTGCCGGCGCAGTCCGTCGATCAGCTGACCGCCACACTGGTCGATGGGAACGTCACGACAAACACCCGGGAAGGCTTACAGGCCTTTGCGGCCGCGCATCCGGGCGACCAGGCCGGCCTCCTCTTCATGGGGCTGGCGACGCCGGAGTTCCAACTGAACTGATGGAGATGAGCACCCATGTTTAGCCGCCGCGACTTCATCAAGCAGGGCCTGCTGCCGGTGTTTGCCGGCTCGGCGGTGCCGAGCATCTTCGCCAACGGCGTGGCGGCCGCCGCCGCGGACGCGCCGCAGGCGACAAACGGCCGGATCCTCGTGCTGGTGCAGCTGGCGGGCGGCAACGACGGCCTCAACACGCTGATCCCCTTCCAGGACGGGGCCTATCACGATGCCCGGCCGACGCTGCGGCAGGACACGGGCGTGCTGACTCTCAACAGCCAGCTCGGCCTCCATCCGAACCTGAAGGGCCTCAAGGCCAGCTGGGACGCCGGGCAACTCGCAATCGTGCAGGGCGTCGGGTATCCGAGTCCGAACCTGTCGCACTTCGCCTCGATGTCGATCTGGGAGACCGCCAGCGTGCAGGGCGGGATCGGCGACGGCTGGCTGGGACGCTACCTCAATTACCTGGACAAGGTTGGCGAGAGTCCCAATCACGCGCTGGAAGGCGTAAGCGCCGGCTCACTCGTGCCGCCCGAACTCCGGTCGAAGACGCCGGTCACGGCGCTCCAGTCCCTGCAGTCCTTCCGCCTCCAGCCGATCAACGAGCACGGCACCCAGGTGGACGTCGAGAACCCGCTGATGAAGTTCTACGGCGCCTTCAAGACGGCGGGACCGGCGCCTTTCGGTGCCCTGCTCGACACGACGCTGCAGCAAGCACTGCAGGCGTCGCACGCGCTTCAGTCGACGGACGCGACTTACCAGTCGATGGCGACGTATCCAGCAAAGAGCGCGATCGCGAGCTCGCTGAAGCTGGTGGCGGAGACGATCGTGTCCGGACTGGGCGTGCGCGTGGCGCACGTCACCCTGGGCGGTTTCGACAACCACGCGCGCGAGAAGCCGGTCCATGACAAGCTCCTGCTCGACCTCGACCAGGCGCTCGCCGCTTTCATGCAGGACCTGGCGGGCCACGGATACGGCGACAGGGTGCTGGTGATGACCTGGTCGGAGTTCGGACGGCGGGTCAAAGAGAACGGTAGCGCCGGGACCGACCACGGCACCGCCGCGCCGATGTTCCTGCTGGGCGCGCCGGTCAAGGGTGGCCTGTACGGCGAGGAGCCAAGCCTTGCCAACCTCGACAACGGGAACCTCAAGTTCACCACCGACTTCCGTTCGGTGTATGCGTCTGTGCTGCAGGGATACCTGAACGCGCCGGCGTCGGATCTGCTGGGCGGGAACTATGAGATCCTGCCGCTGTTGAAGGCGTAAGGCCCGCACCCTGCCTCCCCCAGAGGGGAGGGGAAATGGGCTGCCGTCCGCAAAAGGCAAGGGGAAATGGGATGACGTGGGATCCCCGCGTGTAGCATCACGGCGTGCGGCTGGCGCCGGCGGCGATCGTGCGACTCGATCTCGGACATTTGTGGCTGCCCTGGCTGAAGTTCACGATCCCGGTGCACGGCTTCCTGATCAAGCACCCGGGGGGCGCCGGCATCGTCGACACGGGGTACGGCAGCAACACCGAGCTGATCAAGGACTATCGGGCCGTCAACACGCCGGTGGCCGCGGCGCTGCGCCGGCACGACGTCGACCCCTCCGATATCCGCTGGATCATCAACTCCCACCTGCACTTCGATCACTGCGGGCAGAATGCCGTCTTTCCCCACGCGCCGCTCTACGTCCAGCGCGCGGAGTACGAGCGCCGCAACGACCCCGACTACACCGTCGTCGAGTGGCTGAACTACGCGGGCGCCCGATGGGAACTGCTCGACGGCGAGCATGAGATCGTGCCCGGCGTACGGACCGTCACCACGCCGGGACACACGCCCGGTCACCAGAGCATCGAGATCGACACTACGACAGGGCCGGCGTTGATGACCGGTGATGCCTGCTGGACGGTCGAGATGCTGGAAGGTGAGGCCCCCCGCGAAGGCATGATGGAGGACGTCCCGACGTTCAACCGATCGCTGGAGAAAATCCGGCGCCTCAAGCCCGCCTCGATCCACTTCTGCCACGACAACCGCACGTGGCAGCGCACCGCCTGAGAGGCACACCTTAACCGGGGTTTACCCGATGTTGACTGCGGGGCGGGAAGCGCGCTACGCTGCAGCGGGCGGAGTCGGCAGCGTTCTCGGGAGCACGGGAGGGAAAACTTGAGCCAGACCTACGCGTATCGGCATCCGCGCGCGTTCCGAATCTTGAGCATTGCCGGGCTTTGCGCGATCCTGGCGGGGGCGGCCGCGATGAGCGGTCCCGGTCGGGTCGGTGCGCTGGGGCTGCATCAGCTGAGCCGGGCGGAAGCGATCTCGTTCCTCCGTGATCCAGACAAGCAAGGCGGCGAGGGGCCGGCCGGCACGGCCGCCCAGGAGCAATACGACAACCGCGCCTATCCCAATGCAACGATCGACTTCGAGCAAGTGGTCGGCAGTCAGCAGGCTTTTCAGGCGGTCAAGCAGCACGGCAAAGGAGCCGGAAAAGCAGCCGCGTCAGGCAGTTCGGCCGGAGCGGCGGCCGGGGCCGCGAATTCGTCCCCGTGGACCCTGATCGGACCCTCATCGGATCGCGTGAACGGCGCCCTACTCGGCTATACACCCGCCCCCGCCGGGGCCGACGTCGTCAGTTCGGGCCGCGTCACGGCGATTGCCATCGCGGGCGACTGCAGTAGCGCCAGCTGCCGCGTTTGGATAGGGGCGGCCGGCGGTGGCGTCTGGGCAACCAGCGACGCCCTGGCGGCGTCGCCCACCTGGCACCCCTTAACGGATGGCCTGACGTCGAACTCGATCGGCTCGATCACGATCGACCCCAACGACGCCAGCGGCAATACGCTGTATGTCGGGACCGGCGAGCCGAACGGCTCGAGCGACTCCGAGGCCGGCGTCGGCCTCTTCAGGTCGTCCAACGGCGGGGCCAGCTGGAGTCTCGTCGGCGGGAGCGTGGCGGTCAGCAAGAACCGGTCGATCGGGGCGATCCTGATCGACCCGACCAACCCGAGCCATCTCTATATCGGAACCGATGTCGCCCGGCACGGGCTTTCAGCCGTGGCCGGCGGCCGGTTTACGCCGCCAGGCGCGCCCTCGCTGGGGGTTTACGAGTCGACCGATGGGGGCGCGACCTGGTCGCATGTCCTGAACCCGCAGCCGCAGGATATCGTTGTGCCCGGTACCGCCAACGGCGCTGACTTCTTTCGGGGCGGCGTGCCCGTGCTGGCGTTCGATCCGACCGATCCCACCACGGTTTATGCCGCGACCTTCGGCTTCGGCGTTTGGCGCCGTGCCCCGAGTCTCGAGGGCGGCGACGCCAGCTTCAAGCAGGTTCTCACGCCAAGCAACCCCAAGGACTCCACGGGCGAGCGCAACAGCCTGGCTGTGGCGAGCCACACCCGCGTCTACGTGGGCCAGGGCGGTGACAAGCCTGCCCACCTCTGGCGCACCGACAGCGCCGATCAACCTGCGGCGACTTTGACCGGGGCGAGCGGGCGTGCCGGATGGCAGGACCTGTCGAACTCCACCAAGGGAACGCCTGGTTACGGCTCCTACAACTTCTGCACCGGGCAGTGCTGGTATGACCAACCGATCGCGTCGCCGGCCGGTCATCCTGACACGCTCTGGATCGGCGGCTCGATGCACTATCCCGAGCTCGTTCCCAACTCGCCCTCGAACGGCCGCGCCGTGATGCGGTCGACGGACGGCGGCGTCCACTTCACCGACATGACAGACGATGCCCAGTCACCGCCGGACTGGCTGCACCCGGACCAGCATGCGATCGTTTTCGATCCCAACAATGCCGAGATCGCCTTCATCGGCAATGACGGCGGCGTCTACCGGACCGGCGGCAGCTATTCCGATAGCTCGAGCAGCTGCACGGCGCGGGGAGTGACCGGCGCCGACCTGACCGACTGCCAGCAGTGGCTGTCAGCCATTCCCACCAGCTTTACCGCGATCAATAACGGTCTGGCGACGCTCCAGTTCCAGAGCCTGTCGGTCAACCCGCAGAATGCCAACGATCTGCTGGGCGGCACCCAGGACAACGGGACGCTCTCCTTCCGTGGCAGCGATGCGAGCTGGTTCGAGACCATCAACGGCGACGGCGGCCTGTCGGGCACTGATGTCGAGAACAGCAACATCCGGGTGCACAGTTACTTTGCCCCGCAGCTCGACGTCAACTTCCACGGTGTCAACACCATTGGATGGGACTGGGTCTCCGACAAGCTGCTCGGGTCGGGCGAGGCCGCGGGCTTCTACGTCCCAGTGCTGGCCGACCCGGCGCGATCCGGCACGATCTTCGTCGGCCTGCAGCATGTCTGGCGCACCCAGGACAGCGGTGGACCCCAGGCCTTCCTCGACGCCCATTGCAACGAGTTCGGCATCGCGCCGTTCGGCAGCGACCAGGTGTTCACCGGCAACTGTGGTGATTGGCAGCCGATCGGTGGCGATCTAACCTCGTCGGCCTTCGGCACCGACAAAGCTGGCGGCTGGGTGGCGGCGATCGCACGGCCGGCGCATGGCAACGCGCTCTGGGCCGGGACGCGCCGCGGGCGGGTGTTCATCTCGACCAACGGCAACTTCCCACAGGCCGGCGCCGTCAGCTTCACCCGCATCGACACGGCGGCGCAGCCGAAGCGCTTCGTCAGCGGGATCGCCGTCGATCCGAAGAATCCGTTCCACGCCTTCGTCTCGTTCTCCGGCTACAACGCCTACACGCCGGCCACGCCGGGGCACGTCTTCGAGGTGACGTTCGATACCAAGACCGGGACGGCCAGCTGGGTCGACCGAAGCTTTGACCTGGGCGACCAGCCGATCACGAGCGTAGCCTTCGACGCGAACAGGGGCGACCTCTACGCGTCGACCGACTTCGGCGTCGTCGAGCTCCCGAACGGCTCGACCAGCTGGGTGACCGCCGGGACCAGCCTGCCACCGGTGGCGGTCTATGGCCTGACGATCAGCTCGCAAGCCCGGGTGCTCTATGCGGCGACGCACGGACGCAGCGCCTATCGCCTGGGCCTGCCCTAGCCGAGCCTTCGAAAGAAGGGCTGCGCGGAAGCGCGGCCCTTTCTTTTTGTGCCCGGCGCACGATATCGGCGAGCTTTTTCCGTGACGCTGGTCCATTCCATGCCGGAGTGCTTCCGTCGGACAATGCCGAAATGAAAATCGATAGTGGCGATACCGCCTGGGTCCTCGCGTCCGCTGCGCTCGTGATGTTGATGACGCCGGCACTTGGCTTCTTCTACGGCGGTCTCGTCCGCCGGAAGAACGTGCTGTCGACCATCATGCACAGCTTCTTCATCCTTTGCCTGATCAGCGTCCAATGGGTCCTGTGGGGCTACAGCCTCGCGTTCGGACCGGATAAGTTCCACCTGATCGGCGGTCTCGAGTGGATCGGCCTGAACAACGTGGGCTTCACGCCGAACCCCGATTACGCGCCCACCATCCCGCACCAGGCGTACATGGTCTTCCAGATGATGTTCGCTGTCATCACGCCGGCGCTGATCAGCGGCGCGTTCGCCGAACGCCAGCGGTTCAAGGCCTTCGTGCTCTTCTCCCTGTTGTGGGCGACGTTCGTTTATGACCCGATCGCGCACTGGGTCTGGGGCGCCGGCGGGTGGCTGCACAACCTTGGCGCTCTCGACTTCGCCGGCGGGACGGTCGTGCACATCAGCTCGGGCGTCTCGGCCCTGGTGGCCGCCCTCGTCCTCGGCCGACGGCTGGGCTTCGGCCAGCAGAAGTCCGAGCCGCACGACGCCACCATGACGATCCTCGGCGCCTGCCTGCTCTGGTTTGGCTGGTTCGGCTTCAACGCGGGCAGCGCCGTCGCCGCCGGCACCCTGGCGACCAGCGCCTTCGTCGTGACCAATACGGCGACCGCCATGGCCGCCCTGACCTGGATGACCGTCAGCTGGTACCACAAGCGTCAGCCGAGCGTGCTGGGCGCGGCCGCCGGCGCGGTCGCCGGCCTGGTGGCAATCACCCCTGCCTCCGGATTCGTCAACGTGATGGGCGCGATCGTGATCGGGTTCGGCGCCGGCGTGGTCTGCTACGCGGCCATTCAGCTGCGCGAGCGGATTCACGTCGACGACGCCCTCGACGTCTGGGCCGTTCATGGCGTCGGCGGCACCTGGGGCGCGCTCGCCACCGGGTTGTTCGCCACGATCGCGATCAACTCGGGCGCCGCCAACGGCCTCTTCTACGGCAACCCGAAGCAGGTCCTGATTCAGCTGGTGGCGATCGGCGCCGCCTGGGGCTGGTCGATCATCGGCACCTTCGTGATCCTGAAAGTCGTGAACCAGTTCGTTCCGCTACGCGTGCAAGAAGACGAAGAAGTCCTCGGCCTCGATATCTCGCAACACGGTGAACCCGCGTACGCCCTATAGAAGAAGGAGAAAGACCTATGGATGCGACGACCGTCATCGCGGTGATCTCGTGCGCGATCGTCTTCTGCGGCTGGCTCGTCCTGCCTCACTCAGCCACGACCGTCAAGCCGGTCGTCGTCAGTGAGGAGGAGCGGACGCCCGTCTCGGTCTCGGCTTAACCGAACGCACGACCGATAGCTTCGAGGCGGTCTCGCTGCTGAGCGTCAGCCTCCGGGCCGCCCGAAGCTGTATCGTGCGGCCGACCTCGTCGACCTCCTCGACCGTGATCCGCGTCCCGGGGTGCAGGCCGCGCTCGTGAAGGTATTGCAGCAGCGGCGGGGCTTCCCGCTGCGCCACCTCCGAGATCCTTGTGATCGTCCCGGTGTCGCCCGGCCGAAGGGCTGAGAGGCGGAGCTCGTTCGCCCGCCTCGTCGAGTGGCCCGGGATCGGGTTGCCATGTGGGCAGGTCTTCGGTCTTCCCAGCGTCCGGTAGAGCGTCTCCTCCACCACCTCCGACACGGCGTGCTCGAGGCGCTCGGCTTCGGCGTCGGCCGCTACCCAGTCGAGTCCGAGCACGTCGGTCAGCCAGCGCTCCATGATGCGGTGCCGGCGGACGATGGCCGCGGCGGCCGCGTCGCCGCGCGCCGTCAGCTCGATCTCTTTGTGGGCGCTGAGCCGCACCATCCCATCACGGGTCATCCGCCGGAGAGCCACGGTCACCGTCGGCCGGCTCACGGACAGCCACTCGGCCAATCGCGCGCTGCGAACGGTCTCTCCTTCGGCGCGAATGTAATAGATTGCCTCGAGGTAATGGGCGATCACCTCCGAAGGTGGGCGCGGGCGTGTGTTAGCGTTATCTAATCGTGAGCTTCGCACCTGCTAACACTATAAACGCCTCAAACTCTCGCATCGCGTGAGTCACGCCGCCGCCGCTGCGCTGGGCGCGATTGCCGGCGCCACCATCTTCATCGGTCTTCCGGTCGGACGGATTCGAGGCATGTCCAAGACGGTCCAGGGCGTGCTGAACGCCATCGCCACCGGCGTGCTCCTCTTCCTGCTCTGGGACATCCTGAGCCACGCCACCACGCCGGTCGAGACGGCACTGGCGGCGCTGCGCCACAGCGATCGCAGCTTCGTGCTGCTGGGCCTGATCTTCGCCGCCGGCTTAGGGATCGGCCTGCTCGGCCTCGTGTACTTCAATGCCCGGCTGTTCGGACGAACCAAGAACGCGCCGCCCCCCGCTCCGAAGACGCTGGCGATGATGATCGCCACCGGGCTCGGCCTCCACAATCTCTCGGAGGGTCTGGCGATCGGCCAGTCCGCCGCCACCGGAGCGGTCGCCTTTGCGGTCGTGCTCGTGATCGGCTTCGCCCTGCACAACGTCACCGAGGGCTTCGGCATCGCCGCCCCGCTGGCGACCGACACCGCCATGCCGTCCTGGGGCTTTCTGCTCGTCGCCGGCCTGGTTGGCGGAGCCCCGACCTTCCTCGGCACCGTGATCGGCTACATGTTCACCTCTACCTATATCTATGTCCTGTTCCTGGCCCTGGCGGCCGGCGCCCTGTTTTACGTGGTCAACGAAATGTTTCACATCGGCCGCCGGCTGAACTCGCCGGCCGCGATGGCGTGGGGATTGCTCGTCGGGTTCTTGCTCGCCTACGCGACAGATCTGTTTCTGACGTACCTTGCGGCGTAGCGACCCCTCACCCCGATCCTCCCGGGACGTCTCAAACGCTCGCCTGGCACTAAAGCGCCGCTCGCGTGGGCCGACGGGCCCGGCAAGGGGGGAGGGAGCATAAACTTAGCGGCCGTGAGCGTCGTCTTCGAGCACGCGACCCTCCTGGACTGCACCGGCCGCGATCCACAACCCGACTCGCGAGTGGTCGTGGAGGACGGACGGATCCGGCGGATCGGTGCTTCGGCCGGGCCCGCCGGCCCCCGGGAGGCCAGGGTCATCGATTGCCAGGGGCGCACGCTGATGCCCGGACTGCTCGATGCGCATGTCCACCTGGCCAGCCTCGACCTCGATCCTGTTGAGGAGGTGGCCCTCGCCCCCGCGGTGATCGCGCTGCGGATCGCACGCCAGATCGAAGACACGCTGCAGGCCGGCTTCACGACGGTTCGGGACGCCGGCGGTCTCGATTGGGGCTTCAAGGAGGCGGTACGCGTGGGGCTGATCCGCGGGCCGCGAATCTTCATCAGCGGGCCCTTCCTCTCGCAGACGGGTGGCCACGGCGATACCCGGCCACGCACGGCCCGCGAGCCATTCCGTGCCGTCCACGGTTTGACGACCGAGACCATCCTGACCGACGGCGCCGACGATGTCCGGCGGGCGGCACGGGAGGCGCTCCGACGCGGCGCCGATCAGATCAAGGTGATGGCCAGCGGCGGCGCGGCCTCGCCGACCGACGAGCTCGACCATGTGCAATTCTCGGTCGAGGAGCTGGCCGCCGCCGTCGACGTCGCAGGAGCGGTCGGGACCTACGTGCTGGCACACGCGTACGGACCCCGAGCCATCCAGAACTGCCTGCAGGCCGGCGTCCGGTCGATCGAACACGGGAATTTCCTGGATGAGGAAACCGCCGACCGGATGCTGAAGTCGGACACCTTTCTCGTTCCGACCGTGATCACCTACGAGCTCATGTCGCGGCTCGAGCCGGGTGCTGGGTGGACCGCCGACATGGCGCGCAAGATCCGCCAGGGGCTGACCGGTGCCTACGACGCGCTAGGACTCGCGTACGAAAAGGGGCTGCGGATCGGCTCCGGATCCGATGTGCTGGCCGAGATGCAGGGCGAGAAGGGCAAGGAGATCGCGTGCCAGGCACGCGTGATGGGGGCGATGAACGCGATCATGGCGGCGACCCGGACCAACGCCGCGCTGATGCGGATCGAGAAGGAGGTCGGCACGGTGGAAGAGGGGATGCGCGCTGACTTGATCGTTCTCGATGCCGACCCACTGCAAGACCCGGCGACCTTCGCCGAGCCGGAGCATGTCCGGGTGGTGATGCTCGGCGGAGGCGTCGTCAAAGACCTCGAGGCCGAGCGCGTGCCGGTTCGCGCCTAGTGGTCAATCATCCCCACCCTCCCCCGAAGGCCGAGGGAAAATCTCGGATCGTGGCGTGAGCGCCCCTCGCGGGACGCCTTCCGCCTTCTGGGACAACCTCCGCCAGCCCATGCCGCTCGGCCGCAAGCTACAGCTGCTCATCGCGAACCGCTTTCGCTTTCCGCCCGCACCCTGCTGCGGGCACCCCGGCGAACCCGGCTGTTGAGAGCCCGCCCCAGGCCCGGGTCCGGGCCCCAGCGGAGAACGTTGACAGCACCTCCACTTTTTCACTAACCTGATAATCAGACTATCATGTAGCGAGGTATTCTTCATGGGAGGTCTTTATGGCTAGTCTGATCTGGACCATCGTGGTCGTGCTGTTCGTGTTGTGGCTGCTCGGGTTCGCGCTCGGCGTCGCCGGTGGGCTCATCCACCTGCTGCTGGTGCTGGCGATCATCGGCATCATTTACAACTTGTTGGTCGGCCGCCGCGCGGTCTGAGTCCACTTCGACGAGGGCGCGCCCGCGCGCGCCCTATTTTTTTGCCCCCCGGTCAGTGCATCGTTGCGCCTTTGCTCGCCGAATCTCTTCAGGGAGGTGCCGGCCTGGCCAGGCTCACGGGAGGCTGTGTCCTCGATCGTGCGATAATTGCCGCGCGATGGGTGAGACGACGGGGGGCGTCTTGCGGCGTGGTTCCGACCGCATCGTGGGGGGCGTGTGCTCCGGTCTCGCGGCGTACTTCGGCGTCGACGTGCTGCTGGTGCGCGTCATCTTCGTGATCCTTGCCGTGGCGCCGCCCGGCATTGGCATCATCCTTTACCTGGTGCTCTGGTTTTTGATGGAGCCGCCGCAGGGCGCGCCGACTTCGGCGACCAGAAACATTGGCGACCGGCTGCGCGCGATGGGCGATGAGATCAGGGAGGACTTCCGCACCGGCTTCTCGCGGTCGGAGGCGAGCGGCCCCGGGACCCCGCCACCGCCGACGACCGGCGGCCCTGCCGGCGGGCCTCCAACATCGGGCGCCCCGGTGCCGCCGCACCCGCCCGGTGGTGGGTGGGGACCCGCCTATCGGGGCCGGCCCAGGGGGTTGTGGGCCGGCATCATCCTGATCGCGCTTGGCGCCTATTTCCTTCTGACCAACGTCGGTCTGCTCAGGGGCTTTCGCTGGGATCTCTTCTGGCCGGTCGTGTTGATCGCCATTGGACTCCTGGTGCTGTTGCGGCGCCGATAGGCCGTCCCATGTACCGGAACCGCGGCCTGCTCTTCCCGCTGGTTCTGATCGCGATCGGGGTCATCGTCCTGCTGGTGAACACCGGCGTGCTGTCGCCCGAGGCGGTGCAGCGGTTGGGCGACCTGTGGCCGCTCCTGCTCGTCATCCTCGGATTGCAGCTCATTCTCAATCACACCATGCCGCGCCAGCAGGCTACCCTGATCGGCCTGGGCGCAGCCGCGGTCATCGTGGTCGCCGCCGTGGCGTATGCGACGCTCGCCCCGGCTGCGCCGCTCGGTACGCAACACTTTGATTCCTCGGAACGCCTGGGCGGCCTGAGCGCGGCGACCGTTGACGTGAACTACAGCGCCGCCTCGATCGAAGTCCAGGCCGGCAGCCTCGGTGACTCGCTCTACCAGGCCCACGTCGACTATCCGGGCGACGAGAATCCGCCCACCATCAGCCTCGACCAGGTCAGCGGCACATTGGAGATTCGCGACAACTCCAACTTCTCGCCTTTCCACCTGTTTGGGAGCAATCGCCGCCACGTCATGGTCACGCTCACGGACCGGATCCCGTGGACGATCCAGGTCGGTGGTGGGACGGCGAACTTGCGCCTCGACCTTCGCCACCTGGAGCTGTCGAAGCTTCAGGTCTCCGGTGGCGCCAACCAGCTCGACGGCCAGCTCCCCAGCCCCAAGGGAACGGTTGTGATCGATGTTTCGGGTGGTGCCAGCAACGTGACGCTGCAGGCGCCAGCCCACTCGGACTGGCGAGTGGCCATCAGCGGCGGCGTGAGCGCGGTCACGATCAACGGCTCATCGTCCGGCAATTTGGGGGGCAACTTCCAGCAGCAGAGCCCCGGGTACGACGCGGCGACGAACCGCTTCGACATCGAGATCAGCGGCGGCGCCTCACACATCGACTTCCGGACCGGCTGAGGCGAATCCCTGGCGCAGTCGGTGGTGCTGGTGCGCCACGGGGAAACGCAATGGAGCCTCAACGGCCGGCACACGGGGAACACCGATATCCCGTTAACGGAGGAAGGACGACGCCAGGCCAGGGCGCTGGGCCACCAGCTCGGCTCATGGGAGTTTGCCCTGGTCCTGACGAGCCCACTGCAGCGCGCGCTCGAAACCTGCCGCCTGGCGGGATACGGCGAACAGGCCCAGCTACGGCCCGACCTGGTGGAGTGGGATTACGGCCGATACGAGGGTCTCACCTCCAAGCAGATCGCGGAGATCAATCCCGACTGGTCACTCTGGCGGGACGGTGGGCCCGGGGGTGAGAAGGCCGCGGACGTCGGTCGGCGGGTGGATCGGGTGATCGGCGAGGTGCATGGGGTTGACGGCGATGTCCTGATCTTCGCTCACGGACACGTCCTGCGCGTGCTCGCCGCCCGCTGGCTGGGCGAGCCTCCCGCAGGCGGCCGGCATTATGCGCTGCAGACCTCGGCCCTGAGTGTCCTCGGCTACGAGCACGCGGACCCCGTGATCCAGCGCTGGAACGAGCCGCCGCCAGCCTGACTCTGGACCCCTCGCCGCTTGACGTGGACGGGGCGTCATCTGCTACGGTGACGGACAGGACGCCCCCGATCGCTCAGGGAAGGAGGAAGGCGAGGTGGGACTGTTTTCCGTGCGGCTGCACTCGGAACACGGCCCGGCCGGTGCCGCGCAACGACACGGGAGGTTCCCGGGCCGGCTGGCTTCGGCGGCCGGATCGCGCGGCCGCAAAGGCGGTCACGCGGCGGGCGCCGCGATGCGGAAGGTCCGACTGGTGGCGATCGCCGCCGTCAACGACGCCCGGATCGTGGCCGTGTTGCTGCTCCTCGCGGCGGCCGCGCTGGCGTTGGTGCTGGCTGCCAGCTCCCGTCTGCTATAGGAGCTCTTTATCGCACCGATCGCCACAAACGATTGGACCTGATGACGAGTTAGTTGATAGAGTTGCTCCCATGATTAGGATGGAAGGGCGACGCATCCAGACAGCTGAGCGGGACGAGTACCGGCCGTGCCGGGCTGAGATCGCCGAGTGCGGCTGCCCGGACGATTGCGAACGCGATCACGGGAACGAATAACCACCGCCGGATGAGCACGGTGGCCGTCCCCAAAATCGGTCAACTGGTGGCCAGCCCCTTGCTGCCCGAGGGCTTCGAGGTGCCGGCGTCCCGCTTTAAGCATCCGAGCACGCGGATGCGCGAGCTACTCGACACGGAGCCGTTCCTCTTCGGCCCCGGCGTCTACGACCCGATGGGCGCCCAGCTGGTCATGTACTACGGCTTCAAGGCCGTCTACTTCAGCGGCTACTCGTTTGCCATCGGCCACCTCGGGACGACCGACATGGACCTCTATGCCAACGTCGAGATCGCGGACGCCGCTCGCCGAACCGTCAGCGCGCTGCGCAAGTTCCAGCTGACGATGGCCGTCGGCGATCCCGAGAAGGGCGTGCCGCCAAGACACCTCGACATCCCGCCGGTGATCGTCGACATGGACGGCGGCTACGGGAACATCTTCAACGTCCAGCGGACCACCGAGCTTTACGTCAATGCCGGCGTCGCCGCGGCGCATATCGAAGACCAGGTACTGCCCAAACGGTGCGGACACATCGGTGGTAAGGCGCTGATCCCGGTCAACGAGATGGTCGGGAAACTCCGCATGGCGCGAGCGGTGGCCGACGACCTCGGCAACCGCGACTTCGTCATCATCGCCCGCACCGACGGGCTGAGCGCCTTCGACGCGCCGGAGCCGCTGCGGCATATGGAGCTGGCGGTCGAGCGCGGCCTCCGCTACCTCGATACCGGCATCCCCGACCTGCTCTGGTGCGAGTTTCCGACCTCTGACCGTGGTGCCGTCGAGACCTTCTCCGAACAGATCAAGACGCGCTTCCCGGACGCGCGCTTCGCCTTCAACTGGTCATCGTCGTTCAAATGGTTTACGGACCCCAACCCGATGACGTTTGCCGAGCTCGGCGAGATGGGGGTCAAGTTCATCTTCATCACGCTCGGCGCGCAGCACGCGGAAGGTCATGGGCTCAGCGTGCTGCTGCAGGCCATGTCCCAAGACCAGCAAGACGGCTACATCGCGCTGCAGCGGAAGGAATTCGAACAGGGCCAGGACTTCCCGACCCGCAGCCACCACTTCTTCTCCGGTGTGCCCTATCACCACCTGGTCGGCAAGGCTTACGACGCAGCACGCCTGGGTCAGGAGTTCGTCGAGGCGCTGCCGGCAGACCGCGTGGTCTAGGTCGCCACCCTGCCCTCCCCCAGAGGGGGAGGGAGACTATCTGCCTTCCGCATGATTGAACGGTGGCGATGATGGCCGCGTCGGATGTGGTCGAGCTGCTCGGCTGGCTCGAACAGCACGGGATCGACGTCTGGCTAAATGGCGGCTGGGGAGTTGACGCCCTTCTCGGCCACCAAACACGTGAGCACGAGGATCTCGACATCACGATCTCAGCCGCAGACCGCGCGGCCTATACGGCGGCTATGGAAGCGGCTGGCTTTCGTACCTATCGCGTCGACAACGATTTCAACTGGGTGCTCATCGATGGGCGTGGACGCTTGGTCGACGTGCACCTGGTCGACTTCAGCGAAACGCTGATCACGGGGACCGGGGTTAGCATGTATGGTCCTGCGGGGTTGCCATTCGAGGTGGGCTCGCTCGAAGGAAGGCGGATTATCGCAGACAGACCAGTCAAGTGTGAGACCGCGGAATTCCAGGTGCGAGGCCATACTGGATACACGCCCGATGAGACGGATTATCGAGATGTCCTCGCCCTATGCCGGGCATTTGACCTAGAGGTCCCGCCCGTCTTCGAACAGCTTGGCTTTCATCAGCCTTAGCCGATGAGGGCCTCTAGCAACTGATTCGCTACGTTCCCCCTATGGCGATGCGAGACCCGTACGGACCACGAGGTCGTACGACTGAGGCGGTCGACGGAGCCGCTGCCAGTCGATGGCCAGATTCGCTTTCTGGGCAGCCGTGCACGCGTCCCACTCGGCGCCGGTCACGTGTGAGGCGAAGAAGTCGTCGGTATGGACCGCCCTTGCTCCGAGCTCCCCCGGCCAGCACGGCGGCCAGCGTCGATTTCCCAACGCCACTTGCTCCATCCAGGGCAACGACAAACGGGCCCGCGTTGTCAACGAGCCTGCTGCGGATCGCGGTAATGATGTGCTCCGCTTCTTCGCGCATACGCCTTTCCACGCCAACAGCGAGTCGGCGCAGCTGCCTACGCGGAGGGGGAGGGGATATGCGCGACGGCGGCGGGATCGGACTCCCGCAGAAGATTGAGGAAAGCGGCCACGGTGCCGGAGGGCCGGCCCTGATCGCGACGGCGGATGGCGACGATCTTCTGCGACAGCGCGGGCGCGTCGGTCACCGCGACCTGGGTCAGGGTCTTCGCCGCCAGCTCGGCCGCGACTGCCGTGCGCGGCAGGAGCGCGATCCCGAGCCGGCGTTCGACCATCTTCTTGGCAGCTTCGATGTTGTCGAGCTCCATCACCTCGCGAGGTGTGACGCCGAGACTGAGGAAGAACGACTGCGTGAGCTCGTAGTAGCTGGACGTGCGGTCGAAGAAGACGAGCCGCTCCGATGCGACATCGGCGATCCCCACGCTGGACCTTTTGGCAAAGGGGTGTCCCGGCGGGACGACCAGGATCAGCGCCTCCTCGTAGAGCGGCAGCGACTCGATGTCGGGATGCCGAAGGCCCCGCACCATGGCGAGCTGCACTTCTTCCCGCAGCAGCATTTGAAGCACGTCTTCGGAATGCCCCGTCCGAACCGCCACCTCGATTCGGGGATAGGCGGCAGCGAAGCGCTGGAGGAGTGCCGGCAGCACGTAGGTGCTGACGGCCGGGGCGGCCCCGAGTACCAGCCGGCCCGCTGAGGCCGACCGGGCGTCGTTAAGGGCCTGGCGACCGTCGCGGACCGCCCGGAGGGCGCGCTCCGCATACGGCAGGAACGCCCGGCCCGCGTCGGTCAGGCGCATGCCACGGCGGGTCCGCGCAAAGAGGGGCTCGCCCAGCTCGCGCTCGAGCGCGTGGAGGCGAGCCGTCAACGTCGGCTGGGTGACGAACATCGCCTCCGCCGCCCGGCTGACGTTTCCGCGGCGCGCGACTTCGAGAAACCCCTCGACCTGGGCCAGCAGCACTCCCCAGCTATAGGCGTTTTTTATCGCGCCGTCAAGAGGATTGCGGCTCGGCCAATGGCGGGCCATTGGGTATGACGGCTGTCACCCGGAATAGCTGACCGCTGCGACTGGTGTAAAGCACGGTGCGGCAGTAGCCTGCCCTCAGACCTATTCAGCCAGCTCGAAGAGGAGAAGACATGGAAATCATTCGAAATTTGACGCGGCGAAAGCTGCGCAACACCCTGACGATCAGCGGCATCGTGATCGGCGTCCTGGCGCTGGTGACGATGGGCGCGATGGCCGAAAAATTCAACGCCCTGCTCGACGGTGGCGTGACCTATTTCGGTTCCAACATCCTGGTGACCGCCTCCGGCGCGAGCGCATTTGGCGGCAGCAGCGTGCTCCCGCTCAGCACGGCCAGCCAGGTCGAGCAAGTCAACGGCGTCGCGGCTGCCTTCCCGGAAGTCCAGGTCCAGGCCAAACCCGGATCGGTCCAGACGATCTCCTTTGGCCTGCCGGACTACATCACGTCCTACGACCCGCGGGCCAACGACTACTCTGCGGTCAAGACGACCCTGGCGCAGGGTCGCGACGTCACCTCATCCGGCGAGGTCGTCCTGGGCTCTGACTTCGCCCACGAGTTCAGCAAGAACGCCGGCAATACGATCGACCTGCCGATCCGGCCGTCCGACGCCAAGGCGGACTTCGTCAACCACACGTTCACCGTCGTCGGCGTGCTGGCCAAGACGCAGACCGGCCCGGACACGGGCGCATTCATCAACCTGACCGACGCCCAGATGCTGCTCAAGGACAGCCTGCCGGCGGCCATTCGCGACCGGATCGACACCAGCACGCTGGTCACCGGCATGACCGTGTACGGTAAGCCGGGCGTCAACCTGGACAATCTGTCCGACACCATCAACAACCAGGTCAGCGGCGTCAAGGCGACCAAGCCCAGCACGATCGTCAATAGCTTCAAGTCGGGCGGCGCCCTCTTCACGGCGATCACCACGGGAGCCGCGCTGCTGGCGTTGATCGTGGGCGGCCTGTCCGTAATCAACACGATGCTGATGGCGGTCACCGAGCGGGTGCGGGAGATCGGGCTCAAGAAGGCGGTGGGCGCCCACACCCGTCACATCGTGCGCGAGTATCTACTCGAGGCCACCCTGATCGGCGCCATCGGCGGCACCGTCGGGCTGGTGCTCGGCTGGGGAATCACCAGCCTCGTCAATGCGGCAACGGCGTCATCGAACCTCAGCCTCTTCCTCGTCTCGTGGCGCCTGGTGATCATCGCCATCCTCTTCTCGGTCGGGCTCGGCGCGATCGCCGGCATCATCCCTGCCCTGCGCGCCTCCCGTATGGATCCGGTCCGGGCACTGCGGGCGGCTTAGGAGGCATACACATGGCAAGCATCGAACTGATCGACCTGACCAAGCACTACAAGCAGGGCTCGACCGTCGTCAAAGCGCTCGACGGCGTCAGCCTGAGCATCGAGTCCGGTGAGTTCGTCTCGATCGTCGGTCGCTCCGGCAGCGGCAAGACGACGGCGCTGGACTTGCTCGGGCTCCTGCTTCGGCCAACCAGCGGGCAGGTGCTGCTCGACGGCACCGACACCGGCAAGCTGCGCGACGGCGCCCGCGCCGACCTGCGCGGGAAGAAGCTCGGCTTCGTCTTCCAGGAGTTCAACCTACTCCCCGGCCTGAATGCCATCCAGAACGTCATGCTGCCGCTTCGCTACCACAAGAACGGCAAGGACGGGAAAGCCCGGGCGGCCGCGCTGCTCGAAGAGGTTGGATTGAAGGACCGCATGCACCACCGGCCGGATCAGCTGTCGGGCGGCGAGCAGCAACGGACCGCCATCGCCCGAGCCTTGATCAACCGGCCCTCGCTGGTGCTGGGCGACGAGCCGACCGGCGAGGTCGACAGCGAGACCAGCCAGCAGATCGTCGCGCTGATGCGCCGCATGAATCGGGACCACGGCGTCACCTTCGTGATCGTGACGCACGACATGGATGTCGCCGGCCAGACCGATCGCATGATCCGGCTCAAAGACGGCAAAGTTCTTTCGGACGTACGCGTGAACGCGGAACAGACCTATCTGGCGAAACTCGACCGCAAAGAGAGCGTGGCGTAGGGTAGACGCATGGCGCTTACGCGGCGCTGGATCAAGCTGGGCCGCCTCTTCATGGTGGCCTGGCTTGCCTTTTTTATCTACCCGATCGCCGCATTCCTCACGGATCGTTTCAGCACGGAGACGCGCACCTACGGCCTGCTGCTCCTGCTCGCACTGGCGCTGATCTGGGCATGGTTCTGGATTCGCGTCTGCGCCGGCCCTGATCGCCGCTTCACGGTGCCGGCCATCGTGGGAGCGACGCTCATCCTGACGGTGTTCACGCTTCGCAC
>Ga0070707_100000206_pt1 | contig 59349 bp, 53 predicted proteins | sample KBSK5502metaG_FD_65468 | JGI IMG/M metagenome (GOLD analysis project Ga0070707, IMG submission 65468) | Corn, switchgrass and miscanthus rhizosphere microbial communities from Kellogg Biological Station, Michigan, USA - KBS K5-50-2 metaG | ecosystem: Host-associated > Plants > Roots >... | reverse complement strand
TCCGCTACTGCGCCGCGAACCCGGATTCGATCGAGCAGTCTACCAGCCTGCGGCACGGCGACGGCTGCCAGGACACTCAAAATGCACAGCGTTACCGTGATTTCGGTGATCGTGAACGCGTGTCGGTGCTGCGTATGTCTTCCCTCGGGTCAGGTAGTTGGATAGCATACTGTGGATAACGCGCTGTACTGCTGATCCGAACTTTCCCGGTTTGTTCATACCGTTTCCGCGCAACATGAGAAGTTCAACGTTGGCGAGCGCCGCAGTATGCGCGCTCGTTGTTGCTTGCGCCCGGGCTGGACCGCCGCCGGCCCCTGAGGTTCCACAGCCGAAGCCACCGCTGGTGCTACCACCATTTCGCATGGACAGCACCTTGTCGCCGGACCGGGTGCCCCCCTTTCATGAGACGCCACTGATCTTTTGGGGCGCGCCACCTGAAGGGACCACGCACACCGAGCGAGTGAGGACGTACGATCTCCAGCATCAGGCGACAACGGTGCGGTTTGACTGGCCGCGCCACGCCGTCGTGGGGACGACGACTCTCACTATAGGCGGACTGCGCAACGCCGCACCGCTGTCGAACGTGGTGATCAATGCCGGCGACATGACCTTCAAGCGCATTGCCGGCGAATCGCGCGATCTCAAATACGATTATGACGGCCGTGCGCTGACGGTTCATCTCGCCACGCCGCTGCGCGCTCGACAGAAGACGACGATCACCATCGAGTACGACGGCGCCAATCGCTCGAAGGGCGCGTACTTCCGGCCGGCGAAGCACATCGTCTGGACGCAGGGCGAAACCGAGGACAACCACTACTGGGTGCCGACTTACGACTTCCCGAACGACAAGACGACGTGGGAGTTCTTCATCTGGACGGCGAAGGACGAGCGCGCGCTTTCGAACGGCCGGCTGGCGGGCTCGAGAACGGTTGGCGACAGCATCGAATGGCACTGGGTTCTGGAAAAGCCGGCCTCGACCTACCTCATGACGGCGGTTGTCGGGAAGTACACGGTTCTGGAGGACCAGCCGTGGCGAAACGTGCCGGTTGGCTACTGGACCTATCCGGATTCAGTCGACGCCGCTTGGCGCGGATTTGCCAAGACCCCGAAGGCGATCGACGTGTTCTCGCGCAAAACAGGCGTGCCGTATCCGTGGACGAAATACGATCAGATCGTGATTCCGGAATTCCAGTACGGCGGGATGGAGAACGTCACTGCCACATCGCAGAACGACACTGAGATACTGCACCCTGCATGGTCGGAGCCGCAGGCGAATTCCGTTGGACTGATGGCGCACGAGCTCGCGCACCAGTGGTACGGCGATCTGCTGACGACGCGCGACTGGGGCGACGTCTGGCTCAACGAAGGTTTCGCGACGTTCATGGAGCAGATCTTCCGCGAGGAAGACCTCGGCGTCGACGAAGCAGCGCTGGACAGACTCGGCGCGCAGGAGCAGACCATCGAAGCCGACCGTCGCACTCGCCGTCCGATCGTGTGGAATAAGTGGGTGAATGATCCGATCGAAGTTTTCTTCAGCGGACACATTTATCCGAAGGGCGCGACAGTTTTGCAGATGCTGCGACACCAGCTCGGCGACGTGCTGTTCTGGAAGGCGATGAATCACTACACGACCACGCACGCCTACGGAAACGTCGTCACCGATGACCTGCGCAAAGCGTTCGAGGAAACGACGGGGAAAGACTACAAGACGTTCTTCGATCAGTGGGTATATGGCGCCGGCTTCCCGGTTTTCCAGGTCTCATCGCTTTACGATCGCGCTGCCAATCGAGTCGTGATCAGCGCGCGCGAAGTCCAGCCCCGTGACAGCATGACCGGCTTCTTTGATGTCGACGTCGATGTCGAGGCCCGCACCGACAGCGGCGTGGTGCGATTCGTGGTCCCGGTCCGCAGCGGAACCGGCGAAGCAGGTGCGAATCTCAAAGCGCCGCCGCGCTCGGTCCGCTGGGACAAAGGCAACTGGATTCTGGACATCACGGACTTTCCACGGTCGACGGCGATGATGCGGTATCAGCTCGTCCACGACGAGGACGTGCTCGGCCGAATCGAGGCAGTGGACGTTCTGGGGCAGCGACCGACGGACCAGTTCGCGCTCACCGCTCTGATTGGCGCGACTCGCAACGATCGTTTCTGGGGCGTCCGCGCCCGGGCAGTGGATGCGATCGGGATGTGGGGCAGTGATTCAACACGTGCGAGTGCTCCCCAGATACGCCCGGTTACCGATGCACTGGTTACCGCGACGCGTGATCCGGACCCGCGAGTGCGCGAAGAAGCAGCGACGGCACTCGGCGGCGTGCCGCTCAAGGGGACCGTGGCTCGCGATGTTGGAATCCGTCTCCGGGAAATAGCGCGTAGCGATCCGAACCTGATCGTACGCGGAGCAGCGCTTGGCTCAGACATTCGTCTGGAGAAAAACGCGGCAATCCCGCTCGCGAAGCAGCTAATGACTGCCGAAGTCTGGCAGAACGTGATCCGCACAGCGGCGATCAATGCTCTGAAGGCAGTGGGCACGCCCGAAGCGCTCGAGCTGGCGCAGCAGTACGCTCCCTCGAGTCAATAAGAAACGCTTGCCACGAGACCGATGAAAATCAGCATCGAATACTGCGTCGTTTGAAACTACGAGCCACGCGCCGCCAGTCTGGCGGCGGAGATCAGGCAGCGCTTCCCCGATGTGGAGCTGAAAATGATTCCATCGCGGGGCGGCCGATTTGAGGTGCTGGCAGACGGCGATCCGATTTTTGAGAAGTCAAAATTGGGGCGGCACGCCAAACCGGGCGAAATACTATCACTACTGGAAAAGAAATCCTGAATTCATGAGAATAGCGTTGCCCACCGGGCCGGGATTTCGTTCGGGGACTGAATCGAGCGCGTGCCCACGGCCCTCGTTAAAGAGGATTTTGAAGCCGCTCAGGACTGTTGAGGTGTACTAAACAGGCGTCCCTCCGGGAGGACAACAGGCCTCCCGAGAGGTTGGCCCAACATGGTCTAAGTCGTTTGTTTCCAAATAGATAGGCTCTTTGGCATGGTATGGCACCGCACGTGCACCCATACCCGGCATGATGCACCGTTTCCATTCAATTCTGACCCCCTCCTTGACGCGTTTGGCGCTGATCGCCGCCGCTGGCCTTGTCATTTCGGCCGGTGCCGCGGAAGCGCAGCGTCCAGTTCCGGTAAAGCCGAAGTCGCAAACGACTCAGCAGACTCAGTCGCGTCGCGACCCGATCGTGCCGCCAGGGTTTTTTCCGCCCGCTGGTATGTGCCGCATCTGGATCAACGACGTCCCACCGGGCCAGCAGCCCGCGCCAACTGATTGTGCTTCGGCGGTGAGAAACCGCCCGGCGAACGGAAGGGTCCTCTTCGGAGACGATCCGCAGAAGACCAAGAAGGGAAAATCGGAGAAGAGCAAGTCCAGTCCTACCGACGAGCTCATTGATCTAATCAACCGGAGGATTTCGCGATGAAAGCAGTCATATTGGCCCTGGCAGTCGTCGGCGTAGCATCGACGGCTCCGCTCAATGCTCAGATAGTCGGCACCCGCCACCCCGTGGGCACCACGACTCGCACAACCCGCGACTGCCAGCTCGCGAGCGCGAACGGCACCGTCGGCGACATCATTTTTGGTCGAGGCGGCGTGGCAACCAATTGCCGCACTGATCGAAGAGCGGCTGACGGGGTCTGGCGCCAGGTCGGTCGGGGCCGCAACAACAACTCGATCTACCAGCGTCGCACGCTCGACGCGAACGGCAACGTCGTGATCCAGCGCGCGCGCAGAAACCCTGACGGGACATTTACCATCCTGAGCACCCGCACCGCCCGCGGTAACAACGGCGTACGGAACCGCGATCGTGATGACGATGAAGATCGTGGCTTCGACCGGCGACACAATGATGACGATGATGATCGTGGCTTCGATCGGCGACAGAATGATGACGATGATGATCGTGGCTTCGACCGGCGACACAATGATGACGACAACGACGATCGTTTCGATCGACGCCGGGATAACAACGACGACAACCGCTTCAGCCGCTCGGAACGCAACGGGCACGGACGGGGTAGGGGACACAGAGGCAGAGACTGAAGTCTCTTGAAGTCATAGCGACGGCCCCGGAGGACGCTTAGTCCCTGGGGCCGTTTCGCATCGGGTGCGATGTATGCACTTTCCAATGCGATGCAGCGCACAGTAACCGACCGATACCTCCCGCCGGACCACGCGGCGTTCGTCGCCGCCGAGCCGCCAACGGGCAGGCTGATCGTGATCGCGCCGACGCGCGCTGCCTGCGAGACTATCGAGATCGCTCTCGGTCTGCACGTCCCGACGCTGCTCGAGAAACAACACGGCCGCGAGATCAGAGATCTCGCGGCAGCAGGGAAGGGGTTCGGCATCGTCGCCGGAACCGGAACCGGCAAAACACTGTCGATCCGCCTGATGGCGGAGACGATTCTGCGGACGGACACGCTGAAAGTGGGCGTCGTCAATCGCGAGCGCGAAGCCACCCCCGAGACGCCGACTTGGAGCGTGGTCGTTGTCACGACCGGCATCGCGCGCCGCTGGTTCCAGGACGGCGACATTCTTCCGACGGACACCCTGGTTGTCGACGAGATCCATCAAACGTCGGCGGAGCTGGAGCTGTGTCTCGCCCTCGGAAAGCGCGTCGGTTGTCGCTTCATCTGGCTCTCAGCGACAGTTGATCCGAGTTTCTACGCGCGATACCTCAATGCAGCGGCCGTACTCGAGACATCCGCGTTCGATCCAGCGAAGGCAGCTGACGTGAAGATCGTACGCAAGGAGCCACTGTCGTTCCTCGACGACCGGTTTCTACAGCAGGTGGTGAAGGAGCGTCGCGGTGTCGGCATGTTCATGCCCACTCGAGCAGGCGTCGAAGAAGCTGCCGAGCTGGTACGAGAGCGCTTTCCACGCATCAACAGCGCGTTCTATCACGGCGGTGAGCCGATCAGAATCATCCGGCCATTTCTCGAGGGTGAAGAGAAGAAGCCCTATTTCCTGGCGATGACAGCGGCGGGGCAGAGCGCGCTCAACGTCCACGGTCTTGACACCGTTGTCATTGACGACACCCGGTTCAGCAACATCATCGAGCGCGGGAAAAACGTGCTGACTCGCCTTCACCTGGGCGCCAACGAGATCCTGCAGATGGCGGGGCGCGTGCACGGCCGGGTGGCGGGAGGAAGAGTCTTCATCCTCTCCGATCGCGACATTCACTTCTCCTCGCTCCAGCCGACAGCTCCTGAATTTCAGCTCGCTGGTGATTCGGAGCGGGTCGCGATGACGTGCGCCGACCTTGGCGTTCGCGCCGACGAGCTCGAGCTGCCCGTTCCGCTGGATCGCGTCGCCTATCGTAAGGCGGTGACCTTGCTCGAGCAGCGCGGCATCATCGAGAATGGGAGACTTTCCCGCTACGGCAAGGCGGTTGAGGCGATGCCGGTCGACCGGCCGTGGGCCGAGCTGCTGGTGAATGCCGACGACGAGCTGGTGCCGTACTTGGCGGTGATGAGCTCCATCGAATCACTGCATCGCATGACGCGCGAGGATCGCGATCTCTCCGGAGTGACCGTCCCCGGGAGCGATCACTTGACTTCGTACAACCTGTACGCCGAAGCGTTTTCCAGATGCGGCTACATCGGTGAGGTCTATGGACTACCGCGACACCTCTTCGACGAAAGCATCGAAAAGTGGGCCGAGCAACGCGGAGTGCTCGTCAAAGCGATCGAAGATGCCGCGCTGGCTACGGCGAGCATCTATCGCAGCCTCGGCATGGAGCTGCCGACGCGCATGGTCAACGCGCGCGATCATATCTACCGGAAATTCACCCAGTTACTAGCGCAGTACATGCCGTTCGATCTCGTGATCGACGAGCAGACAGCGGACGGCAGCGAGGCGAGGGTCTCGAAGACCAGTGTAGCTGGCAGTTGGGGCGCGATTGCCGGAAGCCTGCGCTACTTCGCCGACCGTTCCGGAATTCCGCGCGCGGCGATCGAAGGCACCCAGATTCCGATGGAGCTCATTCGCCGCTACGCAACACGCGGCGAGACGGAGCTGATTTACGATCCACATCGGAAGCATGGTCCGCTCGTGCTGAAGCAGACTCTGGAGTATTTCGGCTTCGAGTTGGAGAGCGAAATCGAAACGGTCGAGGAATTCCCCGCCGCGCATGCAGCGGAAGCCCGGCATGTTCTGGCCGAAGCGGTGGCGCGCGGAGAAGCAAGACATTTTGCGGTGAAGAAAAACCGCGACACGATCGAGGAGATTCGGGAAGCCTACAAACGATCGGGCGGAGAGACGCGACGCCTCGGGCTCGCGGAGCTGACAGCGCTGTACGAGGAACAGCTTGCCGGTGTCAACTCGATGGACGAATTCCGCGCGGCTCGGCTGCTGGTGGATCGAGAGAAGTTCGTGCCAAAAGCGGTGCGCGAACGACTCCACGCTTTACCAGATCAAGTAATGATTCGCGATCGGGAAGTCGACATCGATTACGACGTCGAAGAACGGGATGGACAACGACGCGGAGTGGCGAGGCTCCGCCTTCCGGAGAAGGTCGCCCGCACTTTGACCGAGGGAGAAATCCCGCGGCTCGATCGCCCGGTCCGCTTTGTGGTCCTGCGCGGTCAAAGGGGTGCCGTCCGTGCCGACACGTTAGGAGAGCTGCAGGATCTTCTCGCCCAACCGTGGTCACCGGACGAAGTCGAAGAGTCAGCCGAAGACCGCGAGATGCAGTCGCACGCAGAACGAGAAGCGCGGCGGATCGCCGGGGAATTTCGTCGCCATCGCAGAGGTCGAGGTAGGTACGGGGGCGGTGCGTCGCAGTTCAAGAAGCGGCGTCGTGAGCGTTAGCAAGCACTGGCGCAGAGCGGCCTCACTCATATAATCCGCGCATGCCGGCTCAACACTTCTCGACGCATTTCACCGGGCACCAGAGAGTCATAGACGAGTGTCTCGCCTCACTCCAGCCCGCCGCTGACGCGGCCTGCGAAGCGATCATCTCCTGTCTCGGCCGCGGTGGAAAGATCCTCGCCTTCGGCAACGGCGGCAGCGCGACACAAGCGAGCCATCTGGTCGAGGAGCTGATTGGACGTTTCAAGGAGACTCGCCGGCCGCTCCCCGCGATTTCTCTGGTCGGCGATTCGGGAGTGATGACATGCATCGCCAACGATTTCGGGTACGGCGCTCTTTTCGAGCGTCAGGTCGAGGCACTGGCGACGATGGGCGATGCAGTAATCGGAATTACGACCAGCGGTAAATCCGAGAACGTGGTGCGCGGGCTACAGGCAGGTAAGGGTAAGGGGGCGACGACGATCGCGCTCTGCGGAAAGAATGGATTGCAGGGGTTCGACGCCGATCACGTCATCGCCGTTCCTAGCGATAACGGCGCCTACATTCAGGAAGTGCACCTGATGCTTCTCCACGTCTGGTGCATCGCGGTGGACGCCACCATTAAATCGGGTGGGCTCTGACTGCGGACTTCGCATTTCGGACCAAGTGCACTGCTGACTGCTGACTAACTACGAATTGGGAAACTAACTGTGCATTGGGAAACCACTGAGAAGCAGTCCGCACCAGTCATCAATCCGAAGTAGGTCTCCCAATCCGCAATTAGTCAGCAGTCCGAAATGCCGTTGGTCCGAAATGCGAAGTCCGCAGTCTTAGACGAGACTTAGGCGCGGTTCGAGTGCCAGTGCGGGTTCGCGGTAGGCTAGCCAGCCGGTCGATTCGTCGGAGACGAGCTCGACTTCGGTGCCGAGTGGAAGCGTGAGATTTGGCGCTTCGTGGCCCGCCGGGAAGTCCATGAGGATCGGCCCGTGGAAATCGGGTAGCAGATCGAGCAGAAAATCCTCGAACTCGTCTTCCTCGCACCGATCGATCGACAGATGGCCGAATACGATGCCTCGGACGTCGCGAAGGAGTCCGGCGGAGCGGAGGTGGACCAGGCGCTCGTCGACGAACGACATAGGGTCGCGCGTCTCCTCGAGAAAGAGAATCGCACCTCGGGTGTCGATCTCGTACGGGGTCCCGATCGTCTGCTGAACGAGCGAGAGATTGCCCCCGGTGAGTCGCCCAACTGCTCTCCCCGGTCGGACAGCGCGCACGGAAGGCCCTCCGAGCTTCGTTTCCGGCCGCGGATCCGTGAGCGCGGAGAGCAGCGAAGCAACCGTAGGATCTGCACCACCCGGAAACAAATCGTCGAGCGTCGGACCGTGGAAGACTCTCAGCTGCGCGCGGCGCATCAGCCAGAGATGCAGCGCGGTGATGTCCGAGTAACCGACGAAAGCCTTCGGATTGCGGCGAAATACATCCGGGTCGAGGTAGGGAATGACCCTGACTGCTCCGTAACCTCCGGTCGCCGCGATCACGGCTTTCACTTCCGGGTTGCTCCACATCCTCATCAGGCTTTCAGCGCGCTCCTCATCCTCGCGCTGGTGAAAGCGTCTCTCGCGCTCTACTTCGGATTGGAGAATCAGGTTGTAGCCCGCTTCCTCTATCGCCTTGGCGCCGCGAAAAAGCCACGCCGAGTGGGGCGCGTATGAAGGCGCGACGACACCTATGGTATCGCCTCTTTGTAGTGGTGCGGGTCTCGCCAAACCCGATTGCCGCGATGCGGCGGCAGTAAATGCAAGCGAGGGTGCGCCATCGTTCGGCGCAATTACCTGTTCTGCGGGGTACGCTCCGAGCGATTCGGTCATCGTAGTTTCTCGAAGCGCATTATCTATTGGCCACTGCTAGATTCAGATTATGTCGGATACGTCGGTGAAGGCGCCGGGCCCGGACGGGACCACAGCGCCCGGTACTCGGAATATGCAGGCCAGCCCCCCAAACGGAACTGGGGCGCCCACGTACTTTCGGAAAGGTTTCGGGTTGAAGTCTGAGATCCAGTCCGAACTGGATTCCGACTATACGGGCCACCTCGTCGATCTGCTCAAAGCCCAGGAATACACCCTGACCGCGGGCGAAATAACCATCCGTTTAGCGAAGGAGTTCGGCTTCTGTTACGGGGTGGAAAGGGCGGTTGAGTACGCATATCAGGCCAGAAAGAAGTTCCCGGATCGTACTATCTACCTGGCCGGTGAGATCATCCATAACCCGCACGTGAACTCGAAACTCCAGGCAATGGGGATCACTTTCCTCATGCCTGGGGAAGCGGGAAGCGGGAAGGGGGAAGAGGGAAGCGGGAAGGGGGAAGAGGGAAGCGGGGGCGGTGCCGGCAGCCACATCGATTTCAGCGGCGTAAGGGCCGAGGACGTCGTGATCCTACCAGCGTTTGGCGTAACGATCAGGGACTTCGAGATCCTTCGCCAGATCGGTTGCGTGATGGTAGACACGACCTGCGGTTCGGTGCTCAACGTCTGGAAGCGAGTCGAGAGCTACGCCCGCGATGGCTTCACTTCGCTCATTCACGGCAAGTACTACCATGAAGAGACGCGCGCTACGGCATCCCAGGCCGAGAAGTACGAGGGAGGCCACTACTTCATCGTGCGCAATATGGACGAGGCCGGCCTGGTCTGTGACTTCGTCGAGGGACGGCTCAGTGCAACGGCGCTGATGGAACGCTTCGGCCACGCCGCATCGCCGAACTTCGATCCGGCGCGCGACCTACGGCGGATTGGTGTAGCGAATCAGACGACGATGCTCGCCCGCGAATCGCTCGCCATCGGCGAGCTGATTGGTAAATCGATGGCGCGCGCCCGCGGCGAAGACTACGCGCGGGAGAATTTTCGCACCTTCGACACCATCTGCAGCGCGACTCAGGAGCGCCAGGATGCGGTGGTCGAGCTGTTGCGCGAACCCCTCGACCTGATGGTTGTAATCGGCGGTTACAACTCGAGCAACACGATGTCACTGGCGGCGATCTGCTCGGAGAGGGTGCGCACCTTCCACATCGAGGACGCCGAAGACATCGATCCCACAACCGCCACGATCCGCCATCGTCCCCTCGGCGCGAAGGAGGAAATCTCCTCCGCCGATTGGATTCCGCGCTCAGGCAAAGTGCGGATCGGCGTGACCGCCGGCGCCAGCACCCCCAACAACAAGATTGGCCAGGCTGTTGGCCGGATTTTCGCTAGTAGGGGAATAGACCCGAAAACGATCCGGTAAGAAACTGTAACCCGGTTGTGACGGTTTCGAGGTCAGACATCGTCAAACTATTGGACGGTTTCTGTTCTGATTGTACTTTAGCGCAGCGGCTCGAAACCATCGTTTTGGGGTACCGTATGTATGGCAAGCAACACTGAACCCATGGAGGCTGAATGGACGTGTATGGTTCGGATATCGCCCCTGACGAAGAGGCGGCTGGTGCGAGCGGTACTGGGACAACGCCCGATGTGAGGAGCTGGTTCCAGCGCGGGTCCAGCAAAGAATCCGTGCTGAACGACCGGGGGATAGCGCTCCCGGTCAACGCCATGCTCGATCGCGTTCGTGAGGCAGACGCTCTCACCTTCGACGACGAAGACGTCGAGCAGTAAGCCCATCTTCGTCAAAGCAAAAAGGCCACCAGATTGGTGGCCTTTTTGCTTTCGGCGTGAGTCGAATCCTTTTTTTTTACTTCAGTTGATCGATTGCCCGTCGGAGCGTAGTCGCCAATTGGCCGGCGTCGTCGTTTGCCCAGAAGTGCATGAAGAAGAGGCGAGGATCTTCGCCGATCATGTGTGAATGGAGCGCCGTGATCGTAATCCCCCCGCCTCTCAGTATCGGAATGACTCGATTGACTTCGCCCTCGCGCATCACGAAGTCGCCGGTGATCGCCGCGCGCCCGTTCCCCGTGGGCTGGAAATTGATCGCCGTCGAGACGCCCATCGATGGCGGTACGGCTTCGCCATCCATTCGAATCGTTTCCCGACGTGGAACACTTACCTGATAAACGCCACCGTTCACTTTGCCCGCGGTGCCCAGGTCGCGATGGATCGTGGCAGTGTCGAGGTCGATCGCCGCTGGTGTGGCTGACTGAGGTGTGGCGGCCGGTGTCGCGGTGAGATCCAAAGCCTTCCGAATTGCTGCCGCGATTCTTGTTGCGTCACCGCGCGCCATGATATGGACGTACACCACTCGGGGGGATTCGCGAAGCAGGTGGTTGTGCACCGCTGTCTGAAAAACATCGCCCTGCTGCAGCGAACTGATTACCGGTGACACTTCCGCTTCCGCCAAAACCAAATCGCCCATCACCAGCGCGTTACTTGCACCGATGCGCTTGAACGCAACCCATGATCCGAGAGCAAGCGCCGGCTTGAGCGTCACTCCTTCGAGTGACACGCTCATATCGCTTCGCGGGAAGCCGTACTTCATGACGCCGTCGGGTTGCAGCGTACCCGGACGACCGATTGCCGTCGTGACGGCGGACCACTGATCCTGCGCTCGTGCTTGCTGTGCGTCGGCCAAACTCAGGCACAGGAGGGCCGTCGACATCGCCATCCTCAAATCAAATCTCTGCATGATCTCCGGTGCTGACGTCTACCACTCCCTCAATAATGATTCCGGGGGAGCGCATGTTGAGCGAATGAGCGCTTACATCTCGTTAACTTTATCGCATGTCGGGAGCGCGCTCTGTTGAGGTAAAGCTGGGCCTACATGGTCCGATCGCGATCGTTATTGGGCTCGCGCTGTGGCTGTCGCTACATGCCGACCCCCCGCGCGAAAACATTGGCGACCCGGCAGCCGCGCGAGCTGCGCCCACCACCCTGGCGCCCCCGTCTGTTCCAGTCAGACTCGCAGCGGCAGGGCTCACCGCGACCTCCCACGTTGTACGCGATACTGCTCGTTGGCTCTCTCCGCTATCCCAGTGTGCATTTGCGCGCCTGCCTCTCGACTGGAATTGCGGTTCGCTGCCATCAGGGAACGGACGCGTCGCAAGTAACGCCCTCGCGCTTACTTTTCCGTACAACGCTACAGCGCCTCCCGCCTTTATCCGCTCCTAACAACTCGTAGAAACTCTATCCGCTCGATTGAGCGGGGAGGACGCGCACGTCTGGTGAAGCCAGCGACGTCGCGTGCGGAACCCACGAACCTGCAACTGCGTCCGTGAGGCGCTGGAGATTTTTGTGGAAGATTCAAACGCAACCGAACGGCCCGTGCAGCAGGAAATACCGCGGGTCGAGCTGTGGTTCAAAGTCGTGCTGTCGGCGTTCGTGCTGATGGGAGCCGCCTTCGTCTTACCGCGGGCGGCAATGATCCCCATGTTCGTTGTGACTGGAATCCTTCTGTCAACGGGACTGGTAATGCTGGTCCTCGAAGAAAGGAGAGGAAGCTAGTATCCCAGAGTGGGAGCGAGCAAATCATCTGCTCCTCCCACACTGGATGCGCGAAAGCTAAGCGATGGATTCCCACACCTTCCTTCAGAATCTCGCCGTAGTTCTCTGCGTGGCCGCAGTGGCGACGGTTGTCTTTCAGCGACTGCGCCAGCCCGTCGTGTTCGGCTATCTGCTGGCCGGGATGATCATTGGTCCGCACATCCCGATTCCGCTGGTTGCGAATCCGCAAACCGTGCGCGCCCTCTCCGAGCTCGGCGTCATCCTCCTGATGTTTTCACTCGGCCTCGAGTTCAGTATCCGGAAGCTGGTCCAGGTGAGTCAGAAGGCGGGAGCAGTAGCTCTCTTCGAGTGCAGCGTGATGGTGTCGGTAGGATATCTCGTTGGCCAGATGCTCGGCTTCACCCGCGTCGAAAGCATTTTTGGCGGCGCAATCGTCGGCATCTCGAGCACGACGATCATCGTGAAGGCTTTCGAGGAGCAAAACGTAAGAGGTCGCGTCACCGAGCTCGTGTTCGGAATTCTGATCATCGAGGACTTGCTCGCAATCTTCCTGCTCACGGTCCTGACGACCATCGCGCGATCCGGCGCGGTCTCACCGTCGGAGATCGCGCTCACGGCAGTACGACTGGTGACGTTCCTCGCTCCGCTGATCGGATTCGGAATCCTGACTGTCCCGCGCGCGATCCGAGCAGTGCAAAAGCTCGGCAGACCTGAAACGACACTGGTCGCAAGCATTGGCATCTGCTTCGCCGCGGCCCTCCTCGCGCTCTCGTTTGGTTATTCCGTCGCGCTCGGCGCGTTCATCGCCGGATCGCTGATCGCCGAGTCTGGTCACGAAACGGAGATATCGAATCTGGTGCGGCCGGTGCGCGACATGTTCGCGGCGATCTTCTTCGTGTCAGTGGGGATGATGATCGATCCGACCGCGCTGACAGAGCACTGGAGAGCCGTTTTGGCGTTGACGATGGCGGTGATATTCGGAAAGGTACTGGCGGTTACAGTCGGCGCGTTCCTCGCCGGTCACGGGCGCCGTACGGCGATCAAGGCAGGAATGAGCCTGGCCCAGATCGGTGAGTTCTCGTTCATCATTGCCGGCGTTGGTGTCGCGTCCGGTGTAATCGGTGGGTGGATGTATCCCGTGGCGATCGCGGTCTCAGCGATCACGACGCTGACGACGCCGCTCCTGATCAGGCTCTCCAATAAAGCCGCGGCGTCGATCGATCATTGGCTCCCGGAGCCCATTCAAACCGTCACCGCACTTTACGCATCCTGGATCGAGCGTGTGCGGAGTGCTCCACGTCCCGCGACCGAGCGCTCCGCTACGAATCGCATCATCAGGATCATTCTGATAGACGCGGCACTCATCACCGCGCTAGTGATTGGTATCGATGTGGAGATCGACCGCCTCAGCGTATTGGTCGGTGACATGCTCGGGATGGCACCCGACCGTGTACGGTTCGCGATCGTGCTTGTGAGCGGACTAATCGCGGCGCCGCTGATCTACGGTCTGATCACCAGTGCCAAGTCGCTGGGGAATCACCTCGCTCGTCGTGCCTTTTCCGATGCGCAAAAGGGCAAGGTCGATCCAGCTGATGCGCCGCGCCGTGCGCTGGTGATTCTGGTGCAGATCGCGGTACTATTGGCGGTCGGGATTCCCGTCGTCGCCATCACGCAGCCGTTCTTGCCGCCGAACCAGGGTGCGTTCGTCCTTGGACTGTTGACGCTGTTGATGCTGGTCGCCCTCTGGAGAAATGCCGCCAATCTTCAGGGGCACGCTCGGGCGGGCGCGCAGATCATCGCTTCGGCGTTGGCACACCAGATGGCCTCAACCGACGGCGCGTCCGACGAAGGAAAACTGCTGGAGGATGTGAATGCGGTATTGCCTGGGCTTGGCGAGCCAGTGGCAATTCGCGTTGTGCCGCGCAGCATCGCAGTGGGCAGAAGCTTGGCGCAGCTCAATCTGCGCGGGGCGACTGGTGCCACGGTTCTGGCGATCAAGCGCGGTGATCAGCAAATCCCGACCCCGCTCGGCCGCGAAGTAATTCACTCCGGCGATGTCGTGGCAGTCGCGGGAGCCCAGGACGCGATCTCAGTCGCCCGAGCGATTTTCTCTCCGGATCTGTCGCGGATCAAGGACGATATGGAAGGAGCGGAGATTCAAGCGGAGCTCGAGGCGCTCAATGATGCCCTGGTGAGGGAGCCATCATCGCGGACCAGCTTTCTTCCCTAGCCGCGGACTGCGGCTTTGCGGACCAAGTGCATTGCGGACTGCTGACTAATTACGAGTTGGGAGACTAACTGCGGATTTGGGAACTAACCGCTCGCAGTCAGTCCGCAGTCAGTTCGCAGTAGTTCTTAGTTTCAGCGTTTCGAAGGCCGAATTAATCTGTTGCGCTCACGGGGGATTATGGCCAGCAGCAGTCGGCGAATCTCACCGAGTTTTCCCACTCTGGCAGCGACGACATCCGCACCTAAGACGGGCTCGGCGGCATGAAACCAGGAAATACTTTCGCGAGCTGATCCGAGAGCGTACTCAAAAATGCGCGCTCGATCCTTTCCCGAGCTGTGCGCGTAGCCCTCGCTGAGATTGGCCGCAATTGAACCGACGGCGGCGTAGAGCTGCGGCGAGATCTTCTCTAGGGCTCTGTGATGCGTGAGTTTCTCCGCGTCGTCCCACGACTCGGTCACTAGCTCACATGCCAGACGATAGACCCGCATCCTCAGCAGCGGATCTCCATTCTGGCCTTCCGATAATTGCGGTAGATGTCGCACGACGTCAGTTTGCGACCAAATCCACCCAAATGCCTAATCAAGACCCGCGCTTCAGAATCAATCCACTTCAGTGGTGTTGAAGAGGCCGGCTGCCACGGATCACTGCGGACTACTGCGGACTCCGAGAGCAGTTAGTCCCCAATCCGCAGTTAGTCTCCCAATCCGTAATTAGTCAGCAGTCCGCAATGCCGTTGGCCCGCAGTCCGCAGTCCGCAGAAAGAAAAGGCCGGCTCGCCCGGAGCCGGCCTTCTCTTACGGGTGGGCCTTATTCGCCCGCCGCGCGCCTACGCTTGGTTCGACGTGGCGCTGCGGTTTTCCTGCGACTGATTGGAACGATTCCGACTTCTGCGGCCGGTTCGACTTCCGCCGGTGCTGACGGAGCCGGACGCGGCTGCTTGTAGACGAAACGCTTTCCTTCGTAATTCCGGAAGACCACCTCGTCGTCAGTGATCGACTCGAGGTATTCCGGCAGCAGCGGCACCTTCCCTCCGCCGCCCGGCGAGTCGATGACGAACTGCGGCACGGCCAGACCGGACGTCCAGCCGCGCAGCGCGTGCATGATCTCCAGACCCTTCTGGACGGTGGTGCGGAAGTGCTCTCCCCCCGCGACCTGGTCCGCCATGAATATGTAGTAGGGCCGGACGCGCGCCTTGAGCAGCTCGTGCATCAACTTCATCATCACCTTCGGGTCGTCATTGACGCCCTTGAGGAGGACGGTTTGGCAACCGAGTGACACGCCGGCCTTGGACAGTCGGTCGAGCGAGGCGACCGCCGCCGGTGTCAGCTCGCTCGGGTGATTGAAGTGCGTGTTCATGAAGATCGGGTGGTACTTCTGCACCATCTCGCAGAACTCGGGCGTGATGCGCTCAGGCAGGTGCGAGGTGATGCGACTCCCGATGCGGATGATCTCGATGTGCGGAATCGCGCGCAGCTGCTGGAACAGGTACTCCAGCCGCCGGTCGCTCAGCATCATCGGATCGCCGCCGCTCATGATGACGTCGCGTATCTCCGTGTGCTCGCGCAGATACTGGAATGCCGACTCATACTGGTTGAGCGGGATCTTCTCCGGATCGCCGACTTTCCTGCGCCGGGTGCAGAAGCGGCAGTAGGTAGCGCAGATGGGGCTCACCAGAAACAGCGCGCGATCGGGATAGCGATGGGTAATGTTCGGCACCGGCGAGTCGCCGTCCTCATCGAGCGAATCGATAACGCCGTCGACGACGTGGAGCTCCTCGACGGCCGGGATGTACTGGTTCCACATCGGATCGCCGACTTCCTTGATCTGCTCCAGCGCCGCTGGCGTGATGCGCATCTGGAAGTTGTCGAAAGCCGGCTTCAGCGCCTCGACGTCGATGACGTCGTGCCCGAATTTGTCGGCCAGCTTCTCGAGAGTCGCGATGCTCTGATCCTTGATGATTTGCTGCCAATCGCTCATGCGTGCACCACTCCGGCCCTGTGAGGGGCGTTGTAGATGATCCGAATCTCCTCGGATCGGGGCGATACTCCGGCGACGAACGACTCGATGCCGGATTCCTGCAAACCTTCGCGAACCATTACAGCTATCAACCGAGTCCTGAGAGCCGAAGCGTTTTGACCCAACGCTCCTGGTAGTTGTCGCCGCGCTTGGCGATTGCCTGATCGCAAATTTTGCGAATGAGATCCGAGAAGCTCAGCGTGGCGACGCCCGCCATGCGAGCGAGACCCGCCGTTGGCGAGATATCTGGGTTGGCGTTCACTTCGAGGAGCCATGGCCGACCCGAGTGGTCGATCCGGAAATCGCAGCGACCGTATCCCTCGCCGCCCACCACGCTCCAGGCGGTACGGGCGATCGAGGCGATCTCGTTGGCGAGATCCTCCGACAGATCGGCGGGGCAATTCGGCTTCGCGCCGAGGTCCTCGTCACTGCCGGTCTCCCACTTCGACCGATACGACACGATGTGCCACATCCCCTGCGGCATCTGACCGAAGTCGATCTCTGCAATCGGGAGAATCTCGTCGCCGAGAATCCCGATGTTGACCTCGCGGCCATCGATGAAGCGCTGGATGAGCACCTCGTCCCAGCCATCGAACATCGCCCGAACTCTGGCGTTGAGCGCCCGCATGCTTCTCACGACGGAGCGCTGCTCGATTCCAACCGACGCATCTTCCGCCACCGGCTTGCAGATGGCGGGAAATCCGACGCTCGAAACTTCCTCGCCGCGCCGGACGTGCGTCCACCGCGGTACTGGTAAGCCGGCGCGATCGAGAACTCCGTTGACGACGTTCTTTCTCAAGGTGAGGCCTGTCGTCCAGCTCGAGCTGCCCGTGAAAGGGACGCCAAGGAGCTCGAGCACCGATATGACCATCGGCTCGTAGATGGCCTCCCCGTCGATGCCTTCGACGAGATTGAAGATCAGGTCGAACTTTCCTCTGCGGACGCGCTCGACCCAGCGGCCATCGTTGGTGACGGGAACGCGAACGACCTCCGGCGCCCAGTCGAGGAGAGCGCTCTCCACCGCTTCGATGGAGTCGAGCAGCTGAACCTCCGGAGCTTTGCCGAGGGCCGAGAGACCGTCGAACAACAAGGCAATTTTCATCGCGTGTTCCTCCGTCTTCTGTAGGTCACGCCAGTCCGCCGGCGACGAGCGCGCGTTCGCCGGGTGTTGCTCGTCTCGAGGAGCCCGATCCATCCAGATCGACTCCCTGTCGCGCAGCAGCGTATTTCAAACAACTCTGAATGAGCTCGTCATAGCCGATTCCCGCTGCTCGTGCCGCTTTCGGCAGACACGAGTTGTCCGCCGGATCGGGAAGAATTCCCGGCAGCGGATTCACTTCCAGCACATTTGGCTTCCCGGTGGCGTCGAGGCGGACGTCGATTCTCGCCCAGTCTCGGCAGCCGAGTACGCGGAACGCATCTAGCGTAACGCGCTCAATTGACGCCTGAAGCTCCTTCGTGATACGAGCCGGACACTGGAAAATCTCGAGCGGTTTCGCGGGGTGATCCCAGACGAACTTCGCGTCGAAGCTGTAGATCGGCAGGGCTCCCTTCGGCAGCGCGTCGAAATTCATGCCGACGATCGGCAACACGGTTGCTTCGGCTCCATTGCCTAGCACGGCGCAGGTGAACTCCTTGCCGGGCAGATATTCCTCGACGATAACTGGCTGCCCGTAGTTGTCGAGCAGAGACTGCGTCTGCTTGAAGAGGTGGTCTCGATCCCAGCAAAGGTTGCTGTCGGTGATTCCTTTAGACGAGCCTTCGTGCAACGGCTTGACGAAAAGTGGGAGCTTCAATTGCGCGGTTAGTGCCTGAAGGTCCTTGGGATTCTCGACGACGGCGAAAGGCGGCGTCGGAATGCCGTGGAAGGCCAACGTGTCCTTGGTCTTCGCCTTGTCGAGGCAGAGGGTGAGCGTGAAGGGGTCGCTGCCCGAATAGGGAATTCCGAAAAACTCGCAGATCGCCGGAACGTGGCCTTCGCGGTTCACTCCGCGGGAACCTTCGGCGATGTTGAAGACGATGTCCGGCCTTGTCTGGCGAAGCCGCTCCGGAAAATCCTCGGTGGCTTCGAGGCGGACGACCTTTCCGAGCTGAGAGAGCGCCGATTCAACGGCAGCTATCGTCGCCGGTGCGTCCCACTCGGCGAATTCGTCGCGGGCGATTAGCTGCGCGATGGAGAGTCCAAAGATTCTACTGGGAGGTTCATCATCGGGACGCGCAAGCTCCCCGTCTTCCTGACGGTCGCCCTCTCCCACTGGGCTGGCGAGCTCTGTTGGCTCGGGCTTCTGGTTGTAGGCGAGACCGATGAGAGTCATCGACGCCCTACGAAAATTTTTGCGCTCGAATCATCGGACCGAGTATATAAACGTCGACGAAGTGGCGCAATAATTATTCCGCAGTTCCGGGAAAAAAAATTCCTGCCGAATTTTTTTTTTGGGAGTTCTCGGGAAAAATTTTCGGGATCAGACCTTGTGGTAGATGATCCTCGCCGCCTCGAGACGATCCTCGGCCTGATAGATCTCGAAGTCCGAGAAGAAAGCGGGAGACTCTTTCTGAAGAAGCTTCAGCATCGCCACCGCGCAGCGACGAATCTCGAGCTCGGCTCCTTCGCTCGATCGCAGCTCCAGCATGGTCCGCCACGCTCTGGCGTTGGCCGTCACCACGATTTTCGTCTCCGTGGAGTTGGGAAGAACGCCGCGCGCCGCCTCGCGCGCCATTTTCCGGCGGTGGATTTTATCTCCGACCCACCCGTAGCGCTCCATCAGGTGCTCGACCAGTCGGACGTAGCTTCTCTGAGCCTCCTCGATCTGGCCTCGCCACTCCTTTTCCAGCGACTCGTCGCCAACGATCGCCGGCGGCACCACGAAGTTGGCGTCAGACTCGTCGACGTACCTCTGACTCAACTGACTATAAGCAAAGCCGGCTCGATGCCTCACCAGCTCGTGGGTTAGCGATCGACTCACCCCTTCGAGAAGGAGCGAATAGTTGGCGTGCTCGAGAACGCTGCCGTGGCCCTGCTTCTTGATGTTCTCGAGGTAATCGCGCGTCGCCCGGTTCGCCGGATTCTTCTGGCTCATATAACAGAGGCGGCCGGCAAATTCGGCGAGCTTCTCGCCGTCCGTGCTCTCTCCAAGCCAGTGGACCTTCAGATGATCCGGCTCGACGAAAGTCGGACGCGCGAGAAGAGTTATGACTGGTTCGGTATAGTACAAGGCGCTTGTGTGGTGGAGGGGACGTGAGGGCGCCGAAAACTAAGAAGTTCCGCCGATCAGCGACAGCCGGAAGCGATCGTACGCTCGTTCACCGACGACATCGTCGAGCGCTGCTCTCGCTTTTTCCGGCAACGCTGGAAGCAATGGGTCGTACTTGATGTCATTGATCGGTTTTTGGTCCTTGAGCGGAACCTTCACGCCTGGATTGAGGATGTTTCGCGGATCGAATGCTTTCTTGATGAGGCCGAATGCCTTAATGGCGTCCTTGTGCCAGACGCGACTGAGCAAGGGAGTGCGGATCCTTCCGTCGCCGTGCTCTCCAGTCAGCGTTCCCCCAAGCCGGGCGGTGAGAGCGACGACATCGTCAAGCAGGCGATCGACCCGGTCCCGCCAATCGGCTTGAGTGACATCGACGAGCGGATTGACATGGACGTGCGCATCGCCGGCGTGTCCGAAGATCACGCCGCTTACCTCACGGTCGGCGAGTGCCTGGCGGACTCCTTGGACGTAATCCGGAAGTTTTGCCAGCGGCACCGCGCCATCCTCGATGAACTGCATCGACGTCGAGTGCTCGAGACCGGCGAGAATCGGACTGGCGGCATGACGCAGCTCCCAGATGTCGTGCTCCGTATCAGGGGTCAGTGCGACGTCAACATCCGTCGCACCAGCCTGCCGGAATGCGCTGGCCAAATCCTGTGCGGCAGAAGCCGCCGCATCGACGCTCGAGGATTCGACCTCCGCCAGCAGGACTGCGGCGGCGCCTTGCGTCTGTTTGAATTTCGGGCCGGCGGGCTGCCCGCTCGCTGCATACGCCAGAAAAGTCTTGTCGAGGAGCTCACACGCGCTCGCTCCGGCTTCGACCGCCTTCGTCGCCGCCGCCGTGGCCTGCTCGAGTGAGGCAAAGATTCCGAGCAGACTGCTCGTCGCGGCCGGTAGGGGCGACAGGTTGAGCTGAACGCCCACGATTATCGCCAGCGTACCTTCGCTTCCGACCAGCAAGTCCACGAGATCCGCTTTGGTGGCGTACTCGTGAACGGCGTACCCAGAGGATTCCTTGCGGACTCCGAGATGCATGATCGGGCGACGTTTGTCGCTGGCCACGATCTCGCCGTGGACATCGCGCATGAATCGATTGATTGCTTCTATCCGCTTTGGGGGCGGCTCCCCACGCGTGATCACCGCGCGATCACCATCGCTGAATACGCAGTCGAGGGCGTACACCCAGGCCCGCGTCGATCCGTAACGGAGCGAGTGAGCACCGGCCGCATTGGTGGCGACCATTCCGCCAAGCGTACAGAATTTTCCGCTCGACGGATCTACGGGTAAGCGAAGTCCCTTTCTGCGTGCCGCCACATCGAGTGTCGACCAAAGAACTCCAGGCTCGGCCCAGACCGTCCGATCACGCTCGTCGATTCTGCCAAGATGATTGATGCGTGACAGATCGACGATAACTCCTGATCCGACCGTCCCACCGGACATGCTGCTGCCCGAGCCGCGCGGAATGAGAGTGCTTCCCGATTCGGCGGCCCACTTCACCAGCACCACAACATCTTCGGCATCGACGGGTACTGCGACGGCCGAAGGAATCGCACGCGCAATCCCGGCCGCCTCGGAGTAAACCGCGCGAGCCAGCGCATCTTCGCGAAAGTAGCCGCGGAATCCAGAAACGCTCACAGTCCGAGGTTGCTGACCCGGGGTGGGTTGGAAGAGTAGTCGTAGAACCCTCTCCCGGACTTTTTGCCGAGCATTCCTGCCAGGACCATCCGCTTCAGCAGCGGAGGCGGCGCGTAGCGCCTCTCTCTGTACTCCGTGAACATGATCTCGGCGATCTTATAAACGGTATCGAGGCCGACGAAATCGAGGAGCGTAAACGGCCCCATCGGATGACCGGCACCCAGCTGCATCCCTTTATCGATGTCCTCGACGGAGCCGACGTTCGACTCCAGCGCCTTGATCGCGTCGATCATGTAAGGAACCAGCAGCAGATTCACGATAAAGCCCGAGCTATCCTTGGCACGAATCGGCTCCTTGCCGAGGGCCCGCACAAAATCCATCGCGCGCTGTTCGGTCTCATCGCTGGTGGTGATGGTCCGCACGACCTCGACGAGCTTCATCAGCGGCACCGGGTTGAAGAAGTGGAGGCCGAGCATTCGATCGGGTCGTCCACTGGCTGCCGCCATGGCGATTATCGTCAGACTCGATGTGTTCGACGCGAAGATCGCTTCCGGTCGCCCGATTTTGTCCAGCTGAGCCCAGAGCGTGTTCTTGACGTCAAGATCCTCGACGACCGCCTCGATGAAGAGATCCGAATCGCCGAGCTCTTTCAGGTCGGTCACGAAGCGCAGGTTGGCGAGAGTCTTGTCCCGCTCGCCTTCGCTCACCTTACCGCGCTCGATTCCTTTGGCGAGGGTTTTCTCAATGGACTGTCGACTCTTTGCGCACAGCGCTTCAGAGATCTCGCGGACCGTCGTTGGAAAACCGGCGGCCGCCGAGACCTGAGCGATCCCGCTGCCCATCAAGCCTCCGCCTAGGACACCGACTTTTTTGATCTTTTTCATCGAAGGCTCAACCTGGAGCGATTCGGTCTAATCTATCCTCGCGGCAACCGCGCTCGCGAAGCGAGTGCGCCGAGCAGCCCGGCGGACCGCTGGAACTCGCCGTGCTCCAGTCGATCGAGAATTTGCTCGAGCGCCAGCTGGACACTGGAAAGGACGCCGCGGTGCGTGCGCGCCACTTTGTAACCGGCGAACGTGCTGCCGGCAAAAGGGAGAACCGCCGCCCCGGCGGCAATGAAGAGAGGCAGGTGGGCGACGACGAGCCCGAGGCCGACAATGCCGCTCGCGGCGGCACCCATTGTGGTTACAAATCCTCCGATACCGACGCGACGCGCCCTGCTGGAGTGAATGTCGGCGTCGAGCCTCACCACCACGCGCGAGGAATCGACCGCCAGCACCGTCGCCGATACCTGTCCAGCATCCATTAAATAGTAGCCGTGCCCGCTGACGTTGACGGTGCGGCGGAGCTTTCCGAAAAGCCCGCGCTGGGGCTCCCAGGTGATTCGGTCCGCGAAGCGACGCTGCACCTGAAGACACTCGTCGCGCTGCATCCAGGAGTCGATGGTGGCAAGAATGTCGCGCGGTGTCCCGGGAACGGTTCTGGTGGCGGTCGCGTATCCGGCGCCAGCGATTTGGGCCACCAGGCCACGCTCTTCCGGAACGTTGATACGGGTTCTCTCTTCCGCCAACGCCTGGTTCAGTACGGCGGGCGACAGGCCAACTTCATTTCCGATCTCGAGCAGCTGGCTCTCGCTGATTAGATCGCCCGATTCGGGCATCGCGCTCGCGCCCTGCAGCTCCGCGGCCCGGGCGAGGACGCGCTCGAGCGCTTGTCGATCCAAAGGCGGCTGCCTCGTCGGAGCAGACACAGGCAGCGGAGACTTCTCATCAGCCATGCAGAATTATATCTGTTAAATCCCTCCCAGTACGACGTCCAGCTGGCGGGCTATGGCATCGCGGATGGTATCGGGAATCGCAAACGTGGATGTGAACGTCGCCTGGACGCCGGAGCCAACCGGCCGGTTCACCGAGCGCAGATAGTATCGCATGTAGCCGTCGAGAATTTCCGGCGAGGTGCGTTGAATCAACAACGCCCCGCCTCTGACGGCCGCCGCGCTCTGATAACGCTCGCCGAGTCCGGAGCGGCGCTGCTCGGGGGTGATGTTGTCGGTGACAGCGGTGCTGGCGAGCTGACCAATCGCTTCGTGGGCAATTACGTAGATCGCTTCGATCGCATCGTTCGGCCGATCGGGGAACGTCACGGTGATCGTGTTCGATCGATTGCTGTTGGTCTGGGTCCTGCCCTCGCCGTCCAGCGGCAGCGACAGGAGAATGTCGCCCTGTGCCTGCTGGGTGTTGCTGAAGAAGCGCTGCATCCGCGGACGGTAGGTGCGTTGCCAGAGAGTATCCACTAGCTCGAGGACGTTGCTCCGTTCACGCTGTTGCTGCTGCCAATAGGAGTGATAAAAGCGGTTGCTCTCGTCGGTCAGCGACTGGACGAAGAGGCGGAGCCAATCGCGGTCGGGGCCGGTCTGGAAGTAAGCGGCAAGGAAAGCGATCGCAGCGGCCTGCTGCTGTGACGACGCCGCGCGCGGATCACCATTGGATCGAATGAAAAGATCGACTGTCTGAGCGAGCTCGCCCCACGACGAGAAGTTGAGCGGAACGAACTGCGCATTTATCAACTGCGGATTCACGGCGAGTCGCGCGCGCAGCCTGTCGCGGTTGGCGTCGAGCTGGGTTACGACGTTTGCTCTGTTCTTGAGAACGATCATGTCCGTGCCGTAACCGCGCTTGAAGAAAGGAACGAAGGTCGTGTCCTCCTGGAGCATGGCGAAGCCGTGGAGCCACAAGTCGACGTGCTCCCGGACTTTGATCGGCCAGATTATACCGGGCCGGCCGACGTTCTGGTCTGTCGGGGCTCCGCCACCATTCGTAACTGTCCCCCCCGGTCCGCCGCCCACAGTCGCGCACGCTGCCATCAACGCAGCGGCCGACGCCGCGGCGAGGGCTCTTAGTTGTCGGTTCATATTTTCCTCGATCGCTGCGGCGAGCGCAGTCTCAATGAATGGATTCGACGACCACTGCGATCCCCTGACCACCGCCAATGCACGCGGTGCCAAGTCCGTATCGCTTTCCCTGAGCGCGTAACGCATGCAGTAGATGGGCCGTTATCCTCGCGCCGGATGCGGCGAGCGGATGGCTCAGCGCAATCGCTCCGCCGTGGACGTTCAAGCGCTCGCGCGGCAGCGATAGCTCACGCTCGACGGCGCAGGTCTGGGCGGCGAATGCTTCGTTCACTTCGATGAGATCCATGTCCTTCATGGACAAGCCCGCCTTGGCGAGCGCTGCCTTTGACGATGGAACCGGTCCGATTCCCATCACCGCCGGATCGACACCCGCCACTCCCCACGATATCAACCGTCCGAGGGGCTTGAGCTTGCGATCGCGCGCTACTTTTTCGCTGGCGATGATCATCGCTGCGGCGCCGTCGCCTATACCGGACGCGTTGCCGGCGGTCACCACCCCGCCTTTCCGAAACACCGGCTTGAGCGCAGCCAATCTTTCGGCGGTCGTGTCGGGCCGCATGTGTTCGTCACGCGCGAGCTCGTCTGGTTTTCCGGTCTTGGGATTGGTCAGCGGCACCGGAACCACCTCGTCGTCAAATACTCCTTCTTCCCACGCTGCATTGGAGAGCTGCTGCGATCTCAGCGCGAACTCGTCGACGCAGCCGCGATCGAGCTTGTATCGCTCGGCGAGGTTCTCCGCCGTTTCCGCCATGCCGAGTCCAACGAATGAATCGGTGAGACCCTCCCACAAAACGTCTTCCATCACCGGCGCCTTGCCGAGCGGAGTTCCCCAGCGGAGACCGCGGGTGACGTGAGGCGCCTGCGACATCGACTCGGCGCCGCCGACGAGGCAGAACTGGGCGTCGCCGAAGAGGATTTCCTGCGCGCCGCTGACGACGGCCTGGAAGCCGGATCCACAGAGGCGATTGAGAGTCAGCGCCGACGTTTCCTGTCGCGCGCCGGACTTGAGGGCGACATGGCGGGCGAAATAAATCGAATCGCTGGTGGTGTAGAGGACGTTGCCGAAGATGGTCTGATCGATGTCATCGGGGGTGATGGCGGCGCGGTCGATCGCATTCTTGGACGCCAAAACGGCAAGATCGACAGGGGACGTGTCCCTGAGCTTGCCGCCAAAGGTGCCGAAGGGGGTGCGGACGGCGGAAAGGAAGACTACGCCGTCAGAGTTCGTCGCGGGCATACCTAAAGGTAGTGTAGTGACTGCGCGTTGCGGACCAAGTGCATTGCGGACTGCTGACTAACTACGCATTGGGGAACTAACTGCGGATTGTTAACTGTGCTGGTTGCGAACTTCGGACTAGTCTCGCAGTGCGCAGTCCGGGGCAGTCATCAATCCGAAGTAGGTCTCCCAATCCGCAATTAGTCAGCAGTCCGCAATGCCGTTGGTCCGCAATGCGCAGTCCGCAGTCTGCTTAGGCCCTCTTCCCGCAATTGATGCAAAACTTCCACACGGGATCGAGCTCGGCGCCGCACCCGGCGCAGTGCTTCGCCGCCAGGTTCTGGCCGCAGTGCGGGCAGTATGTGACGGCGCGGCCTTCGGGAAGAGTTCCGCCGCAGAACTTGCACCCCTCGGCGACTTCCATCGTGCCGGGAAGGGTAAACGACGTCCCCGCCTGGCTGGGTGCGCCGCCGTTGCCGTTTCCGGCGTATCCGCCAGCATTCTGCGATGGGATCGCGACGCCGAGTTTCTGCAGCGCGTCAGGGGCGAGAGAAATTCTCGTTTCAGCGTAATCACGGAACGCTCCGACATCGGCGTGGGGCGATTCGATTTCCTTCTTGAGCCGATCCTGCATCGCCTTGTCGGCGCGCACGTATCCCTTCTCTCCGGAAAGGAGGCGAGTCACCGCCGCTTCGTAATCCTGATTGGTCTCGATGCCGAGGTCGCGACGATAGTGACGGTATGGGACGAGCGTATCGTACAACTCCTGGACAGTGAACGGCACGCTGAGATACTCAGCGTGGCCGTTTCTGATATTGTGCACCAGTCGTTGGAAGAGTCTGTCTAGGTCGTCCATGTCCGCTTGGTCGGCCGGAATGAATGAAGATCGGGGAAAGCCGCCGTCGGTTTCAAGCGAACAGCTCCCGCATTGGTCTCCTCGAGCCACGCATCAAACGATGACTGCCGTAACCCCCCGGAATTCGATTGTTCCGTTGCCGCGCGGGTGGCAAGGAAGTTGGCATACTCGTTTTGTGGATGCCCGGCGTGGCCACGCACCCACCGCCACTGCACTTCGTGGGCTCCCACCGCCGCATCGGCTTCCTTCCAGAGCTCCACGTTCTCGAGCTTTCCACTCCTTCTCTTCCAATCGCGCTTCTTCCAATCCGGCACCCACGAATTCATCCCTTCGACGATGTACTTCGAATCACTGGTGAACAAGACTTTATAGGTATTGCCGCGGCGGGAGATCTCCCGAAAGGCCTCGATGACGGAACGGAGAGCCATGCGATTGTTGGTCGTCGCCGGCTCGGAGATCCAGTAATCGTAGCGGGTCACTTCATTGGACCTGGGATGAAGCCACTCGATCACGCCGCCCGCGCCACCGGGATTCTCTCCTTCGCGGCCGTTGCCAAGGCAGGATTCGTCGGCGTAGATGGCGACGAGGTCGCCCGCTTTTGCCTTCCCGCGAGTCAACGCACTACCTCGAAGCTGTCCATCTCGTCGAGATACAGCGTGATCTGTTCGCCGGTCGTGGGATGCATCGCATCGACCGCTTCGCGTCCGCTGATCACGCGCAATCTTCGCGGTACGACGACGTACTCGGTCCCACGACGGTATGCGGAGATCTGCTTCCCGTTCATGATCGCCCGCTCCAGCAAGTCGTACTGCTTGTGATTCCACTCTGTCACTGCCATCCCCTCAGCCTTCGCCGCTGCACCACTCTCTAACGACTCTCGTCAGCACTCGCGTTGCGACCTCGATCTCTTCCACCTGCACGAACTCTTCCGCGGCGTGCGCCAGCGCGATATCGCCCGGACCGAAGCAAATCGTCGGGACTCCTGCTTCGTTGAGCAAGGCCGCGTCGGTCCACGCTGAAAGTCCCTCGATTCGCAGCGGTACCTTTTCGCGCTGCAGCGCACCGCGCAGCCTCTCCACGATTGGGGAATCGACGGCAACATCGCTCGGCAGCTGCGCAGTAGTCAATGTAACCCGCGCGTCGAGTTGTGGGTGACTGGCGCGTGCCGCCGCGCACGCGTCCGTAATCTCTTTCATCGCCTTCTCGGTCGATTCACCGGGCAGCGTACGGCGCTCGATGGCCAGTCGGCATTCTTCCGGATAAGTGGACAAACCGACGCCGCCAGTGATTGTCGACGCGTGGAGCGATCCGCGGCCGAGCAGGGGATGCCGTGGTCCCAATTCACGGGTCTGCTCGAGCTTTTCCAGCTCCGCCAGCACCAGGCCCGCGTGGGTGATGGCATCGACGCCGATGTCGTAGCGACTGCCGTGTGCCGCTCTTCCCTTGAAGGCGACATCCAGCCAGACGAAGCCGCGGTGCGCTGGGCAGATCGCGAGCCTGGTCGGCTCGGTGATGATGGCTGTCTCCGCCCGCACGCCCGCGGATAACAATGCGCGCGTGCCGAGGCTTTCGTATTCCTCGTCGACCACAGCGGTGACAAGGATCTGCCTTGCGGATCGTGTGCCGGCTCCGGCGACCGCGGCGGCGCACATCGCGGCGACACCAGCTTTCATGTCCCCGGAGCCACGACCATAGATGCGACCATCGCGCAGCTCGGCGCCGAATGGCTCGTGCACCATGCCTTCTACGCCGACGACATCAATGTGGCCATTGAGCATCAACGCCGGCGCGTTCTTCGGCCCGATTCGAGCGACCACGTTAGGGCGATTCGAGACGCCAGTCTCCAACAACTCGACGGAAAAGCCCCAGTCATCGAGAACCGTTGCCAGAAAGCGAGCGCATTCGCCCTCGCCCGGCGAGTCAGGCGAGAGAGTGGGATTCCTGGAGTCGATTTTTATCAGGGCGCGGGCGAGCGCGACCGCATCGCCACGCGGAATTGCCACGGCCTACCTTCTTTTCGCTTTGCCCGAAGCTTTCGGCTTTGATTTCGTCGCGGCTTTCGCTGTGTGCTTCTTCGCCGCGGGTTTCATAGTCGGCTTTTTGCCGGCGGGCTTCTTGGCCGGAGCTGAATGCTTTGCGGTGGCGTGCTTGGCTGGTGCGGGTGCATGCCGGACGGGCGCGGCGTGAGATGCGTGAGATGCGTGAGGTGCGTGAGTCGTGTGGGTGGCGTGAGACGTCGTCGCGGCGGAAGTCCTTGCGCCAACCGGGGCCGGCGGTGCGGGTGGCTTCCGCTTGGCGTGCGACGCCTCGACCTCACGCATCAGCTTGTCAGCTTCCTCTTGCGTCATCTGGCCGCGACGAACCATGTACTGAAGGAGATCACGCGCGCTCTCGATGACGAGACCGGTAAGTCCGGCAGCGGCGCCGATCACGTCCTTCATCGCTGCGGCCATCTTGCTTCCCGCCTCGAGGCTGATCTCATGCGCCTTGGCCGCCATTTCGGCGACCGTATCTTTTACGTCGGCTCCGCGGTGCCCGGGGCTGCGCTTCGGCGGGACCGGCGGCGTCACGGGTGTGCCGACGGCTGGGGCAGGTGCTGTAGCTGTAGCAGTAGCAGCTACGGACTTTTCTTTATCTATCATTTATGGGCTCCGGTCAGCGAAAAGGGGTGGTGCTGACGGATCTGAACATCACAGAAGTAGGGTCTAGCCCCGAAATGGGCTCGAACGGCGCTAAGTATATGATTTTTCGTGACTAAAACAAGGTGGGGTAACGTGGCTTCGCCGAGAGTCTTGTTAGGCCCATTTGAGGGCCTATTTGCGCCAGTTTCGCGACATACATACAACAGTAACGACGCACGTACGGCAAATGAAGCTGAAAGTCCTTGACTTGAGTCGAGTCCTCGCCGGCCCGGTCTGCTCGATGATTCTGGGCGACCTCGGCGCCGACGTCATCAAAGTCGAAAGGCCGGGAGAGGGCGACGAAACGCGCGGTTGGGGACCGCCCTTCGACTCGGACGGCGAAAGCGCCTACTTCCTGGCAATCAACCGCAACAAGAAAAGCATCGCCGTCGACCTGGCTGACCCCCACGATCGGAAAGTTGTGCTCGACCTCATCCATGATGCTGATGTCGTGCTCGACAATTTTCTGCCCGGCTCGCTCGGGCGGTTGGGCTTTGACCCGGACGAGCTCCTCGTGCGCTATTCGTCCCTCATCTGGTGCACCATCTCCGGATTCGGGGCAGAGAGTACGCGTCCCGGATACGACTTCGTCGTTCAGGCGGAGTGCGGCTGGATGTCGATAACCGGGGAGCGAGATGGATCGCCGATGAAGGTCGGCGTCGCTCTCGCCGACGTCATCGCCGGCAAGGATGCGGCGATCGCCATTCTCGCCGCGGTTGCCGAGCGCGCGGGTGGACCGGTCACTCCCGACAAGAGGCGAATCAACGTGTCACTCGCTGAGAGTGCACGTGCAGCTCTCGTCAACGTCGCGCAAAACGTTCTCGTTTCCGGCGAGGATGCGGGACGCTGGGGAAACGCGCATCCGAATCTCGTTCCTTATCAATTGTTCGATGCTGCTGACAGGCTGTTCGTGATCGCGGTCGGCAGCGACGGACAATGGCGCGCATGTGCCAACGCCCTTGGTCTGCAGCATCTCGCTGATGAAGAATCGCTGCAAACGAATGCGGGCCGCGTCGAGAACCGTGAGATGATCGTCGCCGCGCTCGCCGCGCGCGTGAAGGAAATGGGTGCGCAACACTGGATCGATCGACTCCAGGCAGTGAGCGTCCCGTGTGGTTTGGTCAAAACTGTGGCGGAAGCTCTCGATGGTTCGAATGCGAACGCTCGCACCGGAGTTCCGCCGAGTGTGCCGGGATCGGTGAGACTGTCGCCGCCGAAGCTCGATGAGCACGGTGCGGCGATTCGCACGCTGGGGTGGCGCGCCTTTGGGTGATTACAGATATTATCAGCCGCCTGTTTCCTGCCTCGCCTCGCTCCGCCGCCCTCGCTCGATCACCCCTGAGGAGTTGTTATGAAGCGTAAGTGGTCTTTCTCTGCTGGTGCTTTCGCTCTCGTTGTCCTCGCCGCGTGCAGTCAAGACAGGACAACGGGTCCGGCCGGACAAGCGGCATTCCAGCGCTTTGTCTCGATTGGCACCAGTGTCAGTATGGGAGTCCAGTCAGATGGTGTGTACTTCGCGTCACAGCAACACTCGTGGCCAGCGCTTCTCGCTCACCAGGCTTTCGCGCCGACCTTTACCGCGCCGCTGGTGCAGGGGCCGGGTTGCTATTCGCCGCTAATCGCGCCTTTGCAGTTCCAGAGAAGATTGAGCGGCTCGCAATATCCCGCCATCAACGCCAACGATCAAATTTGCGCTCTGCTCGGCGCCACTACGCTGCCGACCAATAACGTCGCGATCGATGGAGCGACGACGTATGCTGCGCTGCGCGTAACTCCCGACACCGTGGCTGCTGCTCCGACCACCATCGAACCGGACCAGCGCAAGCGCTTGTACAAGGCGGTGCTGCAGGCGAAGCAAAGCCAGGTTACCGAGATGATGTTGGAGAACCCGACGCTGGTCTCGGTGGAATTGGGCGCGAACGAAGTGCTGCGCTCCGTGACCGGCGGCATTCTGGTGCCGGCGCAGCAGTATCGTCAGCCGGACGGCACTTTCACGTTCTATCCGATCACGCTGTGGCAGCCACAGTACGATGCGATCGTCGACAGCGTCGCCAAAACAGGTGCGAAGGCGCTGCTCGTTTCAGTTCCTTTGATTCCCAGTCTCGTCGGCGTTTACCCGGGCGACGATTTCTTTCAACAGGCAGCCGCATTTCAGCAGTTCGGGATCATCGTGAACGCTGATTGTCAGGGGAACAACAACCTGATTTACGCCTTCGCAAAAGTTCTCACTGCACTGGGAAGCCCGAAGCCCTACAACTTCAGCTGCACCGACAATCCGCAGGCCGCTGATTTCATTCTCACAGCGACAGACACCGCGTTCGTCGATAATCTCATTCGCCAGATGAACGCCCACATTTCGACGACGGCGACTGCACACGGTTGGTCGTATCTCGATCTGAACATCGCGCTCGCGCCATTCGTCGCGGCGAAGAGTCATTTCAGTTTGCCGAACTTCCTGTCCTGCACCAGGCCGTTTGGACAATACATCAGTCTCGACGGGATTCACCCGACGGCAGATGGCCAGCAGGCGATTGCCAACGCTGCCGCCGATGCACTCAATTCCACCTATGGGTTCGCCATTCCAAAGGTCGACATACCGGCGTTGACGCCGACGCAGCTTTGCCCGTAGTGTCGGCCTGATAGAGCTCCGGGGGCGAGGCAACAACCTCGCCCTCTTTGCATCATGAGGTACATCGGAAACAAAACCAGACTCCTGTCCTTCATTCTCCGCACACTGGAGAGGGAAAGGATTGCGGTCGGGTCGGTGCACGACGCCTTCGCCGGCACCGCCAGCGTGAGCAGAGCGCTCAAATCGGAAGGATGGCGCGTCTATTCGAGCGACCTGCTCATGTCGTCGTACGTGTTTCAACGGGCGTACGTGGTTGCCGATGCCGCGGATCCTTTGCTGAAGGAGATGGCCGGCGAACTGGCGCGCGTCGAGCCGAAGGTTGGTTTCATCAGCCGACACTTCTCCCCGGCGGGCGGGACCACCAGCGCAGGGAGGATGTATTTCACCCCTGAGAATGCGGGACGCATCGACGCGGCACGCGAAGCGCTGGAGACCTGGCGAAAGGACCGGAAGGTCGGTGACGACGACTACTTCCTGCTTCTTGCTGCCATCATAGAAGGAGCCGACAGAGTCGCTAATACGGCCGGCGTGTACGCGTCGTACATGAAGCGCTGGCAACCAAATGCGCGCCGCGCTTTTGAGATCGTTCCGGAGCTGCCGATCAAAGGAGCGCAGCCGGCCCGGGCGTATCTAAGGGATGCGGCGGAGGCGGCGAGAACCATCGGCGAGGTGGATTTGCTGTACATCGATCCACCGTACAACTCCCGCCAGTACGTCGCCTACTACCATATACCTGAGATCCTGGCACGCGGGTGGTCCGATGCAGCGCCGGCGATTCGCGGCAAGGTCGGACTGCTGGCCGGAGAGGAGGGAAGGAGCCAATGGTCACACGGGCGACGTGTGCAAAGGCTTTTTTCGGGACTATTGGCCGATTCCGCAGCTGGATATGCCCTCGTCAGCTTCAATTCCGAGGGTCATTTGAATCCGGAAGCGCTGGAGTCGCTGCTCGCCAAGGCCGCCATCGACGGCAAAGTCTCCCATTTCAATCAGCGGTACCGTCGATATAGAGCGGACAGCGACCGTGAAGGCAGGCGATACCACGCCGACTTCGCCTTGGAGCACCTATATTTGGTCAGGCTCAGGTAGCTCGGTTGCTTCCACGAGTCACTAATCGTCAGAAGGGCGTAACGGTGATAAGGTGTTATCCCGTCGCCATTTGGGCCTTTGCACGCGTTGGCAAAGGGGTTACACTAGGCAGGTGAAGATGACAGCCACACCGCTGCAAAATCAGGGTGCTCAGGCGCTGGGTGCTGGAGGTGCGACGCCGGATGCAGCGGCGCCGCAAATCGATGCCGATCAGGAAGTTATCGCCAAGGTTTTGGCTGGTCACAAGGATGCATTCGCGGTTCTGATAACGCGCTACAGCGATCCTTTGTACCGACATGCGCTTGGCATGACCGGAAGTCCCGATGTGGCGGAAGACATACTCCAAGCGTCTTTTATTAAAGCCTATCAGCATCTAGGCGAAGTTCGCGGTCGATTCGATGCGTGGGTTTTTCGAATCGTCGCAAATAGTTGCAAAGATTGGCTCAAGAACATTCGGCGAACGCACGTGAGTTACGACGAGGACGATCAGCCCTCGACCTACTCGACGCCGGAAGAAGAGATGGACCGCAACGAGCTGCGTACGGACTTGCAGTTTGCTCTGGCCAGACTCGCTCCCTCGCTGCGTGAAGCGTTCGTGATGAAGCACGTTGAGGGAAGATCGTACGAGGAGATGGCGCTGTTACTGGAAACGACGGTTGGCGCGCTAAAGATGCGAGTGCATCGGGCGCGAGAGGCGCTCCAACAACTGCTCGAGGAGAAGTACGCATGATGCTTGATGACGCTGGTTTCGAGAGAAACGAAAAGATCCCGGGCCGCGAGCCCGCTGAAAGAAAGGACAAGCCCGCCGAGCGGCTTTATGACCGCGAGGTTCCGCTAAACGGATCCACCGGTCACGGACTCCTGCACGACTGGCTTGATGGCGAAGTCGACGTAATGCGCGCCAGTGAAGCCGAGGGCAAGTCGAAGGTCGAGCTCTGGACGCGGATCAACGCCGAGAGCGAGATGCTTCGCCGCCGCGTGACGCCGGTTGGCGTTCAGCAGCGTATCATGGCCTCGCTGCCTGATACTCCCGGCACCGCCACCAGCTGGTGGAAGCAGATCACGCCGGTTTCGGCGATCGCAATCACCGTGGCGCTGCTTGCGGTCGGCGCCCTGATCATCCAGGCTCTTCGCTAGAGCTGATTTTCTCCCGAGCAGAAACGCCCGACTCCTTGCGAGTCGGGCGTTTTGTTTGTCCATTTGTTGCGGCGAAATTACTCCCGCAGGCGTAGACATTGCTGCGTAGTTCCTATGTCGGCGTAGACCTTGCAACTGGACGGCAACTCTTTACTGTTTAGGTAAAGAGACCATACCTGATCGGAGGCGTTTCAAGATGAAGAAGACCATCGCTGTAATCGCATTAATGGCTGGCCCAGCCCTGGCTTCCGCTCAGGCTGGACTCTCGAAGATCCAATTCCTTGCCCTGCAGCAGGAGCTGCGCGATCAGGGATGCGGTGTGACGAACGTCGACGGCCGGTACGGCCCGCAGACGCGTCGTGCGATCGCGACCTGCGCCAAGAAATTCAACTCGGCCAACAACGCACAGGCGTTGCTCGTCGCGATGAACATTGGCTTCGGACCCAACGACAATGCGCCGACGCGCGGCGGCATGGGCGCTGAAAACAGCATGAGCTCGGGTGGAATGGCCGCGGAAGCGAAAGCCGAGGGCGAGAGCGTGAAGACCGAGAAGAAGGAACACGCCGCTGCCGGCAAGACTCATCGCAAGGTTGCGGCGAAGAAGACCGCCACCGACACGACCAAGAAGTACTAAGTTTTCACTGAAATTCGAGACTTAGCTGCAACGGGGGGACGAGCGCGCCAGGCGGCTCGTCCCCTTCTTCGTCTTCACGACTCGACCACCCGCGCACTCCGTACTTCGCGCACAGCTTCTGGAAAAATTTCGCCAGCCCCTCGCGATACTTTTCTCCCGCGTACGCGCTGTGCCCGTAGGTATTGCGATAGCGCTCGGCGAGATGCGGAAACTCCTCCTCGATGAAGGGTAGGTAGCGCTTCCGCGCTGCCGATTGGAGTCGCACCGCGCAAGCTCCGACGGAAACCGCGCCCGCCTCTGATACGCGCTTCACCAACGCCTCCAGATCCGAGGGATTGTCGGTAATTCCCGGGAGCACGGGCATGCAGTTGATTCCTGCCTCGATTCCTGCCTCGCGCAGTCTCATGAGTGCTCGAATTCTCGATTCCGGTGTCGGGGCGCGCGGCTCGATGCGACGCGCGAGCTCGCGGTCTAGTGTGATCAGCGAGATGTGGATCGACAAATCGGAGAGACGGTTGATGCGCGAGAGCAAATCGATGTCTCGAGTGACTAGCGGACTCTTGGTGATGATCGTGACGCTCAATCCCGGGTGCTCCGCCAGCACTTCCAGAATTCCGCGAGTGACCCTGAATCTGCGTTCGGCGGGCTGGTAGGGATCCGTAGCGGTGCCGATGACGATGGTCTCGCCATCGAGGAGTTTGAGATGCCGATCGCTGCCGAATCTCAGCGTTCTGCTCAGAACTTCGGGCGCGTTTTTCTTGACGAAGATGTTCCGCTCGAACGCGAGCCACGGCGGAAGCTTGTTGTACGCTTCGCCGAGAGCGTCGACCATCTTGTCGTCGGTTGCCGCGCGCTCCATGACGTAGCGATGGGCGTAACGAGCGTAGCAGTACGCGCAGCCGAAGGCGCACCCGATGTACGGGTTGATCGACCAGAACCCCATCCCGGTTGTCTCCGGCCCGTTGAGGACGTTCTTGGCTGGGGAGGAGTAGTACCGGATGTCCTTCTGTTCGCCGATGACCGGGAGCTGGCGGGATTGTCGCTCGTAGGCCGGGCCGAAGAGTGTAGGGTCCTTCGACTTCATACCCGAATATAGACCGAAGCACAGAGAGAGTCTAGCTCAGCGGGAAGCGGGACGCGGGAGGCGGATAACTAAGAGCGGGTAGCGGGCACGGGTACTGAAAACGGGTAGCGCCTCACCTTCGGTGTGAGTCAGAGCAATCCGCTTCCCGTTGCCCGCGCCCGTACCCGCGTCCCGTTTCCCGCTTCTCGCTCTCCTCTTCCCGCTTCCCGCTTCAGTAGCTGAAGCCGATTGCCAGTCCACCATCCGTCGGCCGCGCGAAGAAATGGGCATACCGCGGATACCTCGAGATCCTCCACGCCTGGATGGCGGAGAACCCTCCGAAAATGAGCGAGAGCTGGGTTTTCGAGAGCGACGACGTGCGGGCCATCACGCTGACGTCGCTCACCGATCCGTTCCGACCGAGTGTGATGTAGAAGAGCGTCGTTCCGATTCCACCGGCGAGAAGTCCGCGCTCAATTGGCCCGCCGCCCCCGTGCGGGATATCGAGGATCGCTTCGTTGATCATCGCCTGCGTGGTCAGGCCAGCCGCGGAGAAAATGAATTGCTGGCGCGGGTGCTTGTCGCTGTCGATTCCAGAAAAGACGGTGGGTCGGCCGTGGTCGAGGGCGTAGTAGGGATGGAATCCCATGACCAGTGAGCTGATGGCGTGCGCGCTCTCGTGCGCGAGAATGCTGGCGGCGAATCCGAACGCGAAACGCCGCCAATAGTCATCAGAGTCGGACGCCTGTCGCGCCACGTAGAGTTGACGCGCCGCGGCCGGCGGTTCCGGTTGCGCGCTCATCGTCACAGGTGATGCTGCAACGAGAGCCGCTCCCAGCAAGCCGACACACATTGCGCTAGCGAACTGCGAACATAACTTCTTGCGCAGACGCCCTCCGCGGAGAACCGAATCGATGGCTGAGCGTTTATCCGACATTGCGATACAGCGCGAGCTGGGAAGTCTCCAGGGATGGAGTCGACGCGGGGATTTAATAACGAAGACGTTTCAGTTTCGGAGCTTTCTGACTGGAATCGACTTCGTTGCGGCGATCGCCAAAGCGGCGGAAACGGCCGACCATCATCCCGACATCGACATCCGCTACACCAAGATCGTCTGCACGCTCAGCACGCACTCCGCGGGGGGAATAACGCAGAAGGATCTTGATATGGCGAGGCAGATAGATCGGGTGCATGAAAAAATAAACTGAAAGACGAACTACACCGCCGGCTGTCAGGCTTAACGACAAAACTGCACCGCTGGTCGCTGTGAGCCGCTGCGCTGTTAGCTCGGCGCTGCCCACGACGGGACAAATCACAATGGCGTTAAGGAAACTGCAGTAGGTCCTCAAAAGGCCAAGGAGATCTGTCCCGTCGCCTGCAGCGCTTAGCTTCTCGCTTCAAAGCTCGCAGCGACCAGCGGTGCAGTTCGCTTTTGTCGTTAGCGCTTAGTTGCGCCTATTCCCCATAACTCGGAGAATGGCCATGAACATGTTCAGCAGATCCAGGTAGATCTGCACTGCGGCACCGACGTACTCATCCGGGCCGTAAAAGTTGCGCAGCCGCCAGGTGTCGAACACCAGCAGTCCGCTGAACAGCAGTACTGCGACCGACGCGAGCCACAGATCGACGACGCCGTTCCGGAAGAACAAGTTCAGCAACATTGTGCCAATGAGCACCCAGAGGCCGACGATCAGAAAACTGCCCCATGCGCTGAAATCGCGGCGGCTCACGAAGGCGTACAGCGTAAGAATTCCAAACGCTCCGATGGTCAGCACCGCCGCCTGACCGATCAATCCCGGCTGCTGCCTGCCATAGAAATAAAGCGCGGGCGAGATCATCACGCCCATCACGAAATTGAAGAGCAGGACAAGACCAATGTTGAACGGGAAATCAGTCTTCTTCCGTGTCGCCAGGAGGAGCGGCGCCAGCGCGGCGAAGAACGCGATGAAGGGATGCTGCGCTACGGCGAGCATCAGATTTGACTGGGAGAGTCCAAACGACGCTCCCACCATCGTCACCAATACACTGACCAGTACCAGCGAATAAGTACGGCGAACGAGGGTTGCTCTCTCTTCGCCAGTGCGGACCAGCGTTCCCGTTTGATACGAGACACCCATTTTATTGACTCCGAAAAGGGTCGAACGTGCGAAATATATTACCCCGCACTTTTCGCTGTGATTCTATCAAGTAAAGTCGGCAGCTGCTTTATGTCGTCCAGGAAATAGGACGGGTGGTAGGGCTCGAGCGCCGAGCGTGTAAACGGCCCCCACAGGGCAGCGATCGTTATGACCCCCGCCGCGTTACCCGACTTTATGTCGTGCGGTGAGTCACCCACGAACACCGCCTCGTTGCTCTGGTAATCGAGTTTCTCCAGCGCCGCCTTCACCGGATACGGATCCGGCTTATGGATGTGAACCGAGTCGTAGCCGATGGCGACTTCGATGTAATCGTCGGCGCCGATGAACTTGAGCCCGCGCTCCATCATCGCGTTGCCTTTGCTGGTGACGACGCCCATTGGATGCCCGCGCTGATAGAGCAGGGCGAGGGTGTCGATGACGCCCTCGTATCTCGCCATCAAATGATCGTGATTCTCCAACTGGAAGGTGCGATATCGGTTGACGAGGCGTTCGCGATCTTCGTCTGACTCTACATAGGGAGTCAACTGCTTCGGCAGCGGCGTGCCGATTCCCTCGATCCACTCTGCTTCGGTTGGCTGCCGGTTGCGTCCCTGAAATGTGTGCCGCATCGACGCCATCAGCAGGGCGATCGAATCGACCAGCGTTCCATCGAGATCAAAGAGAACGGCGTACGGGCGTGCGTCAGCCATATTGCGAAAGTAACTGGTAATGCCTGATTCGAGACACAATATTACAGCCTATGGCAACCGCTGCACTGAAGCGTACGAGCTTTAGCAAACTGTTCGATGAGATCGGCACCGTAGATCAGGTCGGCATCGAGGAGCGCGTCGCCAAGTTTACCACCCGCAGCATCAAGAAGAGCTCGAAGGTATGGGGCCTGAAGACTGCGGTCTCGATGGTCGATCTGACGACGCTCGAGGGGAAGGACACGCCGGGCAAAGTCGCGTCGCTGTGCCAGAAGGCGAGGCGGCCGAGTGCGGATCCAGACGTGCCGCCGGTGGCAGCGGTGTGCATCTATCCATTTCTGGTCAAGTACGCCGCGCGATGGCTTGCCGACACCCCAATCAAAGTTGCATCGGTCGCGACTTCTTTCCCGTCGGGACAGAGTCCGCTCGAGCTTCGTCTCAGCGAAGTGCGAACCGCTGTTGGCGATGGCGCTGACGAGATCGACATGGTCATCAATCGCGGGCTCTTTCTTGCCGGCGAATTCACCGCCGTGCAGGACGAGATCAGCGCCGTCGTCGAAGCTTGTGGCGATGCGACGCTGAAGGTAATTCTCGAAGTCAGCGAGCTCGACACCTACGACAACGTTCGCGCTGGGTCCTTTCTGGCCATGCAGGCGATTCGTGCGGGGGACTTCCTCAAGACGAGCACCGGCAAGGCATCGGGTAGCGCGACACTCGCCAACACGCAGGTGATGATCGAAGCGATTCGCGACTTTTATCTCGCGACAGGCATTGCCATCGGGATGAAGCCGGCGGGCGGCATCCGCAACGCGAAGCAGGCGCTCCACTACCTCGTTGCCGTCAAGGAAACACTCGGCGATGCCTGGTTGAATCCGACGCGCTACCGTTTTGGAGCGAGCTCGCTGTTGAATGACCTGCTGCGGCAGATCGAAAAGGAAAAGACTGGCGCCTACCAGGCGCCTTACTACTTCACAGAGGCCGCCGAGAGCTACTGACATGACATCTACGAGGCCTGTAACGAGAGCGACGGGATCGAGCGGGATCCCGCAGCTGATCTTCGGCGATCTCTGGGAATACGATCCAGCGCCGGAGACAGCGGATCCGAAACTAAAAGCGAGGTACGAGCTTTTTATTGGCGGGAAGTTTGTGGCGCCGAAGTCGGGCAGGTATTTCGACTCCATTAATCCAGCGACCGAAGAAACGCTGGCCGAGATTGCGCTGGCGAACCAGGCCGATGTCGACGCCGCGTATCAAGCGGCGCAGAAGGCTTTTGGCGCGTGGAGCAAACTGCCGGGCGCCGAGCGAGGAAAATACCTGTACAGAATCGCGCGCCTGATCCAGGATCGCGCCCGCGAGTTCGCAGTCGCCGAATCTATGGATGGCGGAAAGCCGATCAAGGAGTCGCGCGACTTCGACGTACCGATGACCGCCGCGCACTTCTTCTACCACGCCGGCTGGGCCGACAAACTAGAGTACGCTGTGCCGGGCGCGACGATTGCCCCGCTGGGTGTGGTGGGCCAGGTAATACCATGGAATTTCCCCATGCTTATGTTGGCGTGGAAGATTGCGCCCGCTCTCGCTGTCGGAAATACAGTAGTGCTGAAGCCCGCCGAAACGACTTCGGTGACTGCACTAAAGTTCGCCGAGCTGCTGCAGGAAGCGGAGCTGCCGGCGGGAGTCGTGAATCTGGTTTGTGGCGCTGCAGAGACTGGAGCGGCGGTCGTCAATCATCCGACGGCGGCGAAGATCGCATTCACCGGATCGACGGAAGTCGGCAAGATCATCATGCGCCAACTCGCCGGCACCGATAAAAAGCTCACCCTCGAGCTCGGTGGCAAGGCGGCGAACGTCGTCTTCGATGACTCTCCTGTCGATCAGGCAGTCGAAGGTGTGGTCAACGGAATTTTCTTCAATCAGGGCCACGTTTGCTGTGCGGGAAGTCGACTTCTCGTTCAGGAATCGATCGCCGAGATGTTCGTGGCGAAGCTGAAGCATCGGATCGACGTGCTGCGCGTCGGGAATCCGCTCGACAAGAACACCGATGTCGGGGCCATCAATTCCAAGGCTCAGCTGGACAGGATTTGCGAGCTGGTCGATTCGGGAGTGACCGCCGGAGCGGAAATGTATCAGTCGGCGGTGTGCACGCTGCCGGGGCGCGGTTACTACTTCAAGCCGACCGTGTTCACCGGGGTGACGCAGAGCCACCGTATCGCGCGCGAAGAAATCTTCGGACCGGTGTTGAGTGTTTTGACTTTCCGCACGCTGGAAGAAGCGGTGGAGAAAGCGAACAACACGATGTACGGATTGTCGGCCGGCGTCTGGACAGATAAGGGCTCCCGGATCCTCAAGATGAGCACGTTGCTCAAGGCGGGTGTCGTCTGGGCGAACACCTTCAACAAGTTCGATCCGTCGTCGCCGTTCGGCGGCTACAAGGAATCCGGATTCGGGCGCGAAGGCGGGCGTCAGGGTCTGATGGATTACGGGAAGGTGGTGTAGATGGCGCGAATTCCGGTAACAAAGACGCCGAAGATCTATGTCGGCGGGCAGTTCATTCGTTCGGAGAGCGGGCGAGTATTTCCTGTTCGGGAAGCGGGAAGAGGGAAGAGGGAAGAGGGGCGAGGGACGAAGGAAGCGGGACTGCTCGGCAATATCCCGCAATGCACCAGGAAAGATCTCCGTAATGCCGTTGAAGCAGCGGCGAAGGCGGGACCGGATTGGGCGCAGAGAACTCCTTACAATCGCGGGCAGATTCTCTACCGCCTCGGTGAAATGCTGGAGTCACGGAGCGAGGAGATGGCGGAAGCGCTGGTGGTGTCCGGCGCATCGACCAAGGCTGCGGCGAGCAGGGAAGTTTCCGCGAGCGTCGATCGGCTGATTTACTACGCGGGGTGGTCGGACAAGTACGAGCAGGTGCTCGGCAACACGAATCCAGTGGCAGGTCCGTTCTTCAATTTCACGGTTGCAGAGCCGATGGGGATCGTCGGCATCATCGCCGACGACAAGTTTCCGCTGCTCGGGCTATTGAGCCAGATCGCGCCCGTGATCATTGCCGGCAATACTTGCGTCTGCCTGGCGTCGCAGTCTTTCCCCTATCCCGCGATCGTCCTCGGCGAGTTGCTGGCCGTGTCCGATCTTCCCGGCGGCGTCGTGAATATCTTGACCGGGTTCAGAAAGGAGCTGGTTCCGACGTTCGCCACCCACACGCACATTCGCGGGCTGAACGCGGTCGTCAATCAGGAAGAGAAAAAGCAGCTGCAGCTCGGCGCGGCGGAGAGTATCAAGAGAGTTCGGGCGCGCAAGCGAGACGATGGGCTCGATTGGATGGCCGTGAAATCTCAGAGTGTATACGAGATTCGGGACTTCATCGAGTTCAAGACGACATGGCACCCGATAGGAGCCTAGGCTGATTCCTGGGATCAGGCTGATTGCGAATTACTAACTGACTTCGAAATACGAACCTGCTGCGGCCTGCGAACTAACTGCGAATAGGGAGGCGTCATGAGGGGATTTAGACTGTTCCTGATTGCGCTACTGTTGTCGGTTGGATCTGTTGGTGCGCAGACGCGCACACTCAATGTCGGTGGCGGCGCTACCATCAATTACGACGCGACCGGGCGCGGACCAACCGTGGTGTTCATTCATGGTTGGTCACACAACATCAGCGTCTGGGACGATCAGGTTCCGGCGTTCAAGACCAGATTTCAGGTCGTGCGATATGACTCGCGTGGATTCGGGCGGTCGACGGGTTTCGCCGATGAAAGCGCTGAGCCCCACGATCTCCTCGTCCTGCTCGAAGCGCTGCACGTCAAGCGCGCCTTTATCGTCGGGCATTCGCGCGGTGGCAGCGTCGCTCTCAGATTCGCGAACGCGTATCCGAATCGGGTAGCTGGACTCGTTCTCTACGGCGCATTTCCGGAGGGATTTCCCGCGCCGCCCGATATCGGCCAATTCTTCGGCTCTTTGCCGAGCATCGCGAAACAAAATGGCCTCGATTCGGTGGGCAAGCTCGTTCTGGCGAACCCGATCGCCTGGGTGCCGCCGGGCCGGAACGATGTCACGGATCGCTACCGCCGACTTTGGGCGGCGTATAACGGAAAAGATCTGCTCGATCCGCATCCCGAGTCGGGACGCGTGCCCGCAGTCAGGATATCCGACCTCGCGTACGTGAAGGTGCCGACGCTCGTCATCATCGGCGATCACGAAGCGCCCTTCATTGCCGCAGTGGCCGACACACTCACGCGCCGCATACCGGGCGCAAAGAAAGTCGTGATTCCCAACGCCGGACATGGCGCGCACTTCGCGCAACCCGCTAGCTTCAATTCCGCATTAATGGACTTTTTCTACGACGTGGGTCGGAATAAGAAGAAGTGAACGCGATCGAGATGCGCGCTCTGCGCAAAGTCTACAAAGGAAGTGGAAAATCGAAGGGCGGCTCATCATACAGTGCGCGGTGGGCGCCCCCTGGATCCACCGCGCCGCCATCCGGAGATGTTGTAGCGCTCGAAGCGCTCGATCTCGACATCCAGGCTGGTGAGCTCTTCGGCCTGCTGGGTCCCAACGGCGCCGGCAAGACCACGGCCATCGGCATTCTCACCACGCGCGTTCTTCCGACGGCGGGCAAGGCAATCGTCGCCGGCGCCGATGTCGTGCAGGACTCGGTGCGCGTCAGACAAACGATCGGCGTCGTGCCACAGCGGCCGAACGCGGATCTGAGTCTCAACGTTCTGGAGAATCTCCAGTTCCACGCCGCGTATTTCTGCATTCCTTCAGACGTAGCCACGAAACGCGCATACGAGCTGCTCGAGCGACTCGGCCTTTCCGATAAAGCGAACGCCAAGCTGTCGGAGCTGTCTGGCGGGCAGCAGCAGCGCCTGATGATCGTGCGCGCGCTGATGCACGAGCCGGAGATCATGTTCCTCGACGAGCCAACCGTCGGTCTCGATCCGCAGGCGCGGCTCGATCTCTGGGAAATCCTGCGCGACCTTCACAAGCGCGGTCGCACCATCGTGATGACCACCCATTACATGGACGAAGCCGATCGGCTGTGCGACCGGCTCGCCATCATCGATCGCGGCAAGCTGCTCGCGCTCGATACTCCGCGCAAACTGAAGTCGAAGGCCCCGGGCGGAACGCTGATCGAGCTGGTGCTCGATGGTGACGCCGCACCCGCCGGCGAGATGGCCGCGTCGATCGACGGGATCAGTCGCGTCGAAGCAAAGGACGGATTGCTGCGCGTGCACAGCAGTCGCGGCGGCCAGACTCTGCCCGCTCTGATCGAAGCGGCGGAAAACTCGGGTCGCACTGTGACTGACATCCACTTGCTGCAGCCCAGCCTGGAAACGCTATTCGTGTCGCTGACGGGACGGAAGCTCGGATGACGGCAGTCGCCATCACACCTCCGCGCGCGGAGGTGCGTGCATCGTCGATCTTCGTCGCCTTGTTGCGGCGCGACATGCGCGTGGCTCGGCGCGAGCTGCCATTCTTTCTGCTGCGGACCACGCTGCAGCCGCTGATGTTCGTCGCCGTCTTCGGCTACCTGCTGCCGCGGATGGGATTCATGGGCCGCGGCTACACGACGGCACTCCTGCCCGGTGTGCTGGCGATCAGTCTCACGTTTTCGAGCATTCAGTCCGTCGCGCTGCCAATGGTGCAGGACTTTGGCTGGACAAAGGAGATCGAAGACCGACTGCTCGCTCCGGTTCCAATCGTGCTGGTTGCCGCGGAGAAGATTGCTTCGGGCGTGCTACAGGGAATCGTCTCCGCACTTTTCGTGTTGCCGGTTGCCCGCCTCATCATGGGTCCGATTCCCAATCTCACCTTCGCGCATTTCGGCGATGTGCTGCTCATCACCATACTCGGCGCCGCTGCGTTCTCTTCGCTGGGGCTGTTTCTTGGCACCGCCATCCAGCCGCAGCAAATCGGTCTCATGTTCGGCGTTATCCTGGCGCCGATGATTTTCTTTGGCTGCGCGTACTATCCGTGGCAGGGATTGAGCACGGTACCGTTGATGAAGTACGCAGTGCTGATCAATCCGCTGGTCTACGTGGCGGAAGGGATGAGAGCGTCACTCACGCCGGCGGCGCCGCACATGCCGTTGACGGTCGTGATCGTGGCGCTGATTGCGATCACAGCGATTTTCTGGATGCTAGGGATGCGTAGCTTCCTGAAGCGGGCGGTCGGCTAGCTCGGTCGCCGCAGCGTCGGTCGGCTTCTCCTCCTCGAGCGCCGCAGCGGTAGCCGCCGCGACATCAGCTGCATTCATCCGTGGTGCGCGCGGGAGTGAGAGCGTAAAGGTGGAGCCTTTGCCTATCGTGCTCTCGAGAGTAATCTCGCCGCCCATCGCGTGCGCGAGGTCGCGCGAGATTGCCAGGCCGAGCCCCACACCTTGCGCCGGCTGATTCAGGCGACGCTCCGCCTGCACGAAAGGATCAAAGACTTTTTCTAGCTTCTCGCGTGCGATGCCGGCTCCGGTATCCGCGACCGCGATATCGATACAGTTGCCGCGTGGCGTCGCTGACAGCGTAATAGATCCGCCGGTATCGGTGAACTTCACGGCGTTGCTGAGAAGATTGAGCACGATCTGCTGCAATTTCTCCGGATCTGCGAGCACGGACGCCGTTCGACCGGCGCCTTTGTATGAGTACTTGAGGCCCTTTGCCAGAATCTGCGGCGCAATCATCGACTCTGTATCGTGAAGGGCCTCGTCGACGGGCACTGCAGTCAGGCGGTATTCGGCCTGACCGGCGTCCACCTTCGCAAAGTTGAGAACGTCGTTGATGAGAGTCAGCAGATGCTTCTGACTGCGTCTAATTCGCGCGATGTCCTGAGCCTGATCGGCGTTGAGCGAGCCGCGAATCCCCATAGCCAGCAACTCAGCGTACCCTCCGATCGCGTTCAGCGGCGTGCGCAGCTCGTGGCTCATGCTGGCGAGAAACTCGGATTTCGCCTGGCTGGCGGCCAGCGCTTCTTCCTCGGCCTTCTTGCGCTCCTCGATGTCGAGAGCGATGCCAAGCCACGCGTTGATCTTCCCTGATTCATCGCGACCGGGACGGCTGCGGGCGAGGAACCAGCAGTAGCTCCCGTCGTTGTGACGCAGCCGCAACTCGGTCTCATAATCCTTTCCCTCTTGTACTGCTGCCTGCCAGCTCATGAGGACACGATCATGGTCGTCGGGATGAATCGCCGTGGTCCAACCGTATCCGACTGTCTCCATCTCGGAGAGGCCGGTGTACTCGTACCAGTACGGATTGCAGTAGGTAATCGACCCATCTGACTGCGCAAACCAGACGACTTGCGGAGCGAGCTCCAGCAAGTTCTCGAACTTCGATTTGGTGGCAATGCTCCAGCGCTCGACCTGCGTCGCCGCGATCGCAATCGCCAGAAGCACAATGCTGATGATCGAGATCGTTACACCGAGTCGGAAGGTGCCGAGGACAAGGCCGTCCGCCGGTTTCCAGTCGATCGCCCCGGGAGTGAAATGCGCCGCACTGGTACCGGCGAACTGAATCCCAAAAAAAGTCAAGCCGAGAAACAGCGACGCCGCCGCTTTCCCGACCCACATCCGGCGTTCCGGATTCGCGATCAGATACTGAATCAGCGTCATCAAGTTGTAAGAGACAGCGATCGCGATTCCGACCGAAGCCGCCACGACAAAGGGATCGTAGATGATGTTGGCGCCCATGCGCATCGCGGCCATGCCGGTGTAGTGCATGACGGCGAACGCAACACCCATGAAAACGCTGGCCGCAGCCAGGAGTGAAAAGCGGGCCGAATCGCGATTAAAAACGAAAAACGCGATAGCGCATCCCATCACTGCGGCGAGGAAGGACGCGATGACGAGAAGGACGTCGTACCAGACCGGGACCGAGAGACGCAGCGCCAAAAGGCCGACGAAGTCCGTGCTCCAGACGCCGAGGGCCATGGCGAAAATTCCGCCGTAAATCCAGCGGTGACGGCGCCGGCCTTCGGTAGCACGCACGCGCCGCGCGATGTCTATGGTCGCGTAGGCTCCGATCGCGGCCACTGAGATCGAAAAAACGACGAGCGCAATGTTATACGATTTTTCTATCATTCTTCAACGCTCGATCGTTGGAAGGATGATGTCAAAGTCACACGTTCCTCCGTGCTTTTTTCGCAGGCTCCGCACTATAGGGCTCAGGTAGCGGCAAGATGCAAGCCCGCACTCCAGGTGGGTCGTCGGCGGCTAAGTGACTGGTATAAATGCGTTTACTCGTGGACGGACCTGAAGCAACTGCAACTGAACGGGTGCGAGTAGCCAGTAGATCAGTTGCCAGTTCCCGGTCACGACGTCGGGACGTCACTCGGCGTGGCTCAACCCAACAGCCTTCCCCGCGTCCTCACCTCATGGAAGGACTTGCGTCGATATATCTCCCGATATAACTTCGACGCTCAAGATATATCGCCAGTACTATCGGAGGCGCTGACTGGCGCCTCACTGGCGCGTAAGGTCCAGTCTCAAAGGAGACAAGGCAATGTACGGAGGACGGTGTGGGCCGGGATTCGCGTGGGCGTTCGGAGCGCGGCCGGAGAATTTCGGGTTTGACGCGGGTTCGTTCTGGGCGGGACGCGGGAAATCCCGTGGCGGGCCGTTCGGCGGCGGCAGAATGTTCGATCAGGGCCATCTCAAGTTCGTGATTCTCCGTTTGCTCGACGAGAAACCGCGTCACGGCTACGAGATCATCAAAGAAATCGAAGATCGGTTCGGCGGGATGTATTCACCGAGCCCCGGGACCGTGTACCCGACGCTGAGTATGCTCGAAGACCTGGGCTACGCGCGTGCGCGGCCCGAGGAAGACGGCAAGAAGATCTACGAGATTACTGAGGAAGGCCGAAAGTACCTCGCCGAGAACCAGCCGTTGATCGACGACATCTTCTCGAAGATCGCGGAGTTCGCAGCGAACATTTTCGGCGAGCCGATGATGGAAGTGCACCGCGGCTTCAAGAACGTTGGTCGCGCGGTGTATGCGTCGAAGAGCTCGCGGACGCCGGAGCAGATCAGAAAGATCAAGGAGATTCTGGAGCGGGCGGCGACGGAGATTGAAGCAGTCTAGGTTCGTCGTAGAAGAAGAATCGCGTGAATTCTTGGCGGGTCAGTCGAAGCTGTGTTCGACCGGCCCGCTTTTGTTTGGAGGGAGGCGATCGTTCGCAGCCATTCCTCCGGCGGTAACTCCGACTCCAACAGAGCGCCGAGATCTTGCTCGATCGCTGAGCCTTGTGGTGTAGTTGCAACTGTCCTCGCCTGAGCGGCGATGGCGAGACGTGAAGTGCGCAGGTGCGGGGGTGCGCTGTCGATGCAGGCGTCGATGCGTCGGGTGATTTCCTTGCGGTTGAGAGCGGCTGATGCACCGAGCCCGGCCGCCGCCAACGCCAGCTGGGCGGTGAACCAGTCGGAAATCATTTCAAACGTTCGCTCGATCTGATGCTGATCCGTCGGCGCCTCGACTAGTCCGGCATTGGCGCAGACATCGATCTGGCTGTCGACGTCGGTCGACACACGGTCTGAGCTTCCGACCAGCAATTGGGGCGCGTCGTGCATCGACACCGCCGCAACGAAGCCGGACTCGATCGCCTCCGCTGTTGCAACCACGATAGTCTGGCTCGAGGTCTCAGCCTTCGAGCAGCGATCTGTATGATCGGTGATCCAGTTCCCGAGGATCGCGCGCAGGCGCTCGGTTTTTCCGGGTGTGCTCTCGGTGTCGGAATCAGAATCCGACGCGCCAGTGTTCGCGAACGGTTCGGGCATCGGACGGGACGCGCTCGTACCTACCGATTCCTTCGCCAACCGCCATTTCCGCTCGACGATCGATTCGCTGTGCAGCACTTGGTCAGCCGAGCGCGGCGGACGCAATGCATGAACAATTACCTCCGCGTGAAGCGACCCCAATCTCGCCACCCGTCCGACGCGCTGCTCCATCCGAGCAACCGTCCATGGGATGTCGAGATGCACTACCATGTTGGCGTCCTGAAGATTTACTCCTTCGCTGAGCAGATCGGTCGTGAACAAAAGGTCGATCGCGTCCGCTGCCGATGGCTCATGCTTCCCGGTGGCTCGCGGCGCGAAACGGCCGATCGCCTCCGATCTCGTCAGGGATCCGCCAGCGACTCGTGCCCCGTGCGATGTCAGCATAGCCACCTTCCCGCTGCGGACCAGTCGCCGGAATAGCATGGAAATCGTCTCGGCGTACTGGGCAAAGGCAACGATTCTGCCGCCTGTATTGAGATTCCTTACGGCGGAGATGATCTGAGCGCGCGCGGCGTCAGTCGTCGAGGCGGCGGAGGACTGCACGCGAATTCTCTCCAGTGCATCGAGATGGACACGAACTGACGCGAGCAACTCCTCATGTTCGGCGATTGGCGCAGAAAGGAGCTCCGCAAATCCGAGTTGCAGCGCGCCTTCGCCGTAGATCCAGGTCTCGAGCTCCCGGGCGGTCGGATACGTTCCTGCTTCGAGCGACGCGCAAAGCGCGGCTGCGCGCGCAATTCTCCTTTTCAGCGCTTCGGTGAGCGCAGCCTCGCTCGACGACAACTGATGGACGAAGCTTCGGCCGATCAGGGCGGTAGCTACTCCACCGTCCCGGACCGGCACTGGCGGCGGAAGGTCCATCAGCTGCTCGACCAGCGCGGGATCGTCGGGGAGCTCGTGATACTCGGTCGGAAGAACGGTGGGAATGCGCAGTCCCTTCTCGAGCTGCTTCTGCTCGCGGCGAACGACACACAGCGCCAGCTCCGCCGAAGTGAGGGAGTGGGCGCGGGATCCAAGGAATAACGAGAGAAGAGCTGCGAGATCCTGGCGCCGGTTGTGAATCGGAGTCGCGCTCAATAGCAGGACCCTCGCTCCGCGAGCGAGTGACTCGAGCGCGAAATAGCGATTTGTGCGCGCGTTTCTGACGTGGTGTGCTTCGTCGATGATGACGAGATCGAATCCTGCACCGCTTTCGACCTTATCGTGACGCGCCCGCGCGTCGGCACGACTCAAGGCTTCGAAGGTTACGAACGCAGCGTCGATACCCGTCGCGGCGAGAGCGTTCTGCCACATCGAAGCCAGTGCGGCGGGAGCAACAACAAGGCGACGCGAGAATCGCCTGGCGATGGCGATCGCCACGTACGTCTTGCCCATCCCGACATCGTCGCACAACAAAGCTCCATTGAACTGATCGATGGCAGTTTGTAATCGCTCCACCGCGGACATCTGATGCGAGTGCAGGGTGATGGATCCAAGTCTGCTGTCGCTGGCAGGCTCGCCGAGCATCAACCGGGCAATGCGGGAGCGGACTGCAGCCGGAGATATTACTTTCACGCAGCTGATCGGATTCAATCGCAGTTGACGCCCCATGACAGCAACGGCTGCATTTTTTCGCGAGCGACCCGATATGCATCCAGCGCCGCGGCGAGTAGCTCTTCGTCGGACGGGATGTCGCCCTGCGTACCACGTTCGCCGAGGGGTGCGAGAATCTTCCGCGCGCGATTCCACCCAGTCGGAACCGGAAGGAGCGCCATCGTCCAGCCGAGATAGCGGCGATATCCCCCTCGAGCCGGCTCGGCGATCGCGTTGAGCCACGCCGCAGCCAGTGGTCCATTCAGGATTGCTGCCAGAGCGTGGGCATCAGTCGTCGTTCGACAAAGGACGACGTAACAAGTGTTGAGAGCGACGTGTCTCTCGCCCGCGTCGACGACGATTGCGCGCGGCCTGAGTCCGAAATCCGCCCACATTACGCGAGGGCGCTCGGGATTTGCGCTCTCCCTCCGAAACACCGACCACCAGAGGCGGCTTTCGTGTAGATCGCTGCGCTTGATGAGCTGATCCCGATGTGGCAGCAGCCAGCGACGCGCGAGCGGCGGCAGCTCGCGTCGAGTCGAGCCATCGTCGCAATGCGGCCAAACCAGATACTCGGTTCGACCCGTGAGCGTCCATTGTCCCAGCGTCTCGCCGCGAATCACCGGCCGGAGCATCTCGCGCTCGATTTCTCCTGCCCGCTCGCGGCTGGAAATACGCGCCATGTCACCGTCGATCGAATCGACGCGGACCAGATAGGCATCGTTGCAGCCAGTCTTCACGCCGAGCAGCGGACGACCGAACCGGGAAATGCCAAACGGGGCCGCCGAACGCGTCATCCGATCGAATGATTTTCGCACCGGACCGGGAAGAAGGAGCCACGGACTTCCGGCCGTCCCGTCGACAGACAAACGATGCGGCGGACAGCGCCAGGTACGTGAAGCGCCGTCGGAGCGAATCGTCACTCTGATTCGGTCGTCGGCAGCTTGATTTGCCGCGGTGGCACCCTGACTCTGACTGCTTTCGATTCGACGTCGCGCCACGAGGAGCGACGGATAAACCGCGGCATCGAACTGCGACCGTGCCTGCGTGAGATCTTCGATCAACACGATATGGGCACGGTCGAGGAGCAGCTCGCGGACCCCGCCGCCGGCAAGCGATCGCCACAGCTTGCTCGGTAGCAGATGGGCCATCGTGCCGCCGGGTCGCAAGAGATCCCACGCGCGTTCCACGAACAGCGCAGCCAGATCGATTTGCGCGGCGAATCCCCGTCCCGCTCCGGCGCCCTCAGCGCCACTTTCCCACGCGGCACGGCGATAGACGGTGAATTGCTGTCTCAACCGCCGGCGTGACAATTCGGCAATGCGATGCACGCGAACCCACGGCGGATTGCCGATGACGATGTCGAATCCACCGGTGGCCGCAATGTCGGAGAAATGCGCCGCGAAGGAGAAGGGAAGCGCGGCGCCTTCGCGCAGCGCTTTAATTTTGTCGCGGACATCTCGCAGGCCGCGGCGGATTCCCTCGAGTCGGAGACGCGTTTGGTGATCGGGCGGATGCCGCAGTCCGAATAGATCTCTGCCGCGCAGTAACATCAGTAGCTCTTTCCGTTGCGCGCTGAAGCGAACTCTGCGGCGCGCCACGACATCAACGGCGGCCAGCCGCTCGAGCCGGTCCAGCGCACGAGCGAGCGTGAGCTTTCGAGGCCCAGTGGCTCTCATGTACCGAGCGCGAAGACCCGCCAGTTTGCGACTGCCTCCTGTGCTGCCGCGATCGTCGAATGCGGACCCGGCGAGAGAATCACCAACGCGGATGTGTCGATCAAGATTCGGCAGCGGCGGAATCCGCATTGGATCTGGCTCGTCACTTTCGATAACTATCGAAAGCCAGAGACGGAGCTCGCACAGCCACACCGCCATCGGATTGAGGTCGACTCCGAAAATGGACGTCGTCAGAACGCGACGACGAATCTCGGCGAGCGATCCGCGCTCGCCGCGCTGGCGACGAATTAACGCCAGGCGCTCAAGGATGTGCACCAGGAAAGCGCCGGAGCCGCATGCGGGATCAAGGACCTTGATTCGTAGTAAATCCTCGAGCGAATCCGTCGATCGCTCAGCCAGGGCAGAATAGAGCGCTTGCCGGGTTAGCGATTCGACGAGATCCTGTGGCGTGTAGAACGCGCCGCTCCGCTTGCGGTCCTCGGCCGCCATCAGCGCCTCGAAAGCTTTGCCGAGAATCTCAGGATCGATCGATGCTTCGGACCAATCAGCGGTATCTTCACGACCGCTGAATCGATAGTGCGATAGCAGCGAGCCATAAGCGTCGCCAAAGCACTCGTCCGAGAACGCGCTCAATCGCCGCTGCTTCTCCAGGTGCGATCGCGAAAACAATCCTCCGTTCAGGAACGGAATTCGGCCGAACTCCCTGGCACGAGGTGAGCGCGCGCGAATCCGCGTGTTCAACGTGCCGAAGAACAACGGCTCCAGGATTCGTTTCTGGTATCGTCCACCCGCCTCCATGCACCGGCTGAATCCGTTGGCGAGAAAGGAGAAGTCGCCGTTGAGCCAACCTTTTGTCTCCAGAAAGGAGAGGAAGATCAGCCGCGAGATGTAGAGAAGAGCCAGCTCACGTCGCTCGCCGCGTTCGAGTCGACCCGTGAGCGAGGCTGCCAGCTCGTTGACTGTCTTCTCCAGCGCGCGGAAGAATCTGTTGGTGATCGCTTCGCGACCGAGCACGTCGAGCCAGCGAGCATGGGTCAGCAGATCAGATTCGACTCCCACCGAGGCGAGAGTGCAAAGAGTCTCGGCGTCGCTCTGGACAATCTGATCGCGCCGGCAAACCAGGGATGCGACGCGGACCCGAGAGCCAACGGAGCGCCAGCAGAGAATTGCCAGGTCCGCCGGCACATCGCGAAAGGCGACAACCAGCCACAGCAGCTGCGACGCAGTTCTGGCCAAAGCGTTGGCGACGTGGCGGAGCGTCTCCCGCAGCTCGCAAGTCGCGTCGATGTCGAGCGCGAGGCCGCGGAGCGCGCCAACGCCCTGTGTTATGTGTGCGGATCGGAAATTGGCGGGCAGGCCGAGCGTTGAGACGGCGTTCGGATCGAGCGGCAGCAGTGGGTCGGTGAATCCGAGCTCACTGAGAATCTCCGCGACTCGATCGAGTGAACCTGCGCTGCGCAGGAGGGCGGCGGCGCGGTCGAGGCTCTGCATCCGCAGAGCGTACCCATTAGACGCCCTGCCCTCTGCATCGTTTGTCGGCTATTTAGCGCGAAACGCTGCTACGTCTCGATCTTTTTTTCTTCCGCCGATCAGTGCCTCAATCGGGCGTTGAGGCTATCAGCCAAGTGACGCGCCCGGACATTGGTCGAGTCCAGTTCGGCGGCGCGGCGATACGCATCGCGGGCAGCAGTGGGATGACCATCGGCGAGGTACGCATCGCCGATGCTGTCGTAGACGTTGGCGGATGTTGGGTAGGCGGCGATGTTCTCGCGGAAAGCTCTGATCGCGTCCTTGAAGCGTGCCTGGTTCAGCAGTGAATAACCCAGATCATTGAGCAGCTTCTCTGGTGTCGCCTCCGGATTGTCTTCCTCAAGCCGGTGGTACTCCGCCATCGCTGCATCGATTCCGCCGCTTCGGAGTCTGCGTGCTATCGAAGCGCGGGCCAGCGCGGGCGGAGCGTTGTAAGTCTCGTAATCGAGCAGGGCCAGTCCCGCGTGAGGACCGGGAATGATGCTCGAGATTTCGCGGACGATGGCGAGGCCGTTTGCACTGTTCGCGAAGTACACCAGTCCACACTGTCTCTCGATGTTCAACAAGGTGAAGGCCATGAAGCCGGAATCGGAGTTGTCGCCGTAGTGCGCCAATGCTTTGCCGCTCGAGTCAGTCACGATCGCCCAGCCCAGTCCCCACCTGACGCCGGGAGCGAAATCGACAACAGGGGTTTGCATCAATCGCCACGTCTCCGGTCGCAAGCCGGTGCCCTGTTGGATTGCCAGCAAAAAGCGGGCGTAGTCGTTTGCAGTCGTCTGTAGGCTCGACGGAGCGCGAGCGACGCGGGGACGTGTCCGCTTCCGCGCTTCGGCAAATCGTCCGTGTCCGACTGCGGCGTCATCGTCAAACCGCGCGTCCCAGACGAAGCTACTGCGCGTCATTCCCAGCGGATCGAACACGAGCGTCTTCATCGACTCCGCCAGGGAATGCCCGGTGATCGCTTCGATGGCCTTGCCGAGGAAAACAAAGCCTTCGCCCGAGTACTGGAACCGCGTGCCCGGCGCGAATGAAAAGTGCAGCGAATCGGAGCCGATTCTCTCGTTCTGCAGGCCGGTGGTATGCGAGAGAACCATCTTGGCGGTGACGAGATTTCCCAGCGTATCGCCGCGAAAATCCGGATAAGGCGTGTAGTTGATAAGCGGCCGATCGAGATCGAGCTGACCGGCATCCACCAGTTTCAGCGCTGAGTACGCGATCACCGGTTTGCTCAACGACGCCGCCTCGAACACGGTCCGACTGGCACTCACTCGGCCGCTCCCCGAATCGCGCCAACCGAAGCCGCCGGTCCAGACGACTTTGCCGTCATTGATGATCGCCAGAGCCAAACCCGGGATCATCGCGCTATCCATCAGCGCCGGCAGCCGCTGCCGCAGCTCTCTTCCCGAATCCACGACGCAGACGCCTGCTGGCGTCTGAGCGCGGGCCGCGCTCGCTAACGCGAGTGAGGCGCAGGCGAATGCTCTCAGGAATCTCGTCGTCATTGCGAGATGTACGTTCGTCCTTTCCAGGTCACTCTCCGGCCGCGAATCACTGCCGTAAAGAAGATGTAGAGCAGCACCAGCGCGCCCAGCGGGTAAGCAAGGGCGTAGAGTGGGTTCTCGCCGACGGTGACGTAGACAACGATCCACCACAACAGCGTCGCCGTGCTGGATATTAGCGCCCACAGTATCGTGTCGCTGGCGGTTCCCACTCCGAATGCCCAGAGCACCAGCGCGAGCGGCGGCAACAGCTCGAGCAAAGGCGGCAGCAACAGAGCCAATGGAAGGATGGTCCGTCCGATCTTGCCGAACGGAACCGCGTCCAATCCGCCGGCGAATACGTTCTTGCGCCAGCCGGTGACGATCTCGCTGAGCGACGCGTACATCCGCGTCGATAATTGCTTGACACCGAGCGACAGCACGACGTGCTTTCGCGCCGCGAAAAACCGTTGTGCCAGCAGGAGATCTTCTGCGACCGACGAGCGAACACTGCCGTGGCCGCCGATGGCGTCATAGCTCGTGCGTCTGACGAAGATGCATTGCCCGTTCGCGATCTTGTTGCCGATGCGCGGTGATTGATTGACCGATTCAGTCCCGCCATAGCGCATCGAGAGCACAGTGAACATCTGAGGCTGCACCAGTCTCTCCCAGAATCCACCCAGCTCCTGTCTGCCGGCGACGGAAAACAGATCGGCGGCGGTTCTGTGCATCGCGTTGATCGATCGTGTCACCAGGTCGGGCGCGTGAACGGTGTCGGCGTCAGTGAATTGCAGGATCTCACCGTGCGCGACTTTCGCACCGGTTGCACAGGCCCACTGCTTTCCAAACCAACCGTCCGGGAGTGGAGCGTTTCTGACGACTCTGAGCCGTCGATCGGACGCCGCAGCTTTGCGAGCGACATCGGCAGTGCCATCACTCGACGAATCGTCGACGACGACCACCTCGAGTTGCGGATAATTTGTGGACAATATCGAGGTCACGCACCGGCCGATGTTGTGTGCTTCGTTGCGCGCGGGCACGATGACTGTTACGAGTGGAGGATTTTCAGGAATGCCATCGCTCTCGTCGTCGAGTGAGCGCGAGTGACGCAGTCGGATGTACGTGATTAACGGAGGGATGATCCACGGTGTAGACCAAAGGAGTGGGGCGATCAGACTCTGGTTCACGGCTTATGAGTCAACTGCAACTGAACGGGTGCGAGGTGTGAGTAGTCTAGTTCTCAGATGCCGGTTCCCGACGTCGGGACTTGCAGATAGCTCGTCGGAGAAAACAAAAACGGGGCGCCAATTCTTTTGGCGCCCCGTTGGACGGGAAGCGTTAGCGATTCCCGCCGCCCCCGCCACCACCGGGGGGGCGACCACCACCGCCGCCGCCGCCTCCCATTCCTCCACCACCTTGTCCGCCACTACCACCACCGGGGCGTCCAGCTCCTCCACCACCTTGACCGCCGCCGCCACCCCCGGGTGGACGACCGCCGCCACCTTGTCCGCCGCCACCCTGTCCACCACCACCACCACCGGGACGTCCACCACCGCCCCCTCCACCTTGTCCACCACCGGGTGGGCGACCGCCGCCACCTTGTCCACCACCACCGCCGCCACCTGGCTTACCACCGCCGCCACCTTGTCCACCACTGCCACCACCTGGGCGTCCGCCTCCGCCACCACCTTGGCCGCCGGAAGATCCACCGCCGCCCATGCCGCCACCTCCCCCTCCGCCGCCTGGACCGCCACGGCCGCCACCTCCACCACCCTGGCCGCCTTTATCCTTGGCACCAAAGTTCTCTTCCGTACCAGCCATTCTGCTACCCTCCAAAGTTGTTTGTCACCACGCGCGACAAAGGCAATGCATGTGCCATATTAGGGCACATGCAAGACAGAAATTCACTGCGTAATTCGCGCCACAATCAGTAATTCGTGCCAGTAAAACATTATCGTAGTACAAAACCGCTCGCGTCAGGCGCGCGCGTCGCGCTGATTTCGCCCGCTGGTCCGCTGCAAAAACCTGAAGAACTTCCGCGCGCCGAGGAAAACGCGCGCGCACTCGGCTGGGAGCCAATCGTCACACCCCACGCCACCGATAGAATTGGATATCTGGCCGGAAAGGATCGCGACCGGCTCGACGACATCAATCACGCGCTGAGAGATCCCAAGATCGACGCGCTGTGGTGTCTGCGTGGCGGTTACGGGATGATCCGTATACTCCCCGGGATCGACTACGATGCGCTGACGCGGTCGCCCAAAGCCATCATTGGCTACTCGGATGTCACCGCATTGCATGCCGCGGTACAGCGAAAGTGCAGGCTGATCACCTATCATGGACCAACCGCGCGGGAGTCGATGAGCGATTTCTCGCGCGATTCGTTTTCGCGCGCAATCGTCAAGCAGGCCGACTCTTGCGGTGTTGCTCCCAACTCGCGCGAGATCAGTCACGGTCACGCCGAGGGACGCCTGGTCGGCGGAAATCTCGCCGTGCTCGCATCGCTGTGCGGAACTCCATTCGCCCCCGATCTCACCGACGCCATTCTGATTCTCGAAGACATCAACGAGCCCGTGTATCGCATCGACAGGATGTTGCAGCAACTGATGCTTTCGGGTTCACTGAACGGTTGTCGGGCGATTGTGTTCGGTGAATGCGTAAAATGCCCCGACGACGCCGGCGGTGGCGGCCGTCCGTTCGACGAGGTCCTGGGAGAAATCGCTGAGGAGCTTGGCGTCCCGTGCCTGGCGGGAGTTCCAATCGGCCACATTCATGAACAGTGGACGATTCCGCTCAGCGCAACGGCCATTCTCGATACCAGAGCTCGCCAGCTCACCGTCACCGCCTACGAATCCTGATCGCGACGATGACTCACAAGACCGGGCAGGATCTCATCGAGGAAGCGAAGCAACAGATCGAGCAAGTGACGCCGGAACAGGTGCGCGACATGCAGGGGCGCAACGAGCGCGTCGTGTACCTCGATGTCAGAGAGCCCAACGAGTGGAACCTCGGACACCTGCCGCACGCGGTACATCTGCCACGCGGAAATCTCGAGGGAAAAGTCGAAGGCTTGATCGATCGCAATCAGAAAGTGGTCATCTACTGCGCGCGCGGTAATCGATCGGCACTGGCGGCGTTGACGATGAAGCAGATGGGATACGACAACGTCTCGTCGATGGCGCGCGGGATTCAGGGATGGGCCGAGATCGATGGAGAGATCGTGGATTGACGACAACGAGCGCGATCAAAGCCGAGACGTTCGAGCTTCCGTGCAAGGAAGGTCTCACCATCCGCGGTGAAGTGTACGCCGCCGACCCCACGCTCGGCTCGGTCATCGTCTGCCACGGATTCAAGGGATTCGCACACTGGGCGTTCTTTCCATATCTCGCTCGCAGGCTGGCCGAGGCTGGCCTCACCGCCATCACCTTCGACTTCTCGGGGAGCGGGATCGGTCCGGATCGCGAGTCTTTCACAGAGGCCGCAGCGTTTGCGGGCAACACATTCTCGAGAGAGCTCGAGGATATCGATCTGGTCGAGGATTATGCGCGTCGCAAGAAATGGATCAATGGCAGGTTCGGGTTGTTCGGCCATTCACGCGGTGGTGGAATGGCGATTCTTTTCGCGGCGGCCGAAGCGTCCAACGTGAATTCGCTGGTGACCTGGTCCGCGATCTCCTACCCGAGCCGGTGGTCGCCAGAGGACACGCTCGTCTGGCGGAAGCGGGGCTTTACTGAGATCACCAACTCGCGCACCGGGCAGGTGATGCGACTCGAGACGGATCTGCTGGACGACGTAGAGCTGCACGGAAAGACGAAGCTCAACATCGAAGCAGCAGCCGGAAAAATCAAAGTGCCGTGGTTGATCGTTCATGGAACTGCCGACGAAACGGTGCCAAGCACCGAGGCTGAGCATTTGCACACGTTGTCGAAAGGGACGAGCACGTTACGATTGATTGAAGGGGCAAACCACACGTTCGATGCCAAGCATCCATTGACTTACGTGCCACCAATCTTGGAGAAGGTCGTGAAGGAGACGGTAAAGTTTTTCGTCCGTAACGCGGCCGTCCAATGAAGTGAACGAGCTGATCCACGGCCGGGAAAGGCTGGAGGCGATCCTTTCCCATCCCCCCATGGCGAAGCTTCGCACATCGCTGAGCTCGCGGCGGCCAGTGGAGGCGGAGGAAGAACCGGGCGTCCGCAAAGCCGCCGTCGCACTCATTTTCCGGGCGGGCGCCGACGGATCGCCCGAATTGCTGTTCATCAAGCGGGCGGAGTATCCAGGCGATCCATGGAGCGGGCAGATTGCATTTCCGGGCGGACGCGAGGAAGCCGGCGACTCGTCGCTTCAGGCAACGGCGACCCGCGAGACGCGCGAAGAGACCGGGATCGATCTGACGCGTGAGGGAATGGTGATAGGCGTGCTCGACGATCTCCGTCCCCGCACTGTCAGACTGCCCGCCGTTATCGTCCGTCCTTTCGTCGCGGTGCTCGAGCGGAGCGAGCCTCTGGAATTAAGCTCGGAGGTCGCGCTCGCTTTCTGGATTCCGTTCGGCACCCTCGCCCACAAGGAGGCGTGGCGCGAGGATAGGGTCTTCGCCCGCGGAGTGCAGATCAACGCGCGGGTCTTCCGGCACGAAGATCACGTCATCTGGGGGATGACGGAGCGGATTCTGGCGCAGCTTCTCGAGTTGCTCTGAAACGAACCACTCAAACGGATAAAGGGATTCGCAATCCCTTATCCGTCAAAGTTCAGCGTAAATGGCTGGCGGACAACCGACGCCAGGATTACGGCGTGGCTCAGTGTCGCGTTGAGTCGGTCTTCTCCGCCGCTATCCCAGGCGGAAGTCCAGGCGGTGGTTGCTCGAGGCCCAGAACCGGCGCTTCGTGGA
>Ga0070707_100000197_pt1 | contig 60425 bp, 57 predicted proteins | sample KBSK5502metaG_FD_65468 | JGI IMG/M metagenome (GOLD analysis project Ga0070707, IMG submission 65468) | Corn, switchgrass and miscanthus rhizosphere microbial communities from Kellogg Biological Station, Michigan, USA - KBS K5-50-2 metaG | ecosystem: Host-associated > Plants > Roots >... | reverse complement strand
CACGCCGCCATTCTTCACAAAGTTTTGCAGATTCATCAGTCCCGTCCAACCGAGACCAGGCCTGATGTCATCGGTCGAAGCAAAGCCGCCCAGATTCGGTGTCAGCTCAGTCTTCTTCCAGGGCAAAGCATTGCCATACATGGGCCGGCCCTGGATGATCGCGTTGGCATTTCCACCACCCGGGCCGAACACGATCACGTCGTATTTCCGATTCAGGTCGGAATCCTTCGCTACATCCTGCGTGCTGATGTAATCGTAAGGAACCTGCATCTGATCAAATGCCAGCCGCCACCAGCCTTCGTCCTGCGTGCTCAACCAGGTATGCATGATGGCCACCCGCGCAACTTTGATCGCATGGGTTTTCACAGTTGGAGCTTGCGCAACCGCAAGCGCCAGCACGCCGAGCTCCGATGTGACTCGGTTAACTTCATCCACGGAAGCGTTGCGAATGATGAAAGAGCCACGGTTGAACTTCCGGCCCGCAACTTCGAACGGTTCTTCGGCCGCTTCGAAAGACGCCTTCTTCAATCGATAACGCAGAGTGATCAGACTGTTGTCGGCGTTGTGGTTGACCAGGAAGATCGAACCCTGTCCGGTAACGCCACCGGCTGAACGCACATCACCACTGACCCGATCCATCGCGGCGTTGAGGACCTTCACATCCGTCACCCGCACGACTTGCACGTTGCCCGTCTCGCCAAAGGTCCAACCGGTGTCGTCATAAACATTTTGCTGCGGATCGCGCGGGCTCCAATACTGATAATCGAGCAACGCGTCGGCGATGCGGCTGTAAGGTTGATCCATGCGCACCACATAACTGCCGGCGAGAAAAGTCCGCGACTCAGTCTCGGGAGTTTTAGCCTGAGGTGAAGACGGCGAAGGCGAAGCACTGGCCGCCGCTTGCGATCGCGGGCCGCGCGGTGATGCTTTCTTTTTCATAGTCACCGTAAACGGCGCGGTGGCGCGATGAATTTCGCATCCTTGCAACTGTAGCAGTCGCAAGAGGTTAGCCTGGTTACCGGGACGCGGATCGTCGCCGGGGAAAACGTACGCGGCCGGTCCTTCGTTCTTAGGCTTATCAATTGACCGCCTGGCTTTCAAATAGAAGTTCTTCAAAAACAACTTGCTGTTCTTGTTGAAATAGTCGAGTGAGATCAGCAGCGCTGTTTGTTCGTAGTTGTTGTTATTCCGCTGTGACCACTTTGTCCGCGGCAGCGGTGGGTTCTGCCGATACCAGGTGCGCGAGTATTCATCCGGCGAAAGCGTGCGCGTCAAAGTGTCTGCCCCGCCGTTGCCAAACGTTTCGTAGAGCCGGCTGATACCGTTGTGCGTCGCCGCAATAAACATCAGATAGCCGGGCGACCAGGTGTCGAATGTGCCGTGTGCAAACACGCCGGGCATGCCGAACTTGGTCATTTCGGAAACATTCTTCCAGCCAATCATCTGCCACTCATCAGTCAGAATCGGATCGACCCAGGCGTTGTATGGTCCATCACCGATCGTATTGTCATAAAGATAAGGAACTGACTCGTGGAGGTCATGCAGTACGATTGCTTTCCAATTCAAGTAGGTATTCAGCACGTTGCGAGTGAGCTTGAGCGACAGACCCATGGCGTCGCGGTTGTTGTCATGCGCGACATAGTGGCCCCAATAGAGCAGCGGCGGCCAATTCTCGTTCGGGTGCGCCAGGTGCCAGTTGTAAACATCGACCATGCGATTGCGGCCATCGACTTCGACCACCGGCGTAATCAGCGTCACCATGTTGTCGCGAATTGATTTGATGTAAGGACTCTCGTCGACCGTCAGACGGTAGGCGAGTTCCATCAGCGCGGTCGGCGCGCCGGTTTCCGGCGAGTGAATGGTGCCGGTAATGTAGTAGATCGGAAAAGACTGGGCCACCAATCGATCAGCTTCGGCTTCGTCGAAATTGATCATCCGCGGATCGCCGAGCTTGTTCAGCCGCGCGCGGTTTTCTTCCATTCTGGCCAGCAGTGTTTCAGATGCGATCGCCACGGCAATCATCTCGCGGCCTTCTTCGGTGGTGCCGATTGAGAAGACTTTCACTCGCGGGCTGGCTTTCTCCAGCATGCGCATGTAGCGATAGACCTCTTCCGCGTAGGGCAACTTGCCCGGCGCGCCGGCGACGTCGCCCAGCACAGCCTTTGGCGTCGGCACATTTGGCGACGCGGGCAAATAATCCGTCAATGGCGAATTGAAAAAAGTTTCGGTGGTGTACTCGCGAATCTTCTTTGTGTACTCGTCGTCGACGGGCTGGCTAGCGTCGCGAGTGAAACCGTTTTGCGCGTGTACCGACAACGCTACGGCGGAAATCAAGACAAAACTTGCCATTAGCAAGCGGCTGATCCGTTTCAGATTCATTTTGGACTCCTTCGGAGACTGGCGGCATGAAGCCCCGCTTCTGGCTGAACACCGATTCAAAATAAAAGAGAAGAAGATGCTTGTAAGCTAAACGAGGGCGGCAAGTCAATGGAAAGCAGTCAGCACCCCGGCCCTTCCTTGCAAAATTCCCCGGCGGTTCTAAAATCGAGAATATCTTCAGGAACAATAAGATCGATAATGACTCAAAGCTCAAAAGATGCAGTTGGAAACAGTGCGCCGCGTGATTCTTTACCGGAAGCACAGCCACCTGTTGAACCAAAGCCACCTGAGGTCAAACCCATAAGCAAAGTCGCGGGTGGAATTCCTGCCGCGATTACGGCGATGAAATTTGCCTTTGGCGAAATGGGTGTAGTACGCGGCACGCGCACCCTACTCCAGTTGAATCAGAAGAACGGAGTCGATTGTCCGGGTTGCGCCTGGCCTGAGCCGGACGGCGAGCGTTCGCATTTTGAATTCTGCGAAGAAGGCGCTAAGCACGTCGCTGACGAAGCCACGACCAAACAGGTAACGCCCGAATTCTTCCAACAGTGGTCGCTGACTCAGCTCACAGAACAATCGGACATGTGGTTGAACCAGCAAGGCCGGATCACGCATCCGATGGTTTTGCGCGAAGGTGTGGATCGTTATCAGCCTATTGGCTGGCCGAAAGCGTTCGGATTGATAGCAGGTGAATTGAATTCGCTATCATCTCCGGACGAAGCGATCTTTTACACTTCGGGCCGCACCAGCAATGAAGCGGCATTTCTCTATCAACTTTTCGTGCGCCAGTTCGGCACCAACAATCTGCCTGACTGCTCGAACATGTGCCACGAATCCAGCGGCACCGGCATGAAAGAAGCGCTGGGTTTCGGCAAAGGCACTGTGACGCTGGAAGACTTCGAACTCGCCGATGCGATCTTTGTGATCGGCCAGAATCCCGGCACTAACCATCCGCGGATGCTTTCGTCGCTGCTGGCTGCCAAGCGCCGCGGCTGCAAAATCGTGCACATCAATCCCCTGCCTGAGACGGGTCTGACCCGCTTCAAACATCCACAGGAAGTCTGGACCTGGCTGGGTGAAGGAACCAAGCTGGCTGATCTGTTCGTGCAAGTGCGCGTCAACGGCGACGTGGCCCTGCTCAAGGGAATAATGAAAGAAGTGTTCGATGCGGAAGAGCGCCGGCCGGGTCAGGTGCTCGATCGCGAGTTCATCGATAGTCTCACCAGCGGGTTCGACCAATTCAAGGAAGCGTTGCGGCACGTCCACATCGGCGACATCCTCGATCAGGCCGGCGTTACCAAGAGCCAGCTCGAAGATTCAGCGCGCATCTTCATTGAATCTGAGCGCGTAATTTTCTGTTGGGCGATGGGCCTGACTCAGCACAAAAACGCAGTCGCTAACATTCAGGAAATTATTAACCTGATGCTGCTGCGCGGACAGTTGGGCAAGCCGGGCGCCGGCTTGTGTCCGGTGCGCGGCCATAGCAACGTGCAAGGCGATCGCACGATGGGAATTTGGGAACAGCCGAGCGAAGACTTTCTCGATAAGCTGGGCCAGGAATTCGCTTTCGCACCACCTCGCCGGCATGGCCTCGATACAGTGAATGCAATCCAGGCGATGCACGCCGGCAAGGCAAAAGTATTCCTTGCGCTCGGCGGCAATTTTCTTTCGGCCACTCCGGACACGGAATACACGGCCGAGGCCTTGCGCCGCTGCCGTCTGACCGTTCATGTTTCAACCAAGCTGAATCGCGCGCACCTGATTACGGGCGCGCAGGCCTTGATTCTGCCGTGCCTGGGCCGCACTGAAGTTGATAAGCAGGAAACCGGGCCGCAGTTTGTGACCACCGAAAACTCAATGGCGGTGGTTGAGGGCTGGCAGGGACGACTGGCACCGGCATCGGATCAACTGCTGAGTGAACCCGCCATTGTGGCTGGGCTGGCGAAGGCGGTTCTGGGAAATCGATCTACAGTTGATTGGGATGGGCTTGTCGCCGATTACGATCGCATCCGCAGTCACATCGACCACGTGATACCGGGATTTGAAAATTACAGCGAGCGGGCGAAGCATCCCGGTGGCTTCTATCTGCCGAATCCGATTCGTGATCGCGAGTTCAAAACCACAGACGGCCTGGCCCACTTCACTGTCCATCCGCTGCCGCAACGTGAACTAAAGCCCGGACAGTTTTTGATGATGACGATGCGCAGCCACGATCAGTTCAATACAACGATCTACGGCCTCGACGATCGCTATCGTGGTATTCACGGCGGCCGGCGCGTGGTCTTTCTTAATCCCGACGACATCCGTCTGGCTAAATTGAGCGCCGGTCAGGTTGTCGATTTGATCAGCCATTTTGAAGGCGAGGAGCGTATCGCGCGTCGTTTCACCGTGGTCCCCTATAGTATTCCCCGGCGCTCTGCCGCGACCTATTTTCCGGAAGCGAATGTGCTGGTCCCGGTGCGGCACTTTGCCGACAAGAGCCACACTCCGGCGTCAAAGTCGGTGTTGATTACGATCAGGCCTGTGACGACCAAGTGAGCGTTTTAACCACAAAGACACAAAGCCTCAAAGAGCTTTGTGATCTTTGTGTCTTTGTGGTGAAACCCTTATGAGTCATTTTGAATTAGAACCAGCGGCGGTGTCGAAGAGCGAGCTCTACGATCAACTCGCGTCGCAACTCAGCAGCCTCCTCGCCGGAGAACACGATTTTGTCGCCAACGCCGCGAACTTCTCGGCGCTAATCTTTCATTCCCTTCACGATTTGAACTGGGCGGGTTTCTATTTTTTGCATGATGGCGAGTTGGTGCTGGGGCCATTCCAGGGTAAGCCCGCGTGTGTGCGCATCGCGATCGGCCAGGGCGTTTGCGGCACCGCGGCGGCAAAACGCGAGACCGTGATCGTTTGGAATGTGCATGAGTTCCCCGGTCACATCGCGTGCGACAGCGCCTCCAATTCTGAGATTGTCGTACCCATCTTCAAAGACAAAAAGTTAATTGGTGTGCTCGATCTCGACAGTCACGCGCTATCGCGTTTTGATCAGGACGATGAGCGCGGCCTTGAGCGACTGTTAGATATTTTCGTCAAGTCAATCAAATGATCATTGTGAAACCAACCGTGGTGGCCGTCAGCGGTTTGTCGTCGAATACCGGCAAGACGACGCTGGTGTGTGAACTGCTGAAACAGTACCGGGTTTGAGCAGCTTGTAAGAATCCTGTAGATACATTAACCTCGCGCTAACCTAGAGCTCACTAACCTTCGTGGGTCGTCAAGCACCTGCAGCAAACGAGTGGCAGCGGTTCAGGCAACCGCTCGAGACTTGACATGACGAGAAAAACCAAAAGGTGGATAAGAGGACTCTACGATGTAACCGCATTGGCCATAATCGGTCTCGTGGTCGCAGTAGAAGGAATGGTCGCCGTGTTTTTACAACCGTTGGTCTGGCGAATAACAACTGCTGTCAAACCACCGATTATTCAAAGGTTTCCGATGATCGATGCGCTTCCAGAGTGGGCCAAACTCGCACTCTACCTCGTTGGATGCATAATTGTACTAGCGATCATAAGTGGGGCACTAATACGCGTCTACTCTTGGGCATCCACTTCTGATAACTACTTCGACAAACTAAGTTTCGGATCTGCCAACGAGGACACGGTATCGAAGGCCGTGGCAGGAATTCTGCAAGGGAGAAAGGCGGAACCTTTCTATGTTCATGCCGCCCCGACGGGCAAGGAATTTCAGGCCGTTGTTCTAGAACTGGCGACCACCGGCTTCGCGAAGATAAGAGGTGGCCCGGGAGAGGGGAAAAGCCTATTGGCCTACCACGTTGCTCACGAGCTACAAGTCAATGAACGATATGAGATCTATTCTTTGGACACCTCGACTTTGGAAAGCAGAAGTGGGAATGAAGTTAGAAATGAATTACTGCATCAGTTAGATAACCTTCAGGCGCGGCGAAAGCTGGTAATAGCTGACGATGCTCATAGACTGCAGATGAGACGCGATCTGAGACTTAGCCTGCACAGAGAGGCGGAGGAAGGAAATGGAAAATTCATTTGGATAGAGACTGAATTCTTTGAGGAGGCTAGAGATGAAAGCGGCCCGGAGGCCGAGGTTGGAATAGATTTCGCTTCACTCTTGGATGAATTGCTAAGAGGCTTCTATGAGAGCCGGGCGCCCCATTTACGAAAAGCTCTTGAGGGGCGAATCGAGGGATTAGACGAAGCGATCGAGAGCGCAACGAAGAAAGAGATTCGTGATGCATGGCATTTTGCTTTCGTCACTTCTCGCGGCGAGGAGGGATTATCTGAAGAGGTCAAGACGCTTAGTAATCTCGAATTGGTGGTCCTATTTGTCATATCTGCCTTCACAGTTTTGAGTGGAGAATCCGAGATGTCCGTCCCGGACCTTCTCAACAAGCTACATCAGCTCAGGTTTGGTTGGTTGACCGAAGAATTAAGAATTTCTTCATTTCACGACGCAATAATTGGTTTGCAAAAGCAGACCGCGCGGCGCAGGTCAATGATCAAGATCTACAACAAAAGAATAAACGACGGGAGCTTTGTCTCATCACTGCATTACAACTTTGCCAGAGCTGCCATACGGACTTCACTTCTAAGGACCGGTTGCGCTGCGGATATCGTCCAGTCCATAACGGGCTTGTTAACATCCGATTACCGGACGAGTAGTTATGTGGCGGTTCTCATTCGTGATCTCGGTGAATATGCTGGCCAATTTGTTCGCCAGAATGAGGAGTGGTTCATTGGCTTCACGAGTAATCCGCTCTCTGATCGGCTGGTTGCCTACCATTCTTTGTTGATGACACTGAAGCAGATTAACACTGATGTTCTGGACAAGCTTGTAACCAAGCTCAACATTAAAAGTATGGCGGCGGCTGTGAGCACCGCGAAAGCAAGCCAGTTTACACATATAGCTGGCCTTCTGACGGCCCTCGGCTCTCGGCGGAAGGAGTTGATACTCAAAATGGACTTGACCTTACTTGCGAGAGCGGCTGGAGTAGCCACGGCCGAACAATTCCAGCATGTTGTTGGCTTGCTGCGAGCCATGGGTGACCAAGGTGACTCACTAGTAGAGCAGTTGATCGCTGACGATAGCGTGAGAACTCTAGCCAAGACTATCTCGACCGTGCATCCTGATAGATTTCAGGACACGGCCAACTTGCTAAAGAGCTTTGGCCTCAAGAGCGCACCCTTATTGAGCATAATCGACTATGACGAGCTGATTCATAACGCGAAGGAAACAAGATATGCTAACGACTTCCGAGGCCTTACGCTATTGATGGTTCGTCTCGACGAGAAACACCGAGAGAAATTTGTGGAGAATTTGGATTGGCCTTTACTAGTCACACGATGTCCGATTGAGGCCGGGTTGTTGCGAGCACTAGGGGGCTGTCTTGAGGGTGCATGGCGGCACGCGGAAATCACTGACGACAAAGATGCCCTAAACAAAGTCGTAAATTATTTGCGAAATAACAAGACCGAACTCATCCAACAGATCAAACTCGCTTACGAACTCGTCCGGAAAAACTTCAGGGTATACAACACCCTGTATGCCGGGGTGGGTAAGTTCCTATGGAACTGCAACCGGCTGGACAAAGGACTTGCGCTCGAAATAGCCGAAAGCACCCTCGGTGATTTGATTGGCTCGTTTCACATAGCGCCGACAAACTATTTGTATGTAGGTCAGCTGGTTAATGCTTTCTGCGACATCAATCCTGATCTATCGGGTTCTTTTCTGTGGAAGCACAACATAAAGGGTAGAATTCAGCACTCATTGAACATTCATAATTGGAGAGCCCATATGGAAGGGACTCGCCATTTGATCAGGGCATTTTATCGTTCAGCGCCTAAGCTGTGGAAGATAACGATTGAAGAGGGATGGATTACGGCGGATCTAACTACGCTCGATCTCGAATCGATCTACAAAGAGGTAGATGAGCCGCAACATATTACCTAGCAATAGTGTAATCAGAATCAGTATCTCTGAAGAGCGTAATGTTCGTTACAAAACCAACCGTGGTGGCCGTCAGCGGTTTGTCGTCGAATACCGGCAAGACGACGCTGGTGTGTGAACTGCTCTCAAGGTTGCCGGGGTGGGAAGCAATCAAGCTCACGCGCGGTCATTACCGTTCGTGCGGGAAAGATCCGCAGGGTTGTTGCGTGAGTGATTTGTTGAGAGACGAACCTTTGATTCGTTCGGGACGCGAAAACAATTACGAAGCCGGCAAAGACACGGGGCGGTTCTGGGATGCGGGTGCCGCCAACGTGCACTGGGTGATCGTCGGAGAAGATCAGGTCGAAGACGGAATCACGCAGGCCCTGGAGCGAGTGACGGCTGCGGGTGTGGTGGTCGAAGGCAACAGTTTCCTGGATTACGTCGCGGCGGACTTTGCGCTTATCTGCGCGCGCGCCGGCGCGAACAAAATGAAAGCTTCAGCGCGGCGGACGCTGGATAAAGCGGATGCGCTTTATCTCTCAACCATCGACGATAGTGACGCGAGCACGGCCCGTTTGCGATTCGAGGAATGGCGCGGCGGGCTTGCAATCGATCTGAATCTCGACGGGTTGCCGATTTTCACGATCGAAGACATTCCGCGAGTCATCGAGCAGATTCAGGAGAGAGCTGCAGGCCTCCGCGCGACCTCGCCGTCCTCTGCGTCTCTGCAGTGATTCCAAAGCGGCGACAAGTCGCCGCACTCCAAATATGATCAAGCTTCGCAAATCAGAAGAGCGCGGCCACTTTGATCTTGGGTGGCTGGATACATATCACACTTTCTCGTTTGACCAATATTACGATCCCGCGCACATGCACTTTCGCAGCTTGCGCGTCATCAACGAGGACCGCGTGGCGCCCGGCCAGGGGTTTCCTACTCACTCGCATCGCGACATGGAAATCATTACCTACATTCTGTCGGGAGCGCTCGAACACCGGGACAGCATGGGCAACGGATCTGTGATTCGACCGGGCGACGTGCAGCGCATGAGCGCGGGCAACGGCGTCGCGCATAGCGAATTCAATCCTTCGCAGAGCGAGGCAGTGCACCTGCTCCAGATTTGGATTTTGCCGAACGCTCGCGACCTGCCGCCCAGTTATGAAGAGAAGGCTTTCGCTGAGGAAGACAGGCGCGGCCGGCTGAAACTGATTGCTTCAGACGATGGGCGGGACGGTTCGGTAACTATTCATCAGGATGTGAGGCTCTATGCGGCCCTGCTCGACGCCGGACAATTGGTCACTCAGACCATAGATCCCAATCGCCATGCATGGCTTCAAGTGGCGCGCGGCACGATCAGTGTTAATGAAACGGAACTCAAGCAGGGCGACGGCGCGGCGGTGAGTAGGGAAAGCGAACTCGCCATTGCCGCGCATGATCGGGCCGAGCTTCTCTTTTTCGATCTGGCTTAAGGGGGCACGGCATGCGAGGTCCCCGGCGGGGCAGCCCCGTTGGGGGTGCTCGTCCTGCCCGTGAATCACGCGCCGGAAACTGGCACGGACTACTCTTCGGCGCGATTGACCGCAGCCACCGGCGTCTGAATGTCGCGAAGTTCCGCAACGGTCTTCTCAATCCTCTTCGCCGACGCTTCGATAGCTTCCACACGCGTGCGGGCCTTAGGGCTCAGCTCTTCCCGCAGCAGCAACTGCGCCTGTCCCAATAAGGCAGCAAGCGGATTATTTATTTCATGTCTGACGTGCGCCACCAAAGACGCGGCGCCGGTCAAACGGGTCTCGTAGTCCTTAACCAGCGCACGAAGGCGCGCCGATTCGTTCGCGTCTGGGGGCGTTTGTGGTTCGCTCATGATCTCCGCAAGGTCTGGGCTCAAATCGATTACACGAACGTGAAGGAGCAGCAGTGGTACGAGGCTACCGCCAGGAGCGACCATTTTGCTTTTATTGCGGCGCTCAGCGCAAGAACTATTTTCAAGAAGCTTTGCCCCAAAAGGCAATTTTGAATCGGCTTGAAGCCAACAAAGTGCTTGGTACAGAACCGCTCGCGGTAGCGAGCGGGATCAAGACTCAAGCTGAAATCTGAATTTGTTCCGTATTTGACCTACGAATATAGCGTCACCTCCGCTAGGGTTGATTGAGTTCTTGTCCCGCTCGCTACCGCGAGCGGTTCTGTAACCGCTTAGCCGACTTTTGGGCCAAAGCTTTTTCAAGATGTGGTCAAGCCGCGCCGTTGTGATCGCAGGGAAGTTTGCGGGTGACTGACGTGATTGCAGCAAGGCGGAGGACGGAACATTGGCTCCAAGCGACCGTAAATGAGCGCGGTTGACTTGATCCGCAGACTTACGTAAATTCGATTTCGCTGCTGGGAGGTCGTCCAATGGTAGGACTCCAGACTCTGGATCTGGCTATCGGGGTTCGAGTCCCTGCCTCCCAGCCAATTATTTTCTTATCCCAAGTGTGAACCAACCCCTCCTTTTGTCATTGTCTCGAACCGAGAACATAATAACTTCGTAAATCTGCAGAGAAGATGACTAGAACTCGGCTGTTTCTTATTTTTGCCGCGGTATTCATTCTGCTCCTGAGTGGTAGGGGCGCGGCGAATGCCCAGACCGCCCAATCGCCCCTTCCGAAACCGACCGGTTATGTGAACGATTATGCGGAAGTGGTCGATAGAGCGTCGAAAGACCAGTTGGAGACCACGCTCGGTAATCTGGATCGGCAGCAGCAGATACAGTTCGCGGTCGTCACTGTGGACACGACCGGCGACCAGGACATTTTCGATTACTCGCTGGCCGTGGCCCGGGGATGGGGCATTGGTTCAAAGGACACGCAAAAGCCAAGTCTGCTTTTGCTGGTAGCGATTAAGGATCGCAAGTACTTCACGCAAGTGAGCCGGCATCTGGAAGGAGATCTTCCGGACGGGCTCGTCGGTCAGATCCAGCGCGAATATCTGGTTCCGACATTCCGGGCTGGACGATACGGTCAGGGCCTGGCTATTACTATTGACAAATACATCGTGGCAGTGGCCGAGAAAAGGGGCTTCAGCACCGACACGATCTTTCCCGGCGGCGCAAAGCCAGAACCTACGCGTTCGCCCGAAACAAATAAGAATTCGGGGAGATTGTGTGTCATCGCTGTCTTTTTCATCGCGGTCATCCTGATTCTCCTGGCGAGGGCGCGCGGGCGTGGTGGTCCCAGAAGCGGCGGCGGCGGCGGTTGGTGGACATGGTTATTGCTTAGCGCGCTGTTGAATAGCGGCAGAGGATCGAGATCGAGCGGTTGGAGTGGCGGAGGCTTTGGCGGATTTAGTGGCGGTTCCGGCGGCTCTGGCGGTGGCGGCGGAGGGTTTGGCGGGTTCGGCGGCGGCGGAGATTTCGGCGGCGGCGGAGCTGGCGGTAGTTGGTAAACAATGGCAACTGAACCGAAAATAGAGGCAATTCAATAAGGAGAAGCAAATGAATAAGACAGTTCTCATCGTCCTGGGGGTCGTCGTTCTGATCGTTTTGATCATCGGCGGCCTAATGTTAAGCAGTTACAACGGCCTGGTCACCAAGCAGCAGAACGTCAAAGCTCAATGGTCGCTGGTTGAGAACCAGATGCAACGTCGAGCTGACCTGATTCCAAATATCGTGGCCACGGTCAAGGGGATTGCCGGACTTGAAGAGCGAGTTTTCACAAAGATCGCGGAAGCGCGATCACAACTGCTCTCGACGATGCAGAATCCGAACAGCACAACGGAAGACAAGATCGCTGCTGACGGCAAGCTCACCTCGGCCATGCGCGATGGCGGCTTGCTCGGCACCGGCGGACGCTTTCTTTCGATCGCAGAGAATTATCCGCAGTTGAAATCCAACGAAAGCTTTTTGAAGTTGCAGGACGAGCTGGCGGGAACAGAAAACCGTTTGGCCACGGCGCGGCGCGACTATACCCTGGCGGCTCAGGATTACAACACTACGCGCAACCGCTTTCCCACCGTGCTGATCGCCGGCATGATGGGTTTCAAAGAGCAACCGTACTTTCAGGCGGATGAAGGTGCGAAGCAGGCGCCGAAGGTGGACTTCGGAAAGTAATGGCTAATAAAGACAACTCAAAAGCGCTCGACCGGCTGGTCGAGGATTTGCGCGCCGCGCATGGCGACAATCTGGCGTCGATTGTTTTGTACGGATCGGTTGCAGCCGGAGATCAGATAGCAGAGCGTTCTGATCACAACCTGTTGATTGCCCTAAAGCGGATTGCGTCGGAAGACCTGCGTCTTTCCCAAACTGCGATGCGCGATTGGCATAACCTCGGCCAGCCGATGCCTGTCTACTTTACGGTGGAAGAACTAAGACGCGCGGCGGATGTCTTTCCCATCGAGTTCATGCAAATGGAAAAGGCCCGCAAGATTTTGTATGGCCGCGACCCTTTCGAGTTCGTTGAGATCTCCGCGGCAAACCTTAGGCATCAGACAGAATACGAACTGAGGACCAGGTTAATTCAGCTTCGCCGTCTGTATGTTCCGGCCTCAACTTCAGTCGAAAAATTATTGGCCCTGATGAGCGACAGCCTCTCGAGCTTTGCTGCCTTGTTTCGGGCCGTATTGATCCTGCATGGGCAGGACCCGCCGGTCGGTAAGGCCGAGAGTGTGCGCGCAACCGTGAGCTTGCTGAATCTGGAAGGGTCGCCGTTCGAACAGATTCTTGACTTGAGAGCGAAAGCCGGAGCGAAGCTAACTGAGTCTGAGGCGAACAGTGTGTTTTCAGCCTACATGACACAGATCGAGCGAGTAATCCAGGCGGTCGATCGGATCGTGAACAGATAGAGTATCAGTAGATTACGCAGATTGAGAAAATCAATTGCCGATGTGCAAGTCTTCATCACGCATTCAACTCATGCCTCCAGTCTTCTGAGCGTTGTTCTTATTTCCTCTCTGTGCAATCTGCGTAATCTGTGGATGCCCTCCGTGCTAAAATACGTTGTCGCCCCACCGTTGACCGGACATAACTTAGGGCCATATCGCTATGATTAACCATCGCCACCGCTTCGCATTTATCTTACTTGGCCTGGTCGCCGCAGTAGGCGCTGTCGCTCCGCTGTTTCTGATCGCCGGCTGTCGCACGCTGCAACAGACACCTCAGGAGTTGCAGGCGCGCGAGACTTTGCGCGCTATGACACGTGGTGGCGTGTTGCCGGGTGAGGACGCGGTGACGCGCATCGAATCGAATTTTCCGAAAACCACGGCCGGCGCCCTCGCAAAGATCGTCCATGCCCGAATTAAGTTGAACGCGAAGGACTTCGCCGGCGCGGCGTCGCTGCTGGATTCAGGCACGATCCACGAATACACGGTGATTGGCGATTACGCTTTGTGGATGCGCGCCAACGCGCTCGAGCAGGCTAATCGTCGTGTCGAAGCGCGCGCTGCTCACGAAAAACTCGCACGTGACTATCCAAACTCACTGCGCGCGCGCGAAGCCACACTCCAGACTGCGCGTTTTCTAAGTCAGGATGGACAGGCTGCTGCCGTTCCGGTGGGCTTGAAACAATTGGCCGCGAACGATGATGGCACTGCGCTGTTGTTGACCGCTAAATCATACGAACAGACCGGGGACACGACGCGTGCGTTGGCCGCTTATCGTCGCGTCTACTTCTTTGCGCCGGCTTCAGTGGAGAGCACAGAAGCAGCGGCTGCGCTTACTCGGCTGAGTTCCAGCACGTCTGCGGCGAACGCCGAAGAAGCAGTTACGCGTGCCGAAAGGCTGTTTGCTGCTAAGCGTTTCAGTGAGGCTTATGACGCCTATACCGACGCCTTCACTCGCTTTGCCGCAACCGGGACGCCAGAGCGCCAGGCGCGTCGTGCGACGGCAGCCGCCAATGCGCGACGGTACGCCGATGCAACCGCGGCGCTGGCAGCTACTCCCTTGTCGGCCGGTGAAGCGCGCGCGGAAGCCATGTTCAATCTGGCCATGGCCTACGGACGCTCGAAACAATCGGCGCAAGCACGCACTGCGACTGAAGACCTGCGTCGAACTTTTCCCAACAGCATCTGGACGACGCGAGCGTTTGTGCAGCAGGGACAAGCGGCTGAGGATGCCAAGAACTCAGTCGACGCAACATATTTCTATCGCGCAGCGGTGAACTTTTATCCGGGCGCCGCGGAAGTAACTCCCGCGCAGTTCTATCTCGCCTGGCAGGCGCACGACGGAAAAAACTTTGCCGAGTCATCACGGTTACTAACTGAACACCTGGCGAATTACGCTGATCGCAACACGGATTTTCGCGGCAAGGCCGCCTACTGGGCCGCGCGGGACAGTGAACGCGCGGGCAAACTCGCCGAAGCGCGCGCGATCTATCAGGGCTTACAGGCGCGTTACGATGCGAACTGGTATGGCTATCTGGCTAAACAGCGGCTCGACAACATGAATCGAAACGGCAACGTCCCAACCAGGGCCTTTCCCGACAGCTCTACGATAGGGCGCGCCGTCGCGAACTTGCAGACGGTATCGGTAGCCGAAGAAACTGCGGGGCCAAATGAAGACGCGCGAGTTGCCCGTGCAGATCAGCTTTCGATCATTGGGATGGACGATTGGGCCCTGGATGAACTAGCAGCTGCCGCGTCATCGGCGCCGGCCAGCCCGCGAGTCAATCTCGCAATCGCTCGCATATATCGGGCTAAGAATGACAACGTGCAGGCGCTCAATGTCTTAAAGCGAAGCTATCCCGACTATTCACAGATGAAGCCCGAAGAGATGCGCCCCGACGAGTGGGACATTTTCTATCCCCTCGCGTACTGGGACATCATCACGCAGGAGTCGCGGGCGCGTTCTCTTGATCCTTATCAAGTCGCGGGGTTGATCCGGCAGGAAACTGTTTTTAATCCGCGCGCGGTGTCATCGGCCCGGGCTTATGGGCTGATGCAGGTGCTGGTGCCGACCGGAGTTTTGACGGCAAAGAAGTATGGCGTCAATCGCTCGATCACCATGGACTCGCTGTTTGAGCCGCGTCTTAACATTCAACTCGGCACGTCGTACTTTCGCGATCAGCTCGACAAGTACGGCCGGATCGAATACGTCGCCGCGGCTTACAACGCCGGCCCGAATCGCGTTGTGCAGTGGCGGGCCACGCTGCCGCTGGAAATGGACGAGTGGGCGGAAGCGGTGCCGTTCCGCGAAACTCGGCTGTATATTCAAGGCGTCGTGCGCAACACTCTGCAATACAGACGGCTGTACGATTCCAATGGCGAGTTTCGAGCCGAAGTCGGCGCGCGCGCCATTTATCCCGCCCGGAACGCAACGCCCGCGCGGCCACCCGACTCCACCATTCGCGTGAAACGCGCCCCGAGTGAAGAAGAAGAGTAGTTTGTCCACAGATTACGCAGATTACTAACTGAGCTAAGTTGAAACCTTAATCTGAGTAATCTGTGAAATCTGCGGATGATCTTTTGGGTTACAATCCCGCCATGTACACTCTCAAGGTACGCTCTCATCAACGTGAAGAACTGGTCGAGTTCACCGACAAAGTCCAGAGCCAACTGAAAGAGTCAGCCGCGCGCGATGGCATTGTCGTCCTTTATGTGCAGCACACCACGGCGGGTTTGACGGTGAACGAGAATGCCGATCCCGATGTGCCTCGTGACATGCTGCACCTGCTGCGCACGTTGATTCCGCAACACGGCATGGGCTTTCGGCATGGCGAAGAAAACTCTGACGCCCACATCAAGGCAAGCATAGTCGGATCCAGCGTCACGATCCCCTTCAAAGACGGCGAGTTGCTGTTGGGGCGTTGGCAGGGAATCTTCCTTTGCGAGTTTGATGGCGCAAGAGAACGCAAAGTAATAATGATGCTTCGATAGCATGCCCCAATCCCATTTGCGTCCCGGCGTCAGTTCGGTTTTGCGGGCTAAGCCGCAAAGGCGCCCAGGAAAAACAGCCCCAATATCCCGGTAATTCTCGGAAAACCGTCGCTCTGTGTGTTTGCGCACAGACGGATGTGTCTCCGAGTGTTTATATCTACTCCTAACTTAAGAGATCACATACGGCGAGAACCCCAAAAGTTTGAAAATGGCCGTGGTGTCCTCTGCGCGTCCTGGCGTGTTGCACTAGTTATGAAAAGCAAACGCGAGTTGATCTTAGTTCTCGTCTCGGCGCTTGCTCTTCTTTTCCTCACTCTAACGCCGTCCCGAACTACTCACGCACAGGGACTAACCAGCAGCATGAAAGGCACAGTCAGCGCGACCGCGGGCGATGCCGCCGCTCAGCCGGAACTGATTCCCGGCGCTCGCCTGGCCCTCGCTAACCGTGACTTACAAGGCACGCCCCTAAGAACCATCACTAACGAGACCGGTAATTTCGCGTTTCTCGGTCTGCCGGCTGGAAACTACACGCTCATCGCTGAGGCCGATGGGCTGCCCAGCGTGAAACGAGAGATAAGCTTGACTACGGGCGCGACTCTGTTCGTGGAAGTCATCTTGACTGCGACTGTAACCGCGTCGGTGACGGTGCGCGAAGAAGAGGGCCAGCTCAGCACGGCAGAAACGACTACCTCCAACATGGTGCGTGCCCGGAAGCTCGAAGAACTGCCTCTTCGGGCCGATAATTACCAGAGTTCTCTGCCGCTAACGGCCGGGGTCGTGCGCGGGATGGATGGAGCCAATCACATCAAAGGAACACGTGCCGGCCAAAACTCCTACACATTAAATGGAGCGGATATCACCGATCCCGTCAACGGGAATTTGTCTTTTGATATTCCGCTTGAAGCGGCGGCCAGCGTACACGTCGAAGAGAATCCGTATTCCGCCGAGATCGGCAAGTCCACCGGAGGCGCGACTAATCTGGAGACCAAGACGGGAGGCGACAAGTTCAAGTTTGGCATTTCACGTTTTTTTCCGACTTTTCACAACATCATTGGGGGCAAGATCGATTCCTTCAGGCCGCGCTTGACGTTTGAAGGTCCGTTGATCCGCAAACGCCTGAATTTCCTCGTGTCATTCGAGTATCGCTTCTCGCGCATTTACGTCCCGAGCTTGTCGGCGCCTCAGGACGATTCAACGGCTGAGGCCGTCAACGTGTTCACCCAGCTCGATCTGACGGTGAACAATCGGAATCGGTTGAAGTTGATGGGCGCGCTTTATCCCGAAAAGAAACGCTACGTCGGGCTGAACACTTTCAATCCGCAATCGACGACGCCCAACACGAAGCAGCGAGGCCAACTCTTCACGATTTCCGAACAGGCCATCTTCCGCGACGACTCGTTCCTTTCGTCTCTTTTGAGTTACAAGACGTTTGCCTTCGATGTCTTTAGCCAGGGACTCGCGCCGCTGACACTTCTTCCCGACGGCAACACGGGAAACTATTTCGCCGACACGCGGCGTTCGACGCAACGGATACAATGGCAGGAGCAGTATTTCGCGCGCCCCCTCACGCTCGGGGGACAGCATTCACTTAAGCTCGGTGCGGAACTTAATTACACAAAGATGTCGGGACATTTTGACTTCCGGCCCATCCTGATCCGTCGTCGCGATCAAACACTCACCCAGCGCGTCGACTTTAGCGGACCAACATCAATTGAGCGGCCTATGGCCGAGCTCGGTGCTTTCGCTCAGGATCGCTGGGTCATTAATAAGAATCTGACTATGGACATTGGGATGCGTTTTGACCGCAACGGCATTTCACGGCACAACAACATTTCGCCCCGTCTCTCACTTCTCTATCTTCCTTTCAGGGATGGCCGCACCACCCTTCGCGGTGGAATCGGACTCTTCTATGATCGCAGCCCGTTGTCGTCCAGGTACTTCGAGTTCAGGAACCTAAGTGACGACGACGATCTCAATGGTTCGGTATTGGACATCTTTTCGCACTCAAGTTTTCCCGGACGGGTCGTCACGACTTACGGAGCTGATGGCGTCACCGTCACCGATGGCCCGCGTGAATTTGCCAACGTGATCGGGGGACCTTTGCATGACGCTCGCGCCACGCGCTGGAGCTTGCAAGTTGATCGCAGCTTAACGAAACATCTGACGTTACGCGTAGGCTATCTTCAGCGTTCCACGAAAAATGAACCAATCATTATTCCCCGGTCGAACATTCTGGTTCTCGAGAGTCGGGGCCGATCGCAATACCGGGAGTTGCAAATACTCGCCTTCTACAACAACCAGCGCTTTCGGAACTGGAATGTTTCCTATGTCTGGTCCAGGGCGCAAGGCAACCTGAACACGACAGATAATTTCCTCGGCGACTTTCCCGGTTTTGTGATTCGAGCAAGCCAGTTCGGAAGGTTGCCGTTCGACATACCGCATCGTTTCCTGGCCTACGGTGAAGCGAAGGCGCCGCAGGGGATTACTATTATGCCCGCACTGGAAATTCGCTCTGGTTTCCCTTTTTCCTTTGTCAACGAACAGCTGGATTTCGTCGGCGAGCGCAATCGCGCCCGCTTTCCGAGGTTTCTCTCGCTCGATGTATCCATCCTCAAAAGCTTCCGAGTCCCTGTCCTGGATAAGCGCGTCCGCGCAGGCGTTGTCATCTTCAACATCACGAACCACTTCAATCCTCGCGACGTTCAGAATAACACCGGCAGTCTGCAGGCCGGCGAGTTCTTCAACAGCCTGCGCAGATCCGTACGGGCGAGGTTTGAAACGGATTTCTAGGTTAACATCCGCAAGTATCGTCCCACCCCCCGTTCAATCAACGAAAGCCAATCCCGATGTCACCAGTTCGCCTGTTTCCGGCTGGCAAACCCGGAACCAGGGAGAGTTGCTGACGTCTAAGCTCAAGAGACTTATCTAAAAAACCTCAGGAGGTACTCAGGAATGAGAATCAGCTTCGTATTGTTGATGAGCATTTGCGTTTTTCTCTTCGCTTCAATCGGATGCTCAAAGAAACCCAACCGCACGACCAAGGTTACGGTCGCCGGCGAAGCCGTTATCAAGGTGGAGCCCGACGTCGCTGTGCTGGTAATCACCGTGGTCACACAGAGCGCACAGGCCATCGAGGCTCAACAGGAAAACGCCCGCAAGAGTGAATCTGTGGGGAGCGCGGTCAAAGCCATCGCCGGACCGGACGCCGAGATCAAGACGAGCGACTACACACTTCAGCCGCAGTATGACTATCGCGACAATCGCCTGCCGAAGATTATCGGTTACGACGCGCGCAACAGCGTGACGGTCACGATAAGTGATCTGAAGAACGTAGGAGCCGTTATTGACGCGGCCTCGAAAGCGGGCGCCAACAGCATCCAGAGCGTTTCGTTCATCTTGCGTCAGACCAGTCCCGCGCGCGGGGTGGCGCTTCGCGATGCGACGAAGCAAGCGATGAACAAGGCGCAATCAATAGCCGAGGCCCTGGGCGGGCGAGTGTTGCGAGTCGTGGAAGAGAACGAAGGCGCGACCGTCAGCGGATCACCCCAGACCTATGAGGCAACGGCTTCGCTCCGATTGAGCACTACCAAGCTGATAACTACTCCGATCTCTTCCGGAGATCTGAGCATCAGGTCGAATGTGCAACTGATTGTCGAGATTGAAAGTTAGTCTTCTTTGTTCTGGCGCATTGTCTCGACGAATTTCTCAACATCTGCGCGCGTGCGCTCCATCTGACGGCGGCTTTCCAGATAAGCCTGCCACTGCGCCGTGAGCGTTAGAGCTTTGGTGGTGTCTTGATCCAGCGCCTGCGCCATTACAGCGATCAGATCGCTTACCACGCGCGTATGATCGAGCAGCGATTCGATGATCGCATGGGCCAGTTCCGCCTGATCGAGATCAGGTGGATGGGCGTCCGGGGCATTGTCTTGAGAGTCGGTCATTTGATCGTCTAGTGGTGTTGAGTTCAGAACCATCTGCGGTAGCGGATGGTTGATCTGCATTTACGTTGGCCCAAACCGAGAGATCAACCGCCCGCTACCGCAGGCGGTTCTGACAGCTCATACCAACTTCCGCGAACAAACGGAAGGTCGGTAACTGTAGCCGGAAATTCCAGCTCAGCAGAGACTATTTTCACTCTCGTTCCCGGCGCCAGGTAATCGTACTTCAAATAACCCAACGCGATCGAGCGCGCCAGAGTTGGAGAAAACGTGGAAGACGTAATCCGCCCGATCTCTTTTCCATCCTCAGAGAAAATCTTTGCGCCGCTTTCCAACTTTGTTTTGTTTTCAAAGACCACCCCCGACAGTTTCTTCGCCACGTGACCTCGATATTTGATGCGCGCGATAATCTCCTGGCCGATATAGCAACCTTTGCTAAAGCTGACGGCGTCATCCAGATTCGTTTCCGTCACCACGTTCGTTTCGTCCATGTCGATGCCTGAGCGCGCGACGCCGGCTTCGATGCGCAATGTTTCCCACGCGCTCGCGCTCAAAGGTTTCGCGCCGGCCGCAGTGAACGAACCCGACAAAGCTTGAGTGCCGCTGTTACTGACAAACAGATCGAACCCATCTTCCGCGGTATGGCCAGCTCTAATCACAGTCACCGCAGTTCCTCGTTCCAGTTGCGCGCTGACAACCTGCTGTCGCTCAACATGTGCAGCTTCTTCGCCGAGCGTCGTGCGAATGATTTCTGCGGCCTGCCGGCCCTGAAGGGAAAGCATCGCGGTCTCGCCCGTGACGTCCGTCACGCGGAAATCGCCGGCCAGGGTAAAGCGTTCAAGCAACTTTAGAACCGTATCGTGGGTTGCACCTTCAGTGTCGATTAGAAATCCATCGTCGCGATGAATTACACGCACCGCGGCCAGGAGCCGGCCCTGCACGTTGGGAAAAACCGCCGGCATCCAGGAATTCACGGCGAGCGTTTTCATGTCGTTGGTGATTAAGCCGTTAAGAAACATCACGACTTCCGAACCGCTAACCACGATGCGTCCGCGCGCGGAGAGATCGATGACGCCCGCGCCGCCATTGCGAACGGCCGCGTATTCTGTCATTTGGTTTGCTTTACTCAACTTTGGAATCTACCTTGGCCATGTCATACGGGTTCGCGGATCGCTATGGCCGCAAAACGCGCCTTGTAGTAAAAGAGGCTCTTCACCCACGCCCGAAGGCGATGTTCCTGTCGCTTCCTGATAGCCGCTCGGGTCCCGGGAATGTCGTGTGTTTCCCAAACGATGTGCAATGGCAGACGCTTGAAGAAGCGCCGTGCTCGTTGCAGAGAAATGTGGGTGGTGTGGAAGTCCGCGACCTCGCGTATCGTGCTCCAGCCATTCCACACCGGATGACTGATGTTCACGCTGAAGTAAAGTGTTCCCGAGGGAGCCAGCACGCGCGACATCTCAGCTATGATCGCCGCAGGATCTTCCGCATAGTCCACGACATCGTCGGACAAGACCACATCGAAGGAATTGTCCGGGAACGGGAGGGCTTCGCCGTAAGCAGACACTGTGGGAACACGGCGCTGCCATGCGGGAAAAAGTGTGACGTAATGATGAGCCAGCGGATCAACACCTATGCCGCGTTGCGCACCGAAGAAAAAGATAAGACCATGCGCCCCACTCCCAACTTCCAGGATACGCGCATCGGCTCTAACGTGATGAAACCTCTCAAGCAGGCTTCGCACCTCATGCGATCGGGCCAGTAGATTCTCACTGGGATCATAACCAGTCTCAATGAGGTTGTGCGCCTTGTTTCTTTGAAACTCAAGCATAAGATTGAGCGCGCGTTCGGTCCGCTGCTTATGCCGGCGAATGGTTATCTTACTGAGCACCTTGATGTCCACGGATTTGATACCTGACTCTTATTCTTCGTGGCCTGCCGTTAAGGCCCTCGAGGTCAATACGCGAATTTTCAATTTGCTGAATGGCACGAATCGCGGCCGATTAGCTTTGTCGAACCGCCCGCGCTACAACTTCATAGTCCTTCAACTGGGCCTTTTCGTCGCGGCGTGTAATCAGAACCTGCGGGCTGGGATGGTACAGCGGCACCAGTAGGCGTCCATTCCAGCTTCGCATCCGGGCCGCGTCATTCTTCAAATTGAATTCATGATAGTGAAGCAGCTTCAGCGCATCAAGCGCTGCTCCTCCCAGGGTCACAATCACCCGCGGATCGATCACTTCGATCGTGCGGCCGAGAAAGTCTGAGCAGTTTCGGATTTCGCCGGCCGTGGGCCTGCGGTTAGCCCCTGACGCTTTTCGCGGATTGCAGAGCGCTGCGCTGGTAATGAAGATCTCGCTGCGTGCCAAGCCAGTCGAAGCCAGGAAACGATCGAAATTTCTTCCCGACTGATCGCCAGAGAAAGGAACCCGTGTGCGGTCGGCGCCCTTGCGTCCCGGGGCCTCGCCGATGAACATGACCCGCGCATCAATCGGACCGTTAAGCTCGCTCAGTACCGCGGCGCGCTCGCACATGGCCGGGCACTTAAGACACGCGGCAGCTTCGGCTGCCAATTGCAAAAACCGATTATGTCTTGCGGCGATAGAAATTGGTCGCATGCAAAAACTATTGACTTCGCCCGCGACTTGGATTAGAAGTGCGCTGCCTTTCGCTTTATCCACTCTAACCCGAAGTTCAGGAGGACATTCCCCATGCGTCGTTTATTGTTCTTAGCGCTGTTCGTGCTGGCGATCGCCGTTCCATCCGCGTTCGCCCAGGACGCTACCAAAGTCGATTCAAAACACTACAAGGTCGAGTTCGAAAACTCGCGCGTGCGAATTGTCCGAGTGAAATACGGGCCGCACGAAAAATCTGTGATGCACACCCATCCGGACGCTGTCGCGATATTCCCGCAAGATGGCAAAGTGAAGTTTACTTTTCCGGGAGGCAAAACCGAAGAGCGGGAGATGAAAGCCGGTCAGACGATTTTCACGCCGGCGGTCAGACACCTGCCTGAGAATATGACCGACGGAGACATGGAAGTCATCCTCGTGGAGTTAAAGACCAGGAAACGGAAACCGGCTGCGAAAAAGCCAGCCACTACCGATACCACAACCGCCACGAAGCCTAAATAGGATAAATATACTTGACTGACCAGTAACTCGTTGGGCGACCCGGTACGCTTTACTCGAACGTCTGAAGCCAAGTTAGTGCTTGCTCTTCCGATGCAAAAATGTCCGCGATAAAGCCGATGTTGGTGGCAACGGTGACGCCAAATTTCTGAGGATCAATCATCTCTGGGCGGGCCACTAGTACCACGCGCACGACATGGCCTGAAGCCTCTGCCCACTGATGGATGAAATGGTAACGATCGATAAGGCTTGGTGATTTGAAGCCCGTAAGTCCGCACGTGTCCGCCAAAAGCTTTCCAACCTGCCGCTCACGCGCAAAAGCAATCGCAGACGTTATCAACTGTGCCATCTGATCGAGCGAAACCTGACCGGTTGGCCGATATTCGGCGTGGTCGCCCACAATTTCAAAATGTTGTAGTTCGCTCATCGGCTTCCTCGCGTCATGTCTTCTGACGGTTGGGTTTTTGACCGGGCGCGGCGATTACGTCACGCGGCTTTCCGTTTCTTCTCTGCAAGTTTCTTCCGTTGGTATGCACCCTCGCACTTGTCGAGTTCATGCTTGGGATCGGCGATGATCTCTCGCGCCAGTCTTTCAAAGTTCGAGTATTCCTCTAAGGGTGTTTTGGTTGGCTTGGCTCGCTCCTCCGTGCCCCGACAGAACTTATCGAGTCACAGTTATCTCGCGCGTGGTTGAATTGTATCCACCGTTATCTACGAGACTTCCGTCTTTGTTAACCAGTTCGAGCTTGACGGTATGCTTGCCAGTGATCCATCCGCTCAACCAGATCGGTTTCCAGCTGTCAATGAATCTCGCCTCGCCGTTATCGACTGAATAGCGCACCCGGTACTCACCGCCGTCGCTCTGTAGCTTTGCATTCGAAAGCCAGAAGTCGATCATGATCGCTTCGGCGTCTTCGGCTTTGTATTCCCCTTTTGGACGGCTGTAGGTTAGCAATGGCTTAGTTGCATCGATCTCGCCGGCCTTGCTGGGCGCATAGTCTTTACCTTCGCGCGCCGGAGTCGCGGTGCCGGTAGCCGTCGCGGGGCTGCTCGACGGGCTCGCCATCGTCTGCCCGTCTTTGGTGGTCGTCGGTTTCGACGCGTCACCGCCGCCTTTGACGGTGAACTCCACCATTTGAAACGCACCGTCGTTCTTATAGCTTTCATGCCAGGGTCGCGACGGAAACACCCGCAAGGTGTGTTTGCCTTCGGCCACGTTGCGCAGCTCGAACGGTTGATTCAGTTCGTAATAAGCCTCGTAAGGCTGATTGTCGAGAATGACGTGGATGTGATTGCCCTTGCCGGTCGCGGGATCCTTGTGCGGCATATAGCCCTTGAGATCGCCGCTCAGTTCGAGTTTGACGTCGACTTTTGAGCCGTTGATGACCGCGTTCTTTGCGGGAGACATAATCCGCACGGTTGGATTCGCCTCGTCCTGTTCGCCGCGCGCCTTCATCATGTCGGCGATCTTTTGCGGGCGCGGCACAACGCTCAGGTTCTGCTGACCTGGCGGAGTAGCGGCAGTGGTCGCGGTGGCGTTGGTGTTGTCATTCGTTTGCCCGCAACCGCTGATCACCATGATTGCGAACAGGGCAAAAGCTGACCTTAGAATCCTTTTCGATAGCATCTCTGTCTCCTTCTAATCTCTTTTGATGGAAGTATAAACCCGAACCTTAAAGCCGCGCGAGCGAGATGGCAAGACTGGCTTGATAAAAAATTGGCAGCTTTGCCTAAAACCATTGTTAGCCGACTCTTGCTTTGCTATGATGGCGGCTACTTGATATCAAGCTGCCGTTACGGCGGCGGATCCCAGTGATCATATCTTCCCGCGTCCGCATCGGTATGCGGGCATGTCCCAAACTCAGTCTCACTTAAAGCATCATGACCCAACTGGACGAAACCTTACTCAAAACCATCGCCGACAAAGTCACGAAAGGCGAGTGCATACTCTTTTTGGGCGCGGGCGCACACTATCCGCCCCCTGGAGACTCAGGCTATGCATATCCGGCGGCGCAGCGTCCGCCTCTTGGCAGTGCGCTATCCACAGCGCTGGCAAACGAGTGTGATTTCGGAAAAGAGTTTCCAAAGGACAGCGTTGGCAATCTCCAGCGAGTGTCGCTGTTCTACGAGGTAAAGAAGGGGCGTCAAAACCTGGTTAAGAAGGTGTCGGACGGAGTCTTCACAGGCAAGAGACCATCGCCCATTCTTTGCGCTTTAGCACGACTCAAATTTCCGCTGGTGATCACGACTAACTATGATCAGCTATTTGAAATTGCCTTGCAGGGGGCGGGTAAGACGCCTCTGGTTAGCGTCTACAACAAAAACGGAGACCAGCCGACGAAGGATTATCCAGGCAACCTCGATCCCAGCCAGCCCTTCGTCGTAAAGGTGCACGGTGACGTGCAAAGCCCTGAATCGATCGTCATAACAGACGAAGACTATATTCAGTTTGTACTCCGGATGAGCGACAAAGAGCCGTTCAGTCCGGTGCCGTTAACGTTTAAGTTTTTCTTTACCAAATGGCCGACGCTGTTCGTCGGCTACAGCTTGCTCGACTACAACTTGCGGCTGCTTTTCAAAACTCTGCGGTGGAAGATCGATCCATCGATCTTCCCGGACACTTATTCAGTTGATCTTGCTCCTGATCCGCTGATTGTGGACGTTTACTATAATCGGCAGCGCTACATCAACTTCATCACCCAGGATGTCTGGACTTTCGTGCCCAGCCTTTATCGAATGGTCACCGGAGAGGAGATGCCAAAGCAATGCTAACTGCTACGGATGCCATGCCGGCGCCCACCGTGCTCCCTGAATCACCGTATCGCGGCATCGAATCATTCCGCTATGTCGATCAGCCGATCTTTTTCGCGCGCGCCGAAGAGACGCGCAAACTTCTGCGATATGTCGCCGTATATCGCGGCGTTCTCTTCTATGGCGAGTCGGGTTGTGGCAAGTCCTCTCTAATTAACGCCGGATTTATTCCGGCAATTATTGACGAGGGCTTCACGCCCGATCGCCTGAGAGTGCAACCCAAGCCGGGTGAAGAGATCGTCGTGGAGCGCATTTCGATGAAAGACACGGGCGAGGCGCCTTACCTTCCTTCGAATTTCATCGGCGACGACAAATCCCCATCGCGTGTCGTCCTTTCTGCCGACAAATTAAGGGAGCGCCTTCAGGAACTCCGCACATCGTCACCGTCGCGCCGGCCGCTCCTCATCTTCGATCAGTTTGAAGAATTCGCCACGCTATTTGAGGAAGCTCCGCGCGGGGACGACATTCAACCTGCGCAGCAGGCTCAGAGGGCAATTTTGAAACTCATCGTAGAGTTGCAGCGCGACGCGACTCTGCCCGTCAAGCTGCTGTTCTCGTTTCGCGAAGATTACCTTGCCAAGTTGAGCAAATTGGTTTCGCTGTGGCCTGACCTCTCAGACCAGAGCCTGCGGCTGACACCTCCGAGCACAGACGCCTTGCCCACGATCATTCGCGGCTCATTCGAAAAGTATCCGGAAAGCTTCGGCAAGGAGTTGTCGGCGAACCTGACGAATGAACTGGTGACGGCGCTCGAAGCCCGCAACGAAGGCAAGCTAAACCTTTCGGAAGTACAAATCGCTTGCCTTCAATTGTGGAAAGCCGGCGACCCGGAAGCGCTCTTCGAAGCAAAAGGCGTTCAGGGTTTGCTGGAAGACTATCTTTCCGATTCACTCAACAGGCTTCCAGAGATCCTTCGTGATCCGGCCGTCGCGCTTCTGAGTCGTATGGTGACTCCGTCGGGCACGCGCAACATCGTCTCTGAATATGATCTGATTTCCCAGGTCTTCGAGGATGAAGGCATTCCTGAGGACCGCCTGAAAGATGCCTGTCAGGCGCTGGTTCAGCAAACCAAGCTGGTGCGCCGCGAGCGCCGCTATGAAACTTATTTCTACGACATCGTTAGCGAGTTTCTGGTTCCGTGGATTGCGCGTCAAAAAGTCGAGCGAGTCGCTGCTTTTGAGCGACGAAAGCTTGAAGCAATTGAGAGACGAAGAAGAAACCGGGCCTTTGTTTTAGCTCTTGCAAGTCTGGGCCTGGCCCTGGCCGTCGCCTTGACCGCGTTCTTCATTATCAGAGAGCGAAACAGGACAATAGCGTTTCAGGAGCAAACTGGTTATTTGAAAATCTTACAAGAAAAAGCAGTGCAAGACGCACAATCAGCCCAGGCTAGCGCCGAACAGCAGCGGAAGCGGGCGGAAGAGCAGGCAATGGCGGCGCAACATGAAGCAATGCGCGCGATGCAGGCTGAGCAGTTGGCTCAGAAGCAATACACTGATCTCAACACGCAGCTTCAGACTTTGCAAAGATCATCGAATGACCAGAAAAACGAAAACGACAAACTGAAACAGCAATTGAAACTTCTGCAAACCGAATTGGATCAAGCGGAGAAGGGATCCAACACGCAAACTACTGAGGCGTACAAGGGCTTAACTGATATTGAGGGGAAAATGGATCAACTTATCAACAAGTTGGTCCAGACCAAGGATCCAGCCGCCCGCGAGGCCTTAACCATGGTCGGCCAGATTCAGTCTCACTTAGCTAGAGTAAGATCCGGACTTCGGAAAGGAGACAACCGAAACCGTGATTGATCAAGGCCCAGCAGCTCAGTTCACGCAGCCAGTTGGGCTTATGCTGCGGCCCTCGTTTCGATATTACTAATTAAGCGTTTATCGACCGCGCTCCAATCGATATTTGAAAAGAAAGCCTCGATATACTTTGGTCGATCGGCCGGCTTGTAATCCAGGATGTACGCATGTTCCCAAACGTCCATCACCAGAATCGGATTGAAGCCGGCGACGTTTCCCGTCTCGTGTAGCGTGATCCAGTGATTCGAAAGCGCGCCGTTGGCTGGATTCTCGTAGCAAATGGCCCAACCGACGCCACGCATCTTTCCGATGCCTACAAACTCAGCTTTCCAGATGTCATAGTTGCCAAAACTCTGCTCAGCTGCTTTGCGAAAAGCCGAGGTGCGATTCGGATCGCCCGTGCCGCCGCCGGTCTTCAGGTTGTCGAAATAGTATTCGTGCAGAACCATCCCGTTGTATTCGAACCCGAGCCGCCGGTTCAGCTCAGAATACTCGGCGAACTCTTCCTGATCGACCTTGCCGTCTTTCAGAAACTCCGAGATCTTTTCGTTGAGCTTGTTCGTCTCTTTGACATAGCCTTCGTAAAGCTTGAAGTGCATCTCGAGCGTCTCGTCAGAAATGCCCTGCAGGTTGCTCAGATTGAATTGTCTTGCTTTGTAACTGCCTGGAAAACCCATTGTTCACCTCCCTGGAATTATGGCTGTTGCTGAAATAAGTAGAGACATCCCCCACTTTAAGAGAAGTATCGGGCGAAAGTGTGGCGAGGGCATGGAGAGGATGAGCTAATACTATTGCGAAAAAGAAAAAGGGCGGACAGTCCGCCCTTAAACTGGTTTCAGGTTTAGACGCGGGACTTGTCCCGCATTCGCTACTTCCCGCCAAAAATGACCCAGTCACCGTGCGAAGTTCCCATGAACAGAAGCATCGGCAGCGACAGCCAGGCGTTGGTCCGTGAAGCCACAAAAGCCTGGCGCGCCAGCTCGGGGGCCGCGGGCGGTCCGCCTTGCATTCCGGCAATCATCCGCTTGTTGTTGGGCCAGATGATGCCCCAGACATTCAGCATCATGATGATGCCCAGCGCGCCGCCGACGCCGATGGAAAGCGTTTTGTTGCCGGCGAAGTGCTGGCCATTCACCGTTAACCCTGAGTCGAGGTATTTAAGAATTACGATCGACATCGCTACTACCAGAATTAACGCGACCACGGCAAAGACGCGCCCATCTTTGATCAGCGCCGGAACCTTCTTGATTATTAGAAACTCGACAAGGAAAGTAATCACCGGAATGAAGAACCAGACGATCAGCAGGACCCATCCATTTACATTTGGTCCGGTCGCGTTCGAAAGTCGTACGTCGGGCTTGAGAATATACATCGCATAGTAACCAAGACCTGCCAGGACGGTCACCACCGCACCCCAACGAAAATACCAGAGCGCAGGCAGCAACAGATCCGGATTCACCTTCTTCTTCGTATCAGGGTCCAGTTTCTTTTGCAGCGGCACATTGACCAGATTGAAAAAGTAAAGCAGGCCAATCCAGGTTATTCCGGCAACGAAGTGCAGCCAACGCATAGCGATGTGGGAAATCTCAGCCGCGTCAGGTCTCTTGAAAATACCCTGAAGCATCGCCAGAGCTACATGAGTGTCGATAAGCATAGTTTCCTCCAGGCTACTTCGTCTTGCCGGCGCCCTCCGCGATCGCAGCGGGCAGACAGACGATTAGAAACGTCATGGGTAAACGCGCTTGCTTGTCCTTATTTCGAACGAAGATTACACCCAGAGAGCGCTGGGGCGCAATAGTATTGCAAGGTGGAGTTTTGTCAAAGTTGCTTGCCAGGCCAGCTTCCCTTGCGGTAAACGTACTGCTAATGAAATCGAAGGTTTTTCTTTTCGGTTTGCTGCTGGTGCTAAGTAGTGCGGAGCTTTCGGCGCAGCGGAAACGCCAGGTGCCTCCCGCCGGGAGCACGGCGCGGACGATAACCGTACTGACCGAACCGAATGCGATCGTGTGGCTGGATGAAATTCGTCGCGGCACAACCGACGACGGTGGAAAACTGGCGGCCCTGAGAGTGTACACGGGGGCTCACACATTGCGGGTGCGCTCGGCCGGCTTCAAAGAAGTCACGGTGCCAATCACGGCGACCCAGCGCGGCGAGATTAAGGTGCGGATGGTGCGCACGACCGACGAAGCCGAGCTTAGTTTTCAGCAGGCGGAAACTGCGCGCGAAACCGCCAGGGACGATGCGTCTCGCCAAAAGGCGGTCGATCTTTATCGTCGGACGATCCGGCTGCGCCCGGCTTTTCCGGCGGCGCATGTGGGACTCGCGCGCGTACTTTTGGATCTTAGCGATACCAACGGCGCGTTAGCTGAGATCGAAGCCGCCCGTCACGATCGGCCTGTCTATCCGGAAGCGTCTGCAGTTGAAGGACGAATCTATCGCGAGTCTGCGCAAACGGACGAGGCCATCGGATCATTCAATCGATCGATTCGGGAAAGTCATGGCTTTCAACCCGAAGCCCACGTGGGCATCGGTCGGGTTTATGAAGAGAAGGGCCAGTACGAACAGGCAGCGCGCGAATTTAAGATCGCCATCGATCAGCTTTTCGAGACTGAGCCAGTCATTTATCAACTGCTCGGCGCCGCTTACGAGAAAGCCGGCGAGAACAAGGAAGCAATCGCCGCCTATGAAAACTATTTGCGATTGGCGCCTAACGGCTCGCTGGCTCCCGCAGTGCGGTCGATCGTTGAGCAGTTGAAAGAACAACCGCCGGACTAAGTCGGTTTTTACTGGGAACCGATAGACACGGTCGGTACTAAGTGAAATAATCTGGCCTCTTATCCGGTGAGTCCGCCCTAAATGCCATGACTACGCCTGCGCCTTCAATTTCACGTCGCGTCTCTCGCAAAGCAACGCAATTCACTGAATCCGTAATTCGCGAGATGACCCGCGAGGCAATGAAGTACGGCGCGGTAAATCTGTCGCAGGGCTTTCCCGATTTCGCAGCGCCCGACGACATTAAGCGCATCGCGATGCAGGCCATCTCCGACGATGTAAATCAATACGCGATCACCTGGGGCGCGAAGGACTTTCGCGACGCGATAGCCCGCAAAACGAAATGGTATCTGGGGCTCGAGATCGATCCGGAAACTGAAATCACGGTCACCTGCGGCTCAACGGAAGGCATGATTGCGGCGATGATGGCGACGGTCGATCCCGGCGAGGAAGTAATCGTCTTTGAACCTTTCTATGAAAACTACGCGCCCGACGCGATTCTTTCCGGCGCCCGCCCGCGTCATGTGCCGCTGCGTGCGCCTGACTGGAGTTTCGATCGGGAAGAGCTGCGCGCCGCCTTCAATCCAAAAACGAAGGCAATAATTATTTGCAATCCCAACAACCCGACGGGGAAAGTTTTCACTCGCGACGAGATGGAGTTCATCGGCGCACTCTGCCGCGAGTTCGACGCGCTTTGTTTTACGGATGAGATCTACGAACACATCCTCTATCCGCGTGAAGGTGCAGAGATCGCCCACATCTCGATGGCCCAAATCGAAGGCATGCGCGAGCGCACGGTGATCGTCAATTCGATGTCCAAAACTTACTCGGTGACCGGCTGGCGCGTCGGCTATTGTATCGCCAGCCCTGAAATCACCAGCGCCATTCGGAAGGTTCATGACTTCCTGACGGTGGGCGCCGCGGCGCCGCTCCAGACTGCCGGCGCTTATGCGCTTTCGCTGCCGCCGTCCTACTACGATCAGCTTCAGTCGGAATATGAAGCGCGCCGCGATCTGATTCTGCCCGAGTTGGAAAAGGCGGGATTCAAAACGTTTCGACCCGACGGCGCGTACTACATCATGACGGACATCAGCGCGTTTGGGTTTAAGGACGACATTGAGTTTACGCGTCATCTGATTCGCGAAGTGGGAGTCGCCTGCGTGCCTGGATCGAGTTTCTACAGTCCCGACGCATCGGGACTCGGCTCGCAACAGGTGCGGTTCTGTTTCTGCAAGAAGGACGAGACGCTTTTGCTTGCGGCCGAGCGACTAAGAAAGCTGCGCGGATAAGGTCATCAGAGAATGAGAAAACTTCCGCTCATCTGGTTTGTAGCCGCGACCGTTGCCGTTGTCGTGTTAGCCTTTTCGAGCTTCGCCCAGCAGGTAGCTGATCCGAATTTCGACTCGAAGGTGGCGAAACCCGCTTACGCTAAGAAACATCCAAAGGTCCTTTTCGACGAAGCCCACAATAACTTTCACACCACCACTGGCCGTTACAAACCGTTCGCCGATCTGATTACCAATGATGGCTATCAGGTGACGCCGAACAAGCAGAAGTTTTCGGCTGAGACGCTGAAAGGTTTTGACATTCTCGTAATCTCAAACGCGCTTGGCGCGGAGCGGATGGGCGCGCCCGAGGCGAGTAATCCGGCGTTCAGTGAAGTGGAATGCGATGCGGTGCGCGACTGGGTAAAAGGTGGCGGCGCGCTGCTGTTGATTGCCGATCATGCTCCGATGGGCGCGGCGAATCAGATTCTCGCCCGACGTTTTGGCGTGGACATGAGGAATTCCTTTACCAATGACAGCGCTAACCATGATAAGGAGACTGGCAGTAATAGTTTCCTCGTTTACACGCGCGACAATGGTCTCTTGATTGACCATCCGATTACGAAAGGCCGTGATGCAAGCGAACGCATCAACAGCGTGATGACCTTTACGGGACAATCACTTCAAGGGCCAGCGGGAAGCGTCGCTTTTCTTAAGCTCGCTGACACGGCGATGGATGTACCGCCGCCTTCACAAGCTGACATCCAGGCGGCCATCGACAGAGCTCGGCAAGGTGGCCAAACACAAGCGCCTCCGCCCGGCATGAATCTTCCGCCGGGCGCGACGGCAGTTCGGTTGCAGCCTTCGCAGGCCGGAACTTCAGCAGCGGGTCGGGCTCAGGCAATTGTCTTCCGCTTTGGCAAGGGCCGGGTCGTTGTCCTGGGCGAAGCCGCAATGCTCTCAGCTCAACTCGCTGGACCCAACCGTATGCCGTTCGGCATGAACCGTCCCGGAACTGACAATCGCCAGTTGGCGCTAAACATCATGCACTGGCTTTCCGGATTGCTTAAGTGACCTTCCGCCACCGAGTGTCTCTTGACCTTGCTACCTTTCGGGCCTAGCATAGAATCCGAGCATCCCCCAACAACTGAATATGAACTGAAAAGAGTTGAGGAGGTTTTCTCATGACTCAGGAAACAACTGGCAAGTGTGGGCACGGCTCATGTGACTGTCCAGCTGAGGAGGGCAGTAAGTACTGTAGCGAGTACTGCGCTGAAGCCGAAAAATCCCACGTTCTCGAAATCGGCTGTGGCTGTGAGCATTCACCATGTCGCTAACGCCAGGCATCGCCTGGTTGCGGGCATTGGCCAGATTTCATTGACATCGACCCTTCCGGCCCGGCGCCGTTCGGCGCCGTGTCGATAATCGTTTGCGCTCTTCTCGCCAAACTTCATTACAACTGAATTGCAATCAAACCGTCGCGTAGCGGACGGCAACGGTCTCTAGAATCGGTTGCATCAATCGTGCGTGACGGAGGAATAAGCCGCCGCATTCCTTTAACGGCGCTGGTTTCCGAAGAATCCAAAAACAACAGCCGTTCTCTCCGACGAAATCCAATTCGCCGCTAGTCTCTTCGCTGATGGCTTGCGGTTTAGCGCGCCAGGCAGGCGCAGGAGCCAAGGTAATATGAAGAAAATCATTCTGGCACTTTCACTAGTACTAGCCATCGCCGGACTGGCGTGGGGCCAAAATACAGCCACGCGCGCCAGGACGACTGCGAGCAACAACACTTCGGCCGCAAAGCAGGGACGGCAAGTGAACCTGCAGTCGGAAACCCAACTCGCGGCGCAATTAGAGAACAGTTTGGATACGCGTCATGCAAAACCCGGAGATCGCGTAGTACTGAAAACCGTTCAGGCCATCAAGCAAAATGGTGAAACGGTCGTGCCGAAGGGCGCACGCCTGATCGGGCGTGTCACCGAAGTCCAGCAACAATCAAAATCGAATGCCGAATCACGACTCGGTGTCGTGTTCGATACTCTCAAAACAGGATCGACTGAAACGCCGATCACAGCCAGCATCATGTCGATCACCCAGGCCCGGACTCAAGCGCGAGCCAACGATCTGTTTGAATCCGACACCATGTCGCGATCGTCAACGAGTTCGCGGACCACATCCAGCGGCGGCGGTGGTGGCGGGTTGCTCGGAGGTGTCGGCAGCACAGCCGGCGGGGTCGTTAACACCACCACTTCTACCGTGGGCAGTGTGGCCGGAAGCACCACCAACGCGGTGGGCAGTACTGTGGGCGCGACCACCAGCACGGCGGGAAGCACCACGGGGAATCTGACCGGTTCGCTGCGAGGACTACAAATTAACCAGTCAACCAGCGCCTCAGCTGAGGGAGGGTCGACGCTCAGCTTGAGTGGCCGCAACCTGCACCTGGAAAGCGGAACAACTTTCAATCTTGCGGTCAGCAGCTCTGCGAGCGCGGGAAATAACCCTTAACCCCAGAGCAGCGACCGTGTGAACAATCGGAGTTGCGGCGACTGCGGAGGAATCCGGGTCGCCGCAATTTCGGTTTGTGGCATGCGTCTTGAAAGACAGAAGTCGACCTGACCCCTCTTTAGCCGATTAGGCCGGGACGCTGGTCAAGAGCCCGCGTTGACAACCGCGAAGGCGCTTTGTTAGCGTGAGTCCGCTCAAAGAAAGATAGGTGAGTATCGCGCAGGTGCGAGGCTCAGCACCGGCCTTATCTCGATTATTGATGCAGAATCAAAATGCCCGTTTCTGGGCCGCCAAGGCACGGCTGGCAATTACGCTTGCACTTTCGATCATCCTGCCCGTCGCAACCGCCTGTCACATAGTCAAGAAACCCGTCGAGGTTGAGAAGCTACTCACGCCTCTGGCGGAAGCAGACAGCACTCAACTGATCTCTGCTGTCAACAGTCTGGTCGGCGTGCGTTCGATCCACGGCAAAGTTGACATTCAGTTCGAAGACACTTCGTTTGCTACTTCCGGAATCGCCGAAAAATATCGAGCCGCGGATGGTTCGATTACTTTGCAGCGTCCCGCCAAGGTTTATTTGATTGTGCAGGGGCCGCTGGCCATCGGAGACATCGCCCAGATGACTTCGGACGGCGAACACTTCAGGATTGCCGTTCTTAGGGGTGATGAAAAGTACAAACGGTTCGTGCGCGGGACCAACAATGCCACGTATCCCAAGCTGGAGATGAATGGCAGCTCAGAGCCGAATCCGAACAACAAAAAAGAGAAGCAAAGCTCGGAAGCCCAAACCGTCAATGCGCTTTCAAATTTGCGACCACAGCATTTAACCGACGCGCTTCTGCTTAACCGGATCGACCCGCACGCGCCCGGCTTAATCTATGCGCAGAGCGAGTTCTTTCAATCAGAAAAAGACACGAGCCAGCTAAACAGCAAGAAGCGCATCGTCCGCGGTTATTACTTTCTCGACGAACTGCGATCCGGTGGTGATGGCACGGCGCACCTGCTGCGCCGCTTCTGGTTTGACCGAGTCAACGGAATCAGGTTGGCACGGTTGCAGACTTTTGACGACAAGGGCGCCCTGGTTACCGATGTCAGTTATGGCGATCTAAGAAAGTTCGGCTCAACCGGTAATGTCATGCTGCCAGCACAGGTCGGTTTGACCAGACCGCAGGATCACTACAAGATCACCATCACCTATCAAACGCCGGAAGAGGTCACGATGGATAAAGAGTATCCCGGAGAGGCGTTTGTGCTGGAAAACAAGTGGGGGCTGAAAGAAGCCGACCTCGACGCCGAGAAACGGCCAACTCCACAGAGGAATTAGCCCAATTTGATCTTCCTGCTTTGCCCACCTTTATTAAGACCCGACTCAGAACTATTACGGTTAGGCGTTCGTCAAGCGCTTGTATTAAGATTGCCGACTTAAGAAGAGGCATTCCTTGGACAGTCTAGTCGTATCCAACATTCGCCAACGTCCCCTCCGTTCGGCCATCAGTGTGTTCGGGGTCGCCCTCGGCGTGACGCTGGTAATGCTGTTTACCGGCCTGGCCCGGGGCATGTCCGACGACTTGCAGAGACGCTCGTCAAACGTGCATGCGGAAATAGTTTTCACCAGACCGGGCTCGTTTCAGACCACGTCGACTTCGGCGAATCTAAGCACGAAATACGTCGAGCTACTGAAACAGATCGAAGGAGTTGAAGATGCGGTGCCGGTTATTCGGCACTTCTATCCCAGTGGAGTATGGGGCGTGGATCAGGTTGAAGGCGTTGACTGGGACGGCTTTGCGAAAATGAATAACATTCGGATGGTGCAGGGCAGTCCACCGCGCGCGGCTGATGAAATTGTGATCGACGAGACCAAGGCCAGCCGTAACCATCCGGTCGGAAGCGTACTGAAACTTTTTGGTGATAAGCCATACCGCGTAAGCGGCATCTATGCTCCGGAATCGGGCGCGCGCGCCAAGCTCTCGTTAGCGGCAATGCAGGACGCGCTGGAAGCCCCGGAGAAGTGCAGCTACATCTTCGTGAAGTGCAAGAACCCAGCCGAACAAGTTGCAGTGGCGCACCGAATCAATGAAAAGATTCCCGGAAACAAGGTCCAGTTCACGCGCGAGTTTTTTCCCAGCGTCGAAAACTCCATACCCGGCCTGACGATTTTCATGCGCGTGCTGGTGGTGCTGGCCGCGGTGGTCAGCGCCCTGGTGGTCATGCTGGCGATGCATACGACAATTACTGAGCGCACGCGCGAGATTGGCATACTGAAGGCGATGGGCGCCTCGCGTCGATACATCATCAGCGAGATCGAGCGAGAAGCACTTTTGATTAGCGCGATGGGTCTGGTGGTTGGTTTTGCCCTGGCAGCCCTGGCCGGTTTCGGAATTCACAAAATGACCGGATTGATCTTCGAATTCGGCGGTTGGTGGGCGCTGACTGCCGCGCTCATCGGGTTGGGCGGTGGTGCGTTGGGGGCCTTATATCCGGCGGCGCGGGCAGCCAACCTTGACCCGGTCAACGCCCTGGCCTACGAATAGCTTTCGCTTTCAGACTGACGGCGGCGTGGGCCGCCGGCGAAAGGATGTTTGGAAGACTAGTGTCGGAGAAACAGTCCGATCGACGGAGAAAGTATCGACTACTTTACAGATGGCAACGATTCTAAAAGCTGAGAACCTGGAAAAAGTTTATCGCGTGGGAAAAGTTGATGTGCCCGCGCTGCGCGGTGTCTCGCTTACAGTTCAGGAGGGCGAGTTCGTGGCCGTAATGGGGCCGTCGGGTTGCGGAAAGTCGACCATGCTGCACCTCCTGGGGGGACTGTTGACGCCGACCAAGGGCCGCATCGTGATCGACGGCGAGGACCTGACTGCCGCGACTGACGCTAGGCGCACCGACATTCGCCGCCGGAAGATTGGTTTTGTCTTTCAACGCTTCAATCTTTTTCCCACGCTCACTGCCGAAGGCAATCTGCGTCTGGCCGAACGCATCCATGGGAACGGCGCTGACGATCCCGATCGCCGCCGCGAAATATTGCGCATGCTGAAGTTAGAAGACAAGATGCATCACAAGCCTTTGGAGCTTTCGGGCGGAGAGCAACAACGCGTTGCGCTCGCGCGGGCAGTAGTTAATCGGCCGGCTATCGTTCTGGCGGATGAGCCCACCGGAAATCTTGATTCCGAAAACTCGGCTTTGGTCTTAAACATGTTTCGCGAGCTGAACGACCGCTTCAATCAAACCGTCATCATGATCACCCACAATCCTGAAGCAGCAGCTGCCTGCCAACGAATCATCCAAATGCGCGACGGACACATCGTCTAGCCGCGCCGTCTTTCCCAGATGCGAATTGTCTGAGTCGGACGCCCGGTCCTGCGGCAGCGGACTCGGGATGGAACCACATTTGCCTCGACAAATTGCCGGGGCGGCTTGATAATCACGCAGTCGCTAAGTGAGACCTATGGGGTTTATGTTGAACACAGCTAAGAAGATCGCTTTTTGGACGTATCCGCGGACGTCCTGGCAGTGGGATGTGCTGTGCGTGTTGATCTTGGTTTTCATATTTCTGACACCTAAAAGCTGGTTTGCCAACACAGCTTTTCAGCGTACTCACGCAGCCCAAACCACAGTCGTGATGAGCACGGATGTTGTTGGCACTCAGTTAGATAGGGGCGAGATTGAGCGCCGCGCCAAACAGCTCGTCAGCCGACCCAATTCTTCGGTTACAGAGGTGCGTGAGCGTCGCGATGACGCGGGAAGATTAATCGCTTATGAGGTTGACATTCGCTGACCATGCTTTATAATTTTCGGGCATAATCCGCCAACGAGGCGCAAAGTATTAATAAGCGCACTCAAAGGCACATCATGGGGCCCGCAGGGGCCTTAAGTTTTAGGACGGAGCTATTTTATGAAAAAACTATTTTCCCTGAGCTTGATGGCCGGACTGTTGATGTCCGTGCTGTGTCTGCCCAGCGTGTCTACGGCCGCGGGTCAGGCCGGTATGGTTAGTTCGATTCTTAGCCGGCTGGAAAAGAACCGGCAGAGCCTGAAGACCTTGCGCGCGAACATCAGTATGACCAAGTACAACTCACAGCTTCGCGATGCAGATACATATCAGGGCATGATCCTGTACATACCGGGCTTGGGAGGAAGTCGCAACTCTTTTGTGCGTCTGGAGTGGACCAGCCCGCAGCATGAAACTTTGGCCGTCGCCAAAGGAAACTATATGTTCTACCGCCCGCGCCTGAACACCGTCATTGTCGGGACTACTCGGTCTGTTGCCGGGGGCAAGAACAATGACGTGCTCGAATTAATGAGCATGTCTGCTACGCAGTTTCGCACGAAGTTCGGTGAGTTTCAGGATGTGCGAGACGAGACTTTGTGGGGCGGAGTTTGGACCCAGCACTTCAGGGTCACTCCGATTGCGGCCGCCAGTTACAAGTACATTGAAGTCTGGGTCGACAAAGAAGGACTCCCCGTACAGACCAAGATGGTCGAAAAGAACGACGACTCGACCACCGTGCGTTTGACCAACGTCGAAAAGAACCAGACCATTCCTTTGGATCAATTCACGCTCAAGCTGGATTCGAGTGTGAAAAAGGTAAAGGGATAAGACTCTCCGCTTGATTTTGGAGGATGAAGGGCTTCGGGCAACCGAAGCCCTTCGATGTTTTAGACGGCGCGGCGACCGGGGCGTTCTTGCCTTCTGGCAAAGCTGGGCATATTCTTCTTGAACCCGCAGGTTCCGAATAAGATCGAATGCGAAAGAGTACTTTTCTCAAGTGGAAACTGAGGCAGGCCGCCTTCATTTCGCGGGCCCTGCTTTCGACGAATCATGTCGTGCTGGCGCACATCATTCCGATGCGGCGCTGCAATCTCGCCTGCGGTTATTGCAACGAATACGATCACACCTCAAAACCGGTACCGCTCGATGTAATGAAGCAGCGTCTGGATAAGCTGGCTGAGTTGGGCACCTCGATTGTGACGATTTCCGGCGGCGAGCCGATGATGCATCCTGAACTTGACGAGATCATTCGTTACATTCGCGCCAAGGGAATGATCGCCGGCCTGATTTCCAACGGCTATTACTTCACGCCCGATCGCATCAAGCGGCTGAACGAAGCGGGTCTTGATTCGCTGCAAATCAGTATCGACAACGTCGCGCCCGACGAGGTCTCGCGCAAGAGCCTGCGCGTGCTCGATAAGAAGCTGCGTTACCTGGCTGAGCATGCTGACTTTCACATCAACATCAACTCTGTAATTGGCGGCGGCATCAAGCAGCCTGACGACGCACTGACCGTGGCTAAGCGGGCAGTTGAGCTGGGCTTCTCAACTACAGTAGGCGTCATTCATGACGATGACGGCACGCTGAAGCCTCTTAACGAAACGGAAAAACAGGCATTTCACGCGGTGAAAAAGCTGGGGAATAAAGACCACGCCCGGCTCAATTGGTTTCAGGACAGTATCGCCGAAGGCAAGCCTTACGAATGGCGTTGTCGTTCGGGCGCGCGCTACCTCTACATCTGCGAAGACGGCCTGGTGCACTGGTGCTCGCAGCAGCGCGGCTATCCCGGTATTCCGCTCGCAGACTACACGATGGAAGATTTCAAGCGCGAGTACAAAACCGAGAAATGGTGCGCGCCCACCTGCACGATTCAGTGCGTCCATCAGGTCGGCATCCTCGACAACTGGCGCGACCCGCAAATGACGCCCGTCCAGATCCGTCGCGAGCAAAAGCAAAAAGAGAAAGAACGCGTGGGTGAAGTGCTGCGCACCGGCTGAGCTGAAAACTGAAGATCCACTCAGAGGCTGCGAACCATGCCGTCGCAATCTCGATTTCAATCCATCGCACTCACGCTGCCCCTTGCGCTTTCGCCCTTTTTTGCACTTGGACAGCAAAACATCCCCGCAAAACCAGACGGCGACTTAATAATGATGACAGTGACGGTCAAGACTCGCTCGGGTGGGTATGCTTCTGGGCTTAATCGGGATGTCTTCAAATTAACCGATCAAAAGGAAGCGCGGCCCATTGAGTTTTTTGATAACACGGATAGTCCCGTAAGTGTCGGCATCCTCGTCGATACATCTGGATCAATGCAGATGTACGGCCTCAGAGAGATCGCGCGGCCATCGCCTATTGGAGAGGCAGTTGCCCAGCTTCTACAATTTGGCAATACCAACAATGAGTATTTTCTGGCCGCATTTGATAAGGCAACTCGCTTTCTTACTGAATGGAAGAACGCTCGCTCCCTTCTTGCTGAAAAGACCGAAATAAGCCAGGAAAACAAGCAGACCGCGATGTATGATTCTTGCTTCGCAGCGGTAGAAAAATTAAGCAGCGGCCATCATCCGAAGAAGGCGCTCGTTTTGATATCAGACGGAGAGGATAACGACTCGCGTCATACTTTTAACGAACTGCGGGACCTACTAAAAAAGTCTGACATCATGTTCTACGCGGTTGGAATTCCTCGCCTTCCCGATGTTGGGTCCTCACTCGGCATGGAAGGCGCGGGCATCATGGCTGAGTTGGCAGAAGTGACTGGAGGCGAGTGCTTTCTTCCCGAAAACAAGAAAGAAATGAGTGTCGCGATGAATCTGCTCGCAACTCAGCTACGTAATCAATATAGAATCGGCTTCCGCGCTAACAAAAACGATCCGCCTAATAAGTGGCGCCGTCTGACCGTGAGAATTACGCTGCCCCCGGATGCGCCTCGTGAATTTGGTAAGCTGAAGATTCGCACCCGGCAAGGCTACTACACTCCGTGAAAAACTCTTCCTGCCGGCAAAGAGCTAAATCGTCTCGTGAATATCACCCGCAACCGTATACAGCGTAACTGAACTCGATAGGCCCAGTCCTGACAGTCTGCCCGCCATAACCACGATCGTATCGCCTATCTCAACCAGATCCCCCCGCAGCAAAATCTGCTCGCCAATCTTGAGTAATTCTTCCGTACTCTTCGAACGTGGGGTGAGCACCGACTCGACGCCCCAGACCACTGCCAGTTCGTTCATCACTTCGCGCGATGAAGTGAGCGCGATAATTCGCTGATCCGGTCGCAGCGACGAGAGGCGGCGCGCCATTAGTCCCGATTCCGTGAACACCGCAATAAGCCCTGAATTCATTTCATCCGCGGCAAAGGCAGCGGCTTCGCAGAGGGCGCGGCTGACGCGGCCGCTTTGCCGCCCGACGAGTTTGCTGATGATGGATCCTGGTTGATTACGTGTTTCAGCCGTCTCGATAATGCGCGCCATCGTGGCGACTGCGGCCACCGGATATTGTCCGGTAGCGGTTTCGCCGGAAAGCATCAGGCAATCTGATCCGTCCCAAACCGCGTTGGCCACATCCGTGGCTTCCGCGCGTGTCGGGCGGGGGCTGGCCACCATCGATTGCAGCATCTGCGTCGCCGTGATGACCAGCTTTCCGGCTTCGTTGGCCTGTTCGATGATCTGCTTCTGATAAACCGGCACGTGCTCGACGCTGGTTTCGACTCCCAGGTCGCCGCGCGCCACCATCACCCCGTCGGCAGCCGCAATGACCTCATCCAGATGATCTATGGCTTCTGCTTTTTCGATTTTCGCGATCAGCGGGGCCCGGCTGCCCGCGGCCTCAATTAACTTCTTCGCCTCGACACAATCGGCCCCGCTGCGCACAAACGACAGCGCAAAGTAATCGACGTCCTGTTGCGCCGCCCATCGCAAATCATTGCGGTCCTTTTCGGTCAGCGAAGGAATAGGCAAAGTGACACCTGGCAGGTTGATTCCCTTCCGTTCGCCGAGCATTCCGCCGTTGATTACTCGCGTCACGATCTCGGTATCGCTTGTGCTCTCAACTTGCAGCTCGATCGCGCCGTCGTCCAACAGGATTCGCGCCCCCGCATGGACGTCGCGCGGCATGCTCGCGTAGTTTGTCGCGACCTGCGTACTGTCTCCCTCAATCTCTCGAGTAGTGATGATGAACTGCTGGTTGGCGTTGAGTATTACCTGCTGGTGATCTTTGAGTGCCCGCGTGCGAATCTTTGGTCCCGAAAGATCAATCAGCACGGCGATCGGCCGGTTGAGTTTTTCGGAAGCCGCGCGCGCCAGACGTATGTCCTGGCTCTTTTCGTCCTGCGTGCCGTGCGACATGTTGATGCGCACGCCATCAACGCCTGCGGCCAACATCGCTTCGAGCACTTGCGGGTTCCGCGACGCCGGCCCGATGGTTGCGAGTATTTTTGCTTTTCTCAAAACAACCTGCTCAGAAAAGAAAAGGTATGACCGCGGGCACGCGACTCTGGTACGCGGCGAATTCGGCGCCGAAAGCTTCGCGCAAAAGCTTCTCTTCACTGTGCACGCGTATCAACGTGCCTACGATAAACACCACGATTGCGATCAGCAACCCGATCCAGTGACTAATGGCCAAGCCGGATGCCAGCAACATTCCAAACATGCCGGTGTAGATCGGATTGCGCACGATACCATACGGACCTTCTGTTACTAACTTATGTCCTTCTACAAGTCGCGCTGCTATGCTCCAGTGTTTTCCCAGCCTTCGCACGGCCGCCGACACAAACCAGACCGAGCTGATCGCCACGATCACAGTGAATACAGCAAGCACGATTTCAAACTGCTTGCCCACCTTAGCGATCGGCGTGAAAAACGGCCGATGCGCCGACCAGACGATGAGGTAACTAATACCTTGCATTGCGATACCCAAAATCGAGAAGGGTTCGCGCTTGCTGTCCGGCCCGGAGGGCGGTTTCTTCCAGGCGACGAATACAATCACGAATGCGAACCAGGACAGCATGACGACGGCGAACACTACCGTCGGCAGAAAATCAAAACTCGTTATCATGCTGTCAGCTCGACTCCGAAGCGGCCGGTTGGCCCAAGCCGAGTTTTGCTTCCAGTTTCTTGCGACGCCGACCGTTGAGCGTTCCGTGTATGGTCATCACGACCGGCGTCATCATATAGGTCACTCCCGACAGGCCCGCACGGCGTCCCCCGCCAGCCACTGCGATAATAATCGAAACGGCGGCGATGCCGACATTCAAAAGGCTCGCGCGAATATCGGTGCGGGTGTCAAAAACCTCGAGCTCGTTCAGCTCAAGCTGCGACCGTCGCTGGTAAGCGTGCCGGTAGAGCAACGCAAACACGCCGAACACCGCAAGATAACCGATCCCGAAGATAATCATCAGCGTTGCCACCTGATGGTCGCTTTCCACCATCGAGCCCATGACGCCGTTTGGCAGACGCACTTCGGCGCGATGCCCGGTAAAGATATTGATGAGAAACGTGAATACAAACTTCAGCGGATAGACATAGAACAAAACGACAAACAAGAGAACAGCGTTGAGGAGCATCGTGAGGGTGTCCTGCAACCCATAACGGCGGAAAAACTTGTATTGATTGAACCAGACGACGAACAGCAGCGCAAAGCAAATTGCGAAGGCCCCGAAACCGTGCATCACCTCCATTAGTTCATCGAAGGTCTTGGGAACTTCGAGCGAGACGACAAGCAGCGTCACCGCAAACGCAAACACCGCATCGCTCAAGCCTTCGATGCGCGAGATTTCGTGACTGCGCCAGCGGAATTTCCGGTTATCGCCGATGTTTTTGTTGATTAGAGTTTCACGGATCATGGTTGGTTGTCGTTGGCCCGCTGTACCCTGACGGCCAATCTACTGTCCCTGGGCCAGCGATGCTTGCACCGCGCTGTCGAGTTCCTTCTCAGCGTCATCGTCATAGCCGACAAGGTGTTTGACCAGTTTACCGCTGCGGTCAAAGACAAAGGTCTGCGGAATATTCTCGCTGTCACTCAGATAGGCTTCGACCAGGTTGTCATCGGGGTAGCCCATTGGGTATTGAATCCCAAACTCTTTCACGTATTTGGGCACCTCGGCCCGGTCATCGTCGCCGCCAACATTCAGGCCGATCACCTGCAGACCCCGCGCCGCATAATCCTTCTGCAGTTGGACCAGATGCGGCGTCTCAAAGCGGCAGGGTTGGCACCATGTCGCATAGAAGTCGACGATAATCACCTTTCCCAGATAGTCGGCCACCTTGGCGCGCTGATTGTTTTCGAGGGTCCATTCAAACTTGCCCAGTGGGCTGACAACTGCAGTTGCTGGTGAAGCAGCGGGAACCGGCTTTTTTTCCGTGCTTCTCTTGCATGTGCCCGCCACGAGTGCGAGCAGCAGGAGCGCTGCGACGGCCAGCGCCAGCTTGGTTTTATTGCTTTGAAGTCGATGCGGCATCACTTATTTCTAACTGTTGGCGCGACTGATAGTCGGGACTCCGATTCCTCGTCCGACTGCGCCTCAGCCTTTTCGTTCCCTGCCGATTCAGTGTTTGCGGATGGGTCAACGCTCTGTCCGGGGACGCTATATTCTTCGTTAGCCCAGCGGCTGAAATCAATCAGCTTGCATCGTTCCGAACAAAACGGACGCCAGGGATTGTCCTGCCACTCAACCGGCTTTGCGCACGTCGGACACTTAGGCACAAAGCAAAAGTAAGAAGTAAGAAGGGAAAAGTAAAGGCCCGACTGCAGGGGAGGGCGCAACGCGTCTTTCCCTGAACTCTGGCGCGCTTCATGGCGTAGAATAGCTGAGGAGTTAAACGATGGCCGACTACAAAGAGAAGCTTGACGACCTGCAGCGCGCCGCGCGGCGCAAGGCGCGCGAGTTGGACGAGAAGCTCGGCGTAAGCGATATGGTCGAGGAAGGCGCGCGGGTCGCCGGCGATGCGGCCAAGCGCGGCGCGAAATCGATTGCCGATGGCGCAGAACACGTGCGTGCCGAAGCCGAGCGCTTTGCCGAGGAAAAGAATCTGCGAGAGACCGCCGGCCGCGCTGCCAACGAAGCCGGACGCCGCGCAAAGGATGCCGGCAAAACCATTCGCGATGCAGCCGGTGACGCGGGCAAGATCATTCGCGACGCCGCCGGGCCAGCCGGAAAGAAAGCGGTCGAAGTTTTTGACGATGCGAAAAGTTATGTGAGCACCGCCGCCAAAGTGGCCGGCAAAGGCGTGCACGCGACGCGGGCCACCGCCGCCGCGACCGCCGGAATCGTCAAAGCAAAAGATTGGGTCAAAGCAAATCCTGGCAAAGCCGCTGCCGTTTCTTTCTCATTGATCCTGGGCATTCGCATGGGTGCGTCCTTTCCCGGACTCGACGCGGTGCTCCTGGGATCGCATCCGCATTGGCTGACGCATTCGGCTTTGCCGGTGCTGGGATTGAAAATGGCGAGCGAGAAATTCGATGAGTACCTGAAGAAGCAGGAAGCGCGAATCGCGGCCGGTGAGTTAGACGAAGCTGAACGCGAGCGAGTTGAGTTTCAGAGGAAGATGGCGAAGTACGTGGGCGCGCCGTTGCTGGGTGCATTCAGTTGCGCGGCTGGGGCGGTGATGTTCGCACAGATTGTGCAGCCGGGCGCGGTAACTGGCGCGCCGATAAGCTGGCTGCTGGGCGGCAATCCCTTTCTCGATGGCGTCTGGCTGTTTGCCAACGGCGTCATCTGCTTCCATCAGGGCTACAAATTTTTCATGATCGCGCTGGCGGATCAGGAAGACGTGCAGCGGGTGGTAAGGGAGATTAAGGGTTTGTTGCCGGCTTGAAAGTCACGCTGAAAGTGGGTTTTGCGGCTGAGCCGCCCGATGTGCGGAAAGGCTTCGCCTTTCCGGTTAGCGACCCTTATTTGTTTTGAGGCTGCGCCTCTGCCCCGAGGCGTAGCCTCGGATTTCTTCTAACTATCTGGATCGGAAGGGCAGAGCCCTTCCGCACATCAGGCGGCAGAGCCGAAATCTGAGCCCTGCCCCGGAAAGCCCATCACGATCTCACCGGTGAAGAGACTTCGGGCGTAATTCAATTACTCTCAATCGTCGGGTTTTTGGAACGCGCGCCGTCGCTGAATTGCTTTGAAGTTTCCAAATACTCCTTCTGCTTCTCCTGATACTCACTCTTATCCGAAGCAACCTGCTTTCCGTTCTCATCCATCCACCGGATCAACTTGTCGTCTTTGAAGTAAAAGCGATTCTCGGTTGTCTTTACGACTTTACCCGAGAGAGGTTTGTCGTAGCGATAGTCAATGTTCAGAACGAAAATCAGCTTGCCGTCCCAGTAGTAATACTCTTCCGTCGCTTTGCCGGTTTCGCCGTAAAAGGTGGCAGCCATTTTCATGATTGACGGGCCGTGGAAGTAAGCGACCAACTCGCCGCCTTCGCCGGAAAAGCCCGACAACTCTTTCTTGATCTTTCGGTACAGCCGAGAGTTGCGATTGATTTGCGTGTAATGCTGTCGAATGGACTCAATTGGATCCGCAGTTTGGGTGGCTGGGTTTGCAAATACAGACGGGGCTGTAAGCGCCAGCATAACGAGTATCAAAATGTGTTTCATAGTCTCTCCTTGCTTCCGTCCGTTCCGGTTCTGCGGTTAGCTTTGCCCCAAAGTCGGCTAAGCGGTTACAGAACCGCTCGCGGTAGCGAGCGGGATAAGAACTCAATCAACCCTAACAGAGGTGGCGCTATGCTCGCAGGTCAAATACGGAACAGATTCAGATTTCAGCTTGAGTCTTGATCCCGCTCGCTACCGCGAGCGGTTCTGTACCAAGCGCTTTGTTGGCTTCAAGCCGACACTCAAAATTGCCTTTTGGGGCAAAGCCTCCGTGGTTTGAATTCATCGCGGCTATTATTCACCACTGAGACACAGAGGACACGGAGAATCACCTAATTAAACGTAATCGGAAAGGGCACAAAGCAGAGCGCGAACACGACTAGCGTGACGATGCCAATCACAATTCGCGCGCGGCCCAGCGGCTCCATCTGATCCGGTTGTGGATGGCGCATGCGCAACATTACGGCCAGCAGCACTACGTAAACAAATCCACTGGGACTGTGATGCCACAGCCAACCTAAGACTGAAATTGCCGCCATCGTCACGAACGCGATGCGTCCGATCCACCAATGTGCTCTTTGGCCAAAAATCGAAAACGTTCCATGCCCGCCATCGAGTTGACCCACCGGCATCAGATTGAGACTTGTCACCAGCGCGCCAACCCAGGCAGCCAGGTAAAATGAATTCGCGACTGAGTTCGCTAGATCGATTTTGAATGCTCGGGCAATCAACTGAAACATTAACGGATCATTGAAAATGATTCCGCCACCACCACCGACGTTTTCGCCAGCGATCAACGGCACGTGATGAAGCGTCAGCACTCCGGCGAAGGCAATTGGAATCATCACGATGAATCCCGCCAGTGGCCCCGCCAGTCCAATATCAAACAGAGCGCGGCGCGATGGCACCGGCGACTTCATTCTGATGAACGCACCGAAGGTACCGGGAATCAACAGCGGCGGCTGCGGAATAAAGAAAGGCAGGGTGGCGTCGACCCCATAGTGTCGACAAAACAAATAATGCCCAAATTCGTGCGCCGTAAGAATCGCCAGCAACGAGCCGGAATAAACTAGTCCCTGTGCCAGAATTTCAGGATGCGCGAACGCATGCTTTATCAACTCGATTACCGCTGCGGCGTATAACCAGGGGATGCTCAACACGGTGCCGGCAAGGCCGCCGGGCACGGCCGGAGATCCGCTCAGGAGGTCCGAATCCGCGCTATTCATCATGATGCCCAGGATGGTCGTCGTAATCGCGGTGAGCAGGAACAGAGCTGCATGCAACAGCCACTGTCGGGCGGTGGGCCGGGCGACGCGCCGAGGTTTGTTCTCCATCTGCTCGGGGAAGGGTGCGATCTTTTCGTTTATCTCTGACACGAAGTGGATTGATTGTGAAGCTCGTGAGGGTTCGTTAGTGCCGTAGGCGCCAAATGTTTATAGCGCAGTATTTGGTTTCTTCTTCGAGCCCATTCATTGGTGACGCCGCGAACATTCTGCTCCTAAGGAGCTAGTGGTAGGCTAAGCGAGGCAATCTATGAACATCTCGCCGCTGCGCGGCTCTAACCAAATGCAGCTCAATCGCTGTTGTCATGAGCCTGGAGTTCCTTGCCGGGCTTGAAACGAATCGTCTTGCCTGAAGGAATCGCGACCTCTTCACCGGTGCGCGGGTTTCGACCGACGCCGCGCTTGCGCGGTTTGACGATAAAGACGCCAAAGCCCCGCAGTTCGATACGATCCCCGCGGGCCAGGGCTTCCTTCATCGAATGAAAAAGAGCGTCAACGGCTTGTTCGGCCTTTAGCTTGGGAATGCCGGTAAGGTCGGCGAGACGGTTGACGATATCAAGTTTGATCACGGACGTGACCTCCGTTCCGGACTATTGACCTGTTGGCGATTTGCTGAAAAAACGTTCTCTGGTAATGCGTGGCGATGATAGTGAGCCGCGCCAATAGCTGTCAAGCTTTGCCCGGTTGGACTCCGGCAAAGATGACGGCGAAGACCGGATGCGCACGCTCAGGAGCCCATTGGTTTGACAATGGCAGCAAACGGCGGATAACCTCGAACAGCATGTTTGGAAAGAGATTTAGCCAACCGCCGCCGTTCGGCACAGTTCATCCAGACGATGATCGCGACATCGAGGTGCAGCGTCCCAAAGACGCTGCCCGTAAGCACCTGTGGCACGAATCGCGCCTGCTTTTCCGGGACCTGATTTTTGCGTTGATGGTGCTGGCGCTGGTGATGGTGTTCATCATCCAGCCGGTCAAAGTTGAAGGCACGTCGATGCTCCCATACCTCCACGATGGCGAGCGCATTTTTGTCAACAAACTAATCTATTACGACGATTACCGCTGGGCGCCGAAGCTCTATCGGGGAGACATCGTAGTGTTCTGGTTTCCCGAGGACCCTTCAAAGAGTTATATCAAGCGCGTGATTGGTCTGCCGGGCGACACGGTCGAGGTGCACGAGGGCCGGGTCCGAGTTAACGGCCGTGACCTGGACGAAACCTACCTGGATCCGCAGTTTAATATGTCGCACGCTAACCGGCCCCCCACGTATGTTAAGCCGGGATACTATTTTGTGATGGGCGACAACCGCGACAACTCGAGCGACTCCCGGATTTGGGGATTGGTGCCCAAAAAGTACATCTACGGCAAAGCTCTGTTTCGTTACTGGCCACTCGGCACGGCGACCGTGATCAAACGCGACACGCATAACAACTCGGTTCCGCCCGGCGTGAACTACCGGCGCGACGCAGACAACGCCCCGGATGCCGATGCGCGGTGAAGTGGGATAGATTTTCGGTCTGCGACCCGGCCAGATAAACCGGACTGAAATCCAGATAATAAAATGACTGACTGGCTGCGGCTAATTCCGATGATTTTCTATGCGCCCTTGCGCGGGATGCGCGAAGTGCGCGATCGCGGCTCGCTCGGATCGGTCGTTGTCTTCGCGTTTTGCATACAAGTAGTCTACGCCTTCGTGACCCCACTTTTAGCCGGCGATCGGATGATGCTGAGACGAGGCCCGGGGGTAATTTTTGACACCTTGTTGGGCGCGGTCGCGCCAATTCTCACCGTGGCGGTCGTCATCGTCCCGGTGATGACGCTGATAGCCAATCTTTTTGACCGCCGAGGCAGTTTCAGCGTCGTGCTTCAACAAGAGTACGGCTCGCTGGCTTCCGTAGCACTTTATGCGCTCAGCGGAGCCACGCTGTTGACTGTGCTGATTGCGACCCTTCTTCATTTTAGCGGCTTCCAGGCGGCATACTTTGCCAGTGCCGTCAGCTCTCAGGACTCTGAACAAATGCGGACCATGACTCAGTGGTTTCGGTTGTCAGCGGAACAGCTTGCGCAGTTGAAGGCCCAACTCAATGACCCCGTCTATGTCTCGCTGAACCTCTTTGCGACGGTCAAGTTTCCGCTACTGGCCATTGGTGGGCTGGCAACCGTGCGAGAAGTATTTCGCGTTTCGATCCTCCGCTCGTTGTCGATCGCGGTACTCACGGGTCTGGCCAGCTTGCCGCTCTCGCTCGTTTTATATCCACTCTTCGGCAGGATTGTCGGTTCGCCTTTCCTGCTGATCTTCGCCTTCATCTTGTTACGCGGTTACTTCACCGGGATTGTCAGTACCCAGCGCGCGCGCGCGGCTTTCAAACAAAACCTGGAGGCGGCCACCATCAATCCGCGCGACTCTTCAGCGCATTACAACCTTGGATTGATACATCAACAGCGAGGCGAACTTGATCAAGCGCGCGAGCGTTTTCAGCGGGCCATCGATATCGATGCTGAAGAGTTGGACGCGCATTATCAGCTGGGCCGCATTGCCCGGGCGCAAAACCGGCCGGCGGAAGCCATTGGCCATTTCGAAGAAGTCGTGCAGCGTGATCAATCCCACTCCCTGCACGAAATCTGGCGCGAGATTGGCGCTACTTACATCGCCGCCGGACAATACAGCGATGCGCGCGATGCCCTGGAAAGATTTTTGGATCGCAGGGAGAATGATCCGCAGGGCCTGTACCTGATGGGGCGCGCGCATGCCGGACTGGGCGATAGTCAGGAGGCGGCAACGTCGATGCGGGCCTGCATCGAAGCCGTCAAGACCGCGCCCGCTTATAAGTACCGCAGCGAAAAGCGCTGGCTACACGAGGCGCAACAGTTTTTGAAAGGCACCCGGCGCGAGGCAGTGAGCAGTCGGCAGTGAGCGGTGACCAGTAAGCAGTAATGAGTAGAGCACCGGCACCTTGCATAGATTTTACGTACCTAACGCGCAAGGCTGATACTTCGGTAACTTTGGCATAATCGCGTTTCATTTCAAACCCAGGAGACAATCAATGCTTCTCTATTTGCTCATCTTCTTTGGTGTGGTGGCGCTCTTTATGTTTGTCCACAAGGTTATTTGGAAGAGCGCCATGGAAAAGAAACTCGGACGCAAGGTCCAGGACCGGGAACTCACTAGTCTCACCGCCTGGATGGAAGAACCAAAGCAGGGACAAACCCCCAACAGTCCACCGCCGTCTGACTAATCAAGGAGCGTGGCGCCATGAACTGTCCCAAGTGTGGAGCTGAGATAGCCGCCGGCGGAACCTTCTGTGGCCGCTGTGGCGCCAGGTTTGAATCGAATCAGCCACGCCAGGTTGGGGGAATCAATCTCGACACCGATGGGCACGGAACCGGTCGTGGTTACAGTTACGAGATTCTTCATCAGCCGGCATTTTCGCTGGCGGTGTTACAGCTCCAGGCTGAACAGTCGATCATGGCAGAGGCCGGCGCGATGGTTTCGATGTCGGCCAACGTCGAGTTGCAGTCGCAGATGAAGGGCGGCTTACTCGGCGCCTTGAAACGAGCCGCCGGAGGCGAGTCAGCGTTCGTTTCAACATTTACCGCGCGTAACGGTCCCGGCGAAGTCACTTTGGCGCCGGGCGCGCCCGGGGACATCGCCGCCATCGAATTGAGTAATCAGTCGTTCTTCGTCCAGTCGAGTTCTTATCTTGCCGGCGATGCCAGCCTGAACGTTGATACAAAGTGGGGCGGGGCAAAGTCTTTCTTCGGCGGCGAAGGACTGTTTGTGCTCATGGTGCAGGGACAGGGACTGCTTTTGGTTTCCTCGTTTGGCGCGATTCACCGGAAGCGACTGCAACCCGGCGAGCGCTACGTGGTCGACACGGGCCACCTGGTCGCCTGGGAAGGCACGACGCAATACAGCCTGAGAAAAGCTGCGGCGGGTTTCTTTCGCAGCATGGTCAGCGGCGAAGGCATCGTAGCGGAGTTCTCGGGACCTGGTGAGCTTTTGATCCAGACGCGCAACCTGGCGGCACTGGCCGGACTTCTGAAGCCTTTCTTCCCGACGCAATCGGGCGGAGGCAGTGGATTCAATATCAATCTGGGTGGATAGTTTCTGACCATTCATCATCGAGAGGTATCGTCGAGGGAAAAATGAAATCTATCCCAACTCTGGCGATCATCGTCCTGCTGTTCTTTGCTTGTAAGCTTTGCAGCTTCACAGGAACGAAAGCCCCTCCTTTTTCAAGTCCCAGTCCAAGCCCACAGCCACTGAAGTATGCGGCCGATTTGCTCAAGCCGAAATTGGGATCATTCACACTCGTCAAACGGCGTACGAAAGAAGACATGCTGAAGCTTCCTGACCCGGGAGATTTCTTCCGCACTCTTGTGCAGCGCTCCAACGATGCAGGCGTCGCCGAGTATAAATCTGAAGAATCCAACTCTGTTTTGCTCTCGGTATATTCGTATCCCAGCCCCGAGGTTGCAGCATCAATGTTTGATAGATCTGAAAAAGACATGACAGAATCCTACCGCTGGAGAGGGGTTCAAATTACGACTACGCAGCACGGAAAACGAATCGAGGGCACTGACTCAAAGGATCGAGGTGCTGTCGTGTGGACGAATGGTTATTGGCTATTCATGTCCCAGGCACGTAGTGGGATCGCAGACGCAAGGTCGCTGGCCGAAAGCGTGGGTTATTAACGAAAACAATGGAGCAAACGAAACCAGCAATCCTCGCCCTCGAAGACGGCCGAGTATTTCGCGGCAGGTCGTGGGCTGCCGACGGCGAATCAACCGGCGAGATGGTCTTTAACACGTCCATGACCGGCTATCAGGAAGTGCTTACCGATCCTTCTTACGCCGGCCAGATTGTGTGTATGACCTATCCCCTGATTGGCAACTATGGCGTCAACAGCCAGGATCCGGAATCATCACGGCCGTGGGTCGAAGGTTTTGTCGTGCGCGAAGCCGCCCGCATGGCCTCGAGCTGGCGAAGCGAGGAGTCGCTTGACGCATATCTGAAGCGCTGGAACATCGTGGCGATTGATCACATAGACACGCGCGCGTTGGTTCGTCACATTCGCGACAAAGGAGCTATGCGAGCCTGCCTCTCCAGCGTCGACCCGAACGCCGACAGCGTGATCGAGAAAGCGCGAACTTCGCCGCCGATGGAGAATCGCGAACTGGCCAGCGTGGTGACGACAAAGCAGGCGTATGAGTTTCCGGCCACAGTCGCAGAGCAATTTCATGTTGTCTGTTACGACTTTGGCGTGAAGACGAACAGCTTGCGCGAACTGGCGTCCTTTGGTTGCCGGGTCACCGTTGTTCCGGCCTCGACGCCGGCCAGCGAAGTCCTTGAGATGAAACCCGACGGAGTCTTTCTTTCCAACGGTCCCGGCGATCCCGCTTCAATGAACAAAGAAATCGAAGAGGTAAAGCAGGTCGCCAAATCAGGCGTGCCGACTTTCGGAATCTGTTTCGGGCATCAGTTATTGGGACGTGCGTTTGGCGGCCAAACTTTTAAGCTGGTCTTTGGACATCGCGGGGGCAATCAACCGGTGAAAGATTTTGGCGACGGCCACGTCGAGATCACTTCACATAATCACGGCTTTGCAGTGAAGGCGGACAGCCTGCCGGCGGAAATGGAAGTCACCCACATTAATCTCAATGACCGGTGTGTCGAAGGCATGCGCCACAAAACACTTCCGATCATTTCAGTCCAGTATCATCCCGAAGCGGCGCCCGGACCACATGACGCGGCCCATCACTTCAAACGATTTATCGAATTGATGGAAAAGAGAGACGCACGCTAGCGACTTGGCGTCACGCCGACAGGAAAAGTTCAGAGTTCAACCTTCAGGTTGCCGTCTTTAATAACAAGCTAAAGCTTGAACTCTAAACGCGCGCACTCTCACTCGTCCTTCGGCAGCTTTAGCTCGCCGGTCAGCAGATCGGGACGCGCGCGGGCCATGTCTTCAGGGGTGGTGGTGGCTGTGGGGCGGTCCGGAAGCATTTCCAACTCAGCCTCTGCTTCCTCGACTGCCGCTTCCAAAACTTCGGCGATGGTTTCACTCCCTTGATGCTCCAGCCAGTGGCGATAGCTCACCGTTAGCACCGCAATTACCGGAATGGCCAGAAAAATTCCCGCGATGCCGGCCAGCTCCGCTCCGGCCAGGATTGCCAGAATAACCGCCAGCGGATGTAAGTGAATTCCCTCCCCGATGATGCGCGGATAAATCACATAGTCCTGAACGATTCTGAGTACGCCAAGAAACAGCAACACGACCAAAGTTGCGCCGTAGCCTGAATGCAGCAAGGCCAAGACCGCAGCCAGAATTGCCACGGTCACCGGACCTACCAGGGGCACAAACTCCAAAACGCCGGCGATAAGTCCGAGCACCATCGGGCTGGGTAAACCAATTAGCCAAAAGCCGATGGTGCAAACAACTCCCATCAGAAGACAGGCGGTCAGTTGCGCGCGAATGTAGGCGGCCAGCGTGCTGTTAATGTCCTGGAAGAATTCGTCGCCGCGCCAACGCAGACGGCCGCGCGGCAGCATCGCCAGAACTGAGCGGCGAAAACTGTCGGCGTCCTTCAGGAAAAAGAAAGCCAGGATCGGAATCAGTACCAGCCAGGGAATGAAGATAATTAAACCCAGCATGCGTTCGAATGCCGCGCTGGCTAGTTCGCCGCCTCTTGCTATTAGACCAAGCGCCGTGTTGTTGACAGCGTCAACCACGCCTTCGGGCATGCGATGCTGTTTGAAATATTGATTAAGCCGATCAGCTGAGCTGGTAATGGTCTTGTAGTAAGCCGTCGCTTGTTGCTTAAATTCAGGAAACTGCGCGCCGAGCTGCGGCGCCAGAAAATAAATAGCCAGCCCGATGCTTACAAACAAAACGATATAAACAATCGCGATCGCCAGGCCCCTCGGCATCATTCGCTCCCGGCCGCCCACACGGATGGGACGCTGTACCAGGTCAACCAGCGGCGCTACCAGATAAGCAAAGAAGATCGAGAGGACTACCAACAGAATGACCGCGGTGAGTTTGTAGACAATCCAGAGAAACGCCGCCACGGCCAGCAGGATAACAATGATGCGCAACACCATTCGGGTTTGTACCCAGGTGGCTACCGCGTTCTCTTTAGCTGAGGGTTGTTGTTCGGCAGGCATCGGTCACTCAATAAGTTAACAGGGGCACCCTCTCAACCAGCTAAAAATCGTCATCGTCGTAGTCGTCATCGGCTTCGCTCATCTTGATGGCGGCCTCTTCCCACACCAATCCCCGCCATTCATCGGTTTCGCCCAGCACTTGCAACGCCGCCTGTGGGTGGGACGGATTACGTTCCAGCCGGATTACTTCTGCGATTACCCGCAGCTTCTCTCCCTTGTCGCCGAGGACCAGCAGATTTACCCGGCTTCCTACCGGCGGTAAATCGCGCTGCAGGTGAATCAACGTCCCAGCGGGTCCGACGTTCTCAGTCTCGCCTTCGGACACAACGTGCACACCTTCGTCGGTGTCCCACTCAGCACGCACGGGGAACGCATGAACATAGCGGGGGCCGGTTCGATTGTCGGGCATCTGGCTGTCTTGCATCTGGCTGTCGGGCATCTGGATCTTACCTCTTTCGTAAGAAAGTCTTTTGAGGCGACTGCTGCGTATGATACAGGCAAACAGGTCGATTTGCAGAAGACTTTTGGTGAGACATCCCGCTTCTCCCAGCGAGGCGCAGTTTCGGCGAACGTTCAGCTACTCCTCTTCCGGCCTTAACTTCTCGAGCACCGAAAAATCTTCCAGGGTGGTGACGTCGCCGGCCACTGAGCCGCTGGTGGCGATTTCGCGCAACAGGCGACGCATGATCTTTCCTGAGCGCGTTTTTGGTAACGCGTCCGCAAAACGAATTTCGTCCGGCCGGGCGAGGGCGCCAATCTCTTTCGCCACGTGTTGCCGCAGTTCTTCCTTTAGCGGATCGGTAGGAGTGCGTCCCCCTTCAAGTGTGACGAAAGCAATGATCGCCGATCCTTTCAAGTCGTCAGGCCGGGCCACTACCGCTGATTCAGCGACCGCTTCATGTGATACCAGCGCGCTTTCGATTTCCGCCGTGCCCAGGCGATGGCCGGCCACGTTGATTACGTCATCGATGCGGCCCATGATCCAGAAGTAACCATCCTGATCGCGGCGGGCCCCGTCGCCGGCAAAATACACACCTGGGATCTGTGACCAGTATTGCTCGCGATATCGCTGGTCGTCGCCATAAATTGTGCGCAGCATGGCCGGCCACGGTTTCTTGATAACGAGATACCCACCTTCATTAGCACCGACGGGTTTGCCGTCACGCGACATTACGTCGGCTTCAATTCCGGGAAAAGGTTTCGTGCCCGATCCGGGTTTTGTCGGCGTCGCTCCGGGCAAGGGCGTAATCATGATGGCGCCGGTCTCGGTCTGCCACCACGTGTCGACGATCGGACAACGCTCTTTCCCGATGATGCGGTGATACCACATCCATGCTTCAGGATTGATTGGCTCTCCGACTGTGCCGAGCAGGCGCAAGCTGGAGAGATCGTGCTTGAGCGGCCATTGCTCGCCCCATTTGATGAAAGCGCGAATCGCTGTCGGCGCAGTGTAAAGTGTGTTCACCCGGTGGCGTTCGATGATGTCCCAGAAGCGATCAGGCTCAGGCCAGTTGGGCGCGCCTTCGTACATCAAGGCCGTAGCGCCATTGGACAGCGGCCCATAGACGACGTAACTGTGGCCAGTCACCCAGCCAATATCGGCTGTGCACCAGTAAATGTCTTCGTCCTTGATGTCAAAGATCCATTTAGTAGTTAGGTGTGCTTGCAAGAGATAACCACCGGTCGTGTGCAGGATGCCCTTGGGCTTTCCGGTGGTGCCTGAAGTGTAAAGAATGAACAACGGTTGTTCGCTGTCGAGCTCGGCGGCGGCACAATTCTGATCGACTGTTTCCATCAACTCATGCCACCAGTGATCGCGCCCCGACTCCATATGAATACTGGTTCCAGTGCGCCGTACTACGACGCACGATTGAACTGACGGCGTTTCCTTCAGCGCCTCGTCGACCGCTGGCTTCAGTTTCACTTCATTGCCGCGCCGCCAACCGCCGTCCGCGGTAACCACCAGCTTGCACTGCGCGTCATTAATGCGATCGATTAGCGCGGTGCTGGAAAAGCCACCGAACACGACCGAGTGTGTCGCGCCGATGCGCGCGCATGCCAGCATTGAAATCGCCAGCTCGGGAATCAGCGGCATGTAAAGCGCCACGCGATCGCCCGGCTCGACTCCCAGCTTTTTTAGAATATTTGCGAAGCGGCAGACTTCGGCGTGCAGTTGTTGATAAGTTAGGGTACGTGTGTCGCCCGGCTCGCCTTCCCAAATCAGAGCGGCCTTGTTACGGCGCCAGGTGCCCAGATGTCGATCCAGACAGTTGTAGGAAATGTTGATCTTGCCGCCGGCGAACCACTCGGCGTGCGGCGGCTCCCACTTCAAAACCGTGTCCCACTTCCGAAACCAGTGCAATTCGCGTTCAGCCATCCGGGCCCAGAACTTTTCCGGATCGGCGCTGGCCTCCGCGCGCAGCGCTTCCAGTTCTTCGATCGATTTGATGTGCGCTTTGGCGGAGAATTCGGCGGGTGGCGGAAAGACGCGCACTTCGTGCTGCAGTGATTCGATGTTCTTGGTATTACTTGCCATGTTTCTCAGGGCGACTGCTTGTTGGCCGTTCGCGACTGTTTCCGTTTAGTTACCGGGCCATTATCAGCCGGTTTGCAGTTCCGCGACAATCTCGCCCACGGCCTGGCGCGCAGCTTCAACTTCGTCGGTGCCGAATGAAATCGCGCCCACAACCGCATGTCCGCCGCCGCCGTAGCGCTCGCAGATCGAGGCGATGTTGTGCCGGCGCGGACGCGACGCCCAGGGGTTCGAGCCTACTGAAATCTTTGTGCGCTGTGGCGCGCGGGTCAGCGCCACGGTATATGAAGCCTCTGGGAACAAGTAGTAAGGAATGAATTTGTTGAAGCCTTCGTAACCCTCGTCGACCAGATCGAATTGCACCACACCGCTCTGACAGGTAGCTTTGCGCCGAATGGTTTCGACCGTCTCCAGATGCTGTTTCAGGATCGGCTGAAAGCGCGCGACGACTTCTGCGCTGGTTGCTACCTCGTTAAGCGACTGTCGAGTCAGATCGCGGATGATCTCTTCAACGAAACTCTCATCCGGGTCGGCCTCGATTACTTGCATCAATTGCAGGGGCGGCTCTTTCAATTCCACGCATTGCGCGGGTGATTCATACAGGGCACCGTCAATAATGTGCGCCCAGTGAACCAGTTCGCGCAGCGGCTCGTCATTGAAGCCGAACTTCTCTCGCGCCACATCAGCAATAAACTCGGTGCATGATTTTCGATTCGGGTCGAGAAATTTCTTACCGGACCTGTCCGTCTTAAAATGAGCTTCGTCCGCGGGAGTGAGAAACGCGGATTGATGATGATCGAACCACCACGTCAGCTTTTCGGAGGGCGAATATTTGAAATCGACGATAGCGTTCTCGTCTCCGTCAAACATGTTGCCTTCGAATAAGAGGTTCCCGGGCCGGTGCAGCAGCCCGGCGTAGTGCACCTCAGCGCCGGGATGGATGCGCTCCTGATAAAAACGGGTGAACGTTACGGCTGAGGCGACGCCGTCAAAGCAATGGCCGTGATAAAGGACGCGAAGTTTCATTTGATGTGGTTCATTAGAGGTTTGAACAAAAGCCGGTCATCTTAGCAATTGCGGAAACAGTAAGCCAGCGGGGAGATTTGGAGTGCGGTGACTTGTCACCGCTTTTCCAATCGAGTGTTAGCCATAATTGAAAAGCTGCGACAAGTCGCAGCACTCCAAAATCAGATGCGGGCGGGAGTTGAGGCTACTTCACTACTAACTTCGGAAGCATTAGCCCGCCGCCAGCGAACTATCATGATAATCAGAGCGCCGATTCCCACGACGATGCCAATCATCTGAGAAGTCGAAAGCCCGGTGAGCGTGGTCAGGCCAAGAATGTCGCCGCGCGGATCGTCGCGCACAAACTCAATCAGAAAACGGACGGTCGCGTAAATGAGTGCGTAAGCCAGGATGACCTGGCCGCTGAACTTCTTTCGCTTGTGCAGCCAGAGCAGGAAAAAGAAAACAATCAGCATCGCGCCTGATTCGTAGAGTTGGGTCGGATGGAGCTTTACATCGATCGGCACGCCCGTTACTTCGTGGCCCAGTTCACTGAAACGCACGCCCCAGGGTAGATTGGTCGGCTTTCCCCAGCAACAACCGGCTGAGAAACAACCCTGCCGGCCCAAAACATTCCCCAGCGCGATTCCGGGCGCGCAAGCATCGGCCGTTTTCCACCACGGCAGCTTCCAACGCTTCATCAGGAAATAACCGGCAATTACGGCCCCGAGCAGTCCGCCATAAAAAACTCCGCCCGAACGGAGAAAATCGAGCGAAAAAAGTTGCAAGGGATGCTCGCGATATTCCGGCTCGGTAAAAAACATCAGCAGCTTTGAGCCGACGAGCGACGACAACAGCAACCACAGGCAGAGATCATAGATTCGTTCGCGCGGCAGTCCGTCGCGCTCCGCGAGTTTCACGGTGACAAAGATCGCTCCGAGAAAAGCCAGCGCCAGGAACACACCGTAGGTGTTGATGGGAAAGTTGCCGATCTTATAAATAATGGGATACATGACTACCCAGTTGTCAGTGGTCAGTTGTCGGTGGTCAGCTGATGATTTTGTGGCGCGTGTGGCGCTGACTTGCGACTCGCAAAGATCAGATCATAGGCCAACAGCAGAGCGCCGAACGTGATACTGGCGTCGGCGACGTTGAAGGTGGGCCAGTGATACTGACCGGCGTGAAGCAAAATGAAATCGATTACCAGCCCGAGCCGGACACGATCAGTGAGGTTGCCGAGGATCCCGGCCAACAACAAGGCACACGCGCCGAGAATCCGGTCGTCGTTGCGAGGCGTGCGGAAGAAATAAAACAGCACCGCAATCGCTGCCGCCGCAGCGAGCACGACAAAGAACCAGCGCCCAAACGCGCCGCCTTCCTGCAACTGGCCAAAGGCGATGCCGCGATTTTCGGCGTAGGCGAAATCGAGCAGGCCGCGGATCACCGTGAGATCCTCAAACCGCACACGGCGCACCGCCCAGGCCTTGCTTGCCTGATCCGTCAGGTAGATGCCGAGCGCGGCGACGAGATAGCCAATGCGCCAGGCAAGTCGGGATTTAGTTGATGGCTTTGCTTTTTTCTCGTTCATCCAGAATTACAGAGAAAGTTAGTTCAGCCGCGAATGTTTGTGTGACTCCCCTCTCCGTTGGAGGAAGTCGAACCATCATGAATAGCGCCGCGTGGCGGCGCAATGTT
>Ga0070707_100000196_pt1 | contig 60439 bp, 52 predicted proteins | sample KBSK5502metaG_FD_65468 | JGI IMG/M metagenome (GOLD analysis project Ga0070707, IMG submission 65468) | Corn, switchgrass and miscanthus rhizosphere microbial communities from Kellogg Biological Station, Michigan, USA - KBS K5-50-2 metaG | ecosystem: Host-associated > Plants > Roots >... | reverse complement strand
GGAGCCTGATCGACGCCTCCGGCCGCTCTGCCTGTTAAGGAGTGACGATGTCCCGAGCGGAGTGGCGGTCGACAGCCCGGCGCTTGAGACATATTTTCGCGCCCAATCCACGGCGGTAGACGACGACGTCGTGGACCTCGCGGGCCGACATCCGGAAGGCATTGAGTTCCTGGCGATGGGCCGTGAGAAACCGAGCACCTCCCAACTTCGGCAGCTTCTGCCGGTGCTTCGGGATCACTACGACGCGATCATCATGGACATTCCCGCCGACGACCGTTGGCTCGCCACGGTGTCCGCGGAGCTTGCCGATGCCGTCTTCCTAATGTGGGCTCCCCGGACTGAGGCTGGAACGCTCCAGCGTTGGTTGGACCGGCTCTGGGGCCTCGGTCTTGAAGGAAAGACGATTCTGACCGTCGGCCGGCGGCTAGCCGCCGACCAGTCACTTCCGAAGCATGCTTCTCAGTTTGTGCTGGAGATCCCTGAGGACGGAGCGATTCGTGACCGCGGCGACAGCGATATGGCGTGGGCCGTAGCCAATTGGAGCGCGGCGGGACGACAACTCCGCCAGGCTGCTCGGAATCTTCTTCCAGACCTCCTACCCCATGGAGCCGACGGATGGTGATCATGCTGAGCCTGCTGGCCATATGGCTACTTTTCGTGCTGCTGGTGCCCAAGCGGGCTGTCAACTCGTTGGCTGAGCGCCTCCGCGCAACGGCTCAGGGCCATCGCGTATATGCCTTCGCGCCTCCGGCGGATCTTGGTCGACGGTTCGTAATGAGCGATCTCGGCGAAGGCGTCAGGCTGATCCAGGTAGGCTTGCCCGTCTATCTGCTATGCCTCTGGGCAGAGGCGCGTGGTCGCCGGCGCCGTCTGGCCATGCCGTCAACCACGACATCACCGCTTCCGCCGGCGCCGAAAGCGCATCCGCCCGTGCGGCGGCAACATGTCCTGCCGCTGATGGCCTGGCGCCGCGAATGGGAGGCAACGCTTCTCTCAAGGAGTCCGCACGCGAGCGGGCCTGCCGCCGCAGCGATGCAGGCCCTCGCGCAACTTCCGCCGCAATTGTCTGCTCCCTTAACGATCCGGTCTCTTGGGAATCTGCAGCTGCTCTGCGCCGGCGAAGATCTGACGGCGCGGCTGCTGCGGGCGCCAACGCTCTGCTTCATCTGGCTCTTTCTGCTCACGCATGCGGCGGCACGACCTCGCTCAGCAGTCCATAGACAGGTGCTGGCTGAGGAGGCCTTTCCCGGCATTGACCCAGAGCAGCAGCGAGGTCGTCTGCGCGGTCGCCTCAGCGACCTCCAGCACGATCTCCCCGCCGTTCTGGCCGATCGGGTCAAAGTAGACGGTGACCTCCTGCGGCTCGACTTAGACACCGCCGAGTTTGACGTCGCTAGGCTCCGGAGCACGGCGGACGACCTGGCGGCCGGCACCGGCCTCCTAACTGAAACAGGGATAAAGGCGATCGAGGCTGGAATCGCCTCATATGCCGGTGAGTACCTCCCTATATGGGATGAAGTTGAAAGGCAGACGACGGGTGGACGTGGGCCTGCCGGGGATCTCGTTCGAGCCGTGCGCACGCTTACTGAGGATCTCCATATGCAGCTGCTTGTTCGTCTGGCCCGCCATTACCACGCGCGGCGCGACGGCCCTCAAGCTATTCCGCTCTTAGAGGAAGTACTACGCAGCCGGCCTGAGCGTGAGGATGTCGCTCAACTCCTGATCGCGGAATACCGAGACACCGGCCAAAGCATGCGCGCGCATCAGCTCGAAACGACCTATCGATCAGAGACCGCCGGAAGGAGCAGAACCGAATAGTGCCAAAACTGATGAAGGAGGGAGTCATGGACGACCGAAAGGATGGTCAGGCGATGGTGGAGTACGCATTGATTCTCGTCTTGATTGCCGTAGTCGTGATCGGCGCGTTACTTCTATTGGGAGCCCAGATAAAGAGCATCTTCACTAACATCGTTGGAGGGCTTGCTGGGCGATAGCCCCGCTGGCACAGAGGAGACCACGACATGAACTATTGCACTTGGTGCAACGGCTACGGCTCCAGCCTGAAGGACCCAGAGGGGGTCGATCGCTGCACCCGCTGTGGTGGATCAGGTATCGAACGCACTCCGGCCGCGCCGGACAACAAGAAACTTCTCGGCCATCTCGATTACGAGCGCCACATCTGCCGACCCAATCCGATCGAATGCACCGTTTGCCACGGCGACGGGGCGGGTGGCTTGCCAGTGTGATCAACTAAGGTCTCACCGAAGCCTACGGGGTTGGCGCGGTACTTCCTATTCGGAGCCCCAATAAAGTCTTCACCAACATCGGGGGCGGGGTCGCCGGGCGGTGAGAACAAAGAGTTCATCGCGGACGGGCTCAGCCCGCCGCTTCCCAAACACGCAGCTCTAGACCTGCGCGGTAGTACCGATTTCGAGTTGGGTCTGAGCGCCGTCGGGAACGCGAGCTCCGAAAAAGCCGAGTCCCGGCTCGGAGAGGCTTCCTACGAGGAGCGCTCTGTCCAAGAAGCGGTTGAACTCCTCGCAAGCAGTTTCTGGTACCAGCGAACAGTTGTGGCACGCCGCCAGATTGCATGAATCAGGTCCTTGGCCGCCGCGCTCACCCGCTTCCATGCAAACCGGGTCGGCAGAACACCATTGCGCTCCTTCAAGTGCTCGTTGGAGGACCGCCTCAAGATTTCCTGGCTTACCCATCCGCACGAGGCCCCCCATCGTGCCCTCAGCATCTCCTGCCGCCGTATAGATCAACAGGCCGGCCATCTCGGCCCCGGGACCACTAGAAACGTAGAGCCTTTCCCGAAGCGCGGCTGAGCTATAGCCGCACTCGAACGTGAGCCGGTTCATCAACAGATGAGCGAGCGTGTGGACGAGGACAAACCTAGAAGTAACGGAACGTTGCTGGAGCTTGCGGTTCTGCTGGACGTCGCTGTAGTGCGCAACGAGGGGCGCGACTCGCGCCTTGACCCGGTCCCCCTGTTCCCAGGCATGAATAGACTTTTCATGGAACTCGAGGAAAATGCCTTCGCCGTAGACGGTGTAAGCCGGGAGCCAGTCATTTGGCCGTTCCGGTGGTTTTCTTCTTAGCAAAGCCTTCCGATTGTCTATGTCGTGTCCTTGCTCAGGAAATACACGATTAAAGCCCACTAGTGCCCGGGTCTCCCTTAGTTTGTCCACAAGCATGATGCGGCTGAAATGCTTCCTGATTTCGCCCGCGTACTCGCCAATGGGCAGTTGCCGAATCGAAAGCTGTTGATCATCGCGAGTGGTCCGAAGCACCTCAAACTCGGGGCGCCTAAATGCGGTCTCAGCGTCGTCGCCTTCGATTTCACGCGGGATCGCATCTTTGGCTCCGGCTCCATTCCCTACCACGAGAGTGATAGCCGCTTGCACCTGATCGTCTGAAAAGGGATCAAGAAGCTGCGGCTGTTGGCTTCGCAACACATCAGGTCCGATGTCTACGCCGGATCCCTTGAGGAGGTGCAGGAGGGTGGAGAGAGGGGGTTCTTCGAGGAGGCTCACAAGCTCAGATGGAACGGCCCCCGATGTCCTGGGCAGGTATAGGGCGCTTCGGATTGTCGAGTAGTAAACATTCGACGCCGACCGCAGGGTTCCCCTAAGCGGCAGTGCACATCGCTGCGAATCATTGCCTCCATGCCACGGCATCTGTCCTTGGCAGTTGAATCTCGCACCAGGCATAAGGTTGGAGCTCAGATAGGTCGTAGTCCCATCTTCACTAGCCTCAGTGATGTGACCTAGTGTGCGGCGCTTCCCGCATTCGCACCGGACCTCCTGGCCCGCCAACGTGGCGGATCCCGTGGCAACAAGCCGCATCTTTTCTCCAGTTGGAGGACTACCGGTTCGATGCACCCATTCCCTCCACGGGAAGTCCTGGATGTGTCCGTAGCTGCACATTGCCACGAACGGAACCTGCCTCAAGATTCCGTAGTGCTTCCCAGCCTCACACTCTGGGCACCGGATACGTCCGTGCTCCGCCAACGGCCGCTCCATCAACAAATCGCATCGTGAGCAAAAGTGCCACTGCGGGAACCGGACATAGGGAACGGTCAGCCCCGTGTTAGTTGGTGCTTCGCCGGGGCGAAACTCGCGGTAGTCCGGCGGCAACCTAAAGTGACTCACTCGCAATAACCGCTGGAGGCGCCATTCCTCGACACGAAACTCGTCAATATCTATGCGCCGCGAATCAGTATCGCCACCCTCCCGCTCAAACCAGTGATCCAGGCCGGCGCCCATCAGGGAGTTGCCGTCCGGCATCACGACCATTGCTCCGACGCCAAAAGGGCTGATCAACTGAGCGCGCCGAATCGGTCTCGAGCGCATTACTCTTGCTCCTCCTCCAGCAGGTAGAGTCGCGTAATCTCGGCTTGACATTCCGCATCAACATTTCGGAGCGATGTCGGCGTCGGCCAGGATAGGCTAGCAATTGCGCCAGGGGCGTATTCCCCGGCCTCCCGGAGCAACGGCGCGTCGGCGCCCGAGGGCTGACCATCCCAACGAGTCCGTTTCCATCGCTTCCACTCGGACAGCCGCTTTTCGAAGACTCTCTCCAGGGTTCCGGACTCGTCGTCATCGACCACCTGGACGCGCTCGCGCAGCAGGTCGCGGAATCTATCAATGAGCGGCACGGGCACCGGGTAAGGGCTGTCCGCAGCAGCCCGGTCTCCATCCTGGCGCACGTAGCTGGTTATCACCGCGTGGAGGGCACGGTCGAGAACAGGTGGCGAGAAGGGCGTCACACTGGTCGGTTCAACTTGAGCATAAAGGCGCTCGTGGTAACTCCGGAATTGCTCGAAGTGAGACCGGTCTCTCGGTTTTGATGGGCTATAGATTGTGACAATTAGGCCCGGCCGTTCCCACCACCGGCGGCCAACCCGGCCGGTGACCTGGATGTATTGCGACGTCGTCTTAGGCTGACCAAACACGGCCATCAGTGACAGTCGGTCAATGTCGATCCCAACCTCGATGATGTTCGAGGCGAGGCACGCGTCGATTGGAAGCGCAGATGATGTCGTAGGCACCTCAAGGGCCTCGATTGCAGCCGGCACTTCGTCGCTTCGAAGGCGTCCCGTTAGCTCAAGCAGGCGTCGCAGGCGCCTGAGGGAAGAGAAATCAAAGCCCAGACGGTTCTGGATCACGCGTAAATAGTCAGGAATGTCCGACTGATACAGGGAGAGCGACGTGCCGAGCTCTCGCAGGCTGTTGAAGAACATCATCAGGGTCCACCAAGGATCTCGTTCTTCTGCCGAGAGCACCACTGGCGCCTGGAGGAGGGCCGCGAATGATCGAACCTGGGCCGTTTGCACCGACCCCAGCCCGGGCCCGTGAACGCCCACGTACGTCCGCCCATGCGCGAGAGTACCGTCTTGGTTTCGAGCGTAGCGGGCAAAGAAGGAGTCGCCCGCATCCAACCCAGGCGGTGGAAACAATGCCACGGCGTCTCGAGCGTACAGAGCGCGAATCTGTTCCGCGTATCGCCGGATGGTCGCTGTTGAGCTGATGATCTTGGGCCGCGTCGGCGGCTCGTGCGACCTATCGGTGCATAACTCTTCGATGACACTCTCGTACAGGCCCACCATCGATCCCAGCGGACCAGAAATGAGGTGCAGCTCGTCCTGGATGATCAGTCCTGGCGGCGCTGAGAGTCGTGTCCCATCGGCGGCCAAACCGAAGAGTGCACGGCTCTCAGGTTTCCACGCGAGCATGGCGAACTTGTCGACGGTGCCGATGACCAGTGAGGGTCGGAATTCATAAATGTCCTCATCGATAACGTAAACAGGAAGCTTGTCAATAAAGTCGCACGATGAATCGGAGCAATGGAGCGCCACGGTGCTGCCGCGTTGTTCATAACCGAGAACCCTCGGAGCTGCCTTCGGCAGATTCTTGCTCCGCGGCAAAGGACCAATCTGCGCGGAACACCATGGGCATTTTGTGAGGATGAACTTGTTCTCTGCGTATTGGTCTCCTCGCTGGAGGGCTTTCAGAACTGATCTCGCGTCGTCCCTTCGGTTTGGGGTTGTGTTGGATCCAAGCCAGATTCCGATCGAGAACGCGACCTGGCCGAGCTTTTCCGGCTGCTTGCGCCGAAGGACTTCCATAGCGCAGAGCAGGGCCGACGCACGCTGGAACTGCTGTGCCGTCAGAAGGCGGAGGGTATAGCGCATCAGCGCGTCAACGCCGCTGTGGCTGCTGTCTTGCAGTCGACGGTAAAACATGGCGAACGCGGCTAAGGCGAGGTACGCCTCGGTTTTGCCTCCGCCTGTCGGAAACCATATGAGCTCCACGGTCTCCCGATCGGTAGCTCGCTGGTCGACTGATGATTGCAGAGCCGCGAGAAGAAATGCGATTTGGAAAGGCCGCCAAGAGCCTCGGTCGGTTGGTGGATGCAGGGGATCGGGCGACGTGATCGGTTCGTCAAAGACCACACGCCTTAACGCAGGGTCGAAGCGAGCCTTCCGCGCCTCTCGACGGGTCCGTAACTGCTGGAGCAAGATCGCGTGGTTTGTCAGCCTAAAAGCCTCTGCCGCGACCGGATCTGTTTGGATGAATCTCAAGCCAAACTCCATCCGAGATAACGTCGTCCTGCAGGCGGCCATATGACGCCTCGCCGGCCCTTGGTAATTCGGCGGGAGACCAGGAATGCTCTTCTCCCGTGCGTCTATCCAGGAACGGTAGAGGCTTACTAACTCGTTGATAGTTAGCGAGCCATCGTCGCCGGAAACCAGTCCCGCAAGGCAGTTCATCGGAACCGCCACGGCGGACCCGTCTGGGCGCGTTACCTCTGGTGTGATACTCGCCGTCTCGAAAGCCGGAAGGGCTTCGGCGGACACAATCGCGGCGCGCTCAGCTGCCTCGTCGGTTCTCCAATCGGCAGCGCAGCCGTGCCCGATCGCGAAAGTCTGAGAATCCCTGTAGAGGAGCCTAATGGACTCCTCTTCGGCATCTAGCCGGGTTGCTGGGCCCTCGGGATACGGGAAAACGCATAGCCGCCCATCGGGTGCCCTAACCGCAACTTCGAAACGCGACTGGAATAGACACTGTTCATCCGTTGCGCTGCCTTGCGATCTGTTAATCAGACTAACGGTGACCAGCGCCCGGCCGTTACCAGCCGGACGGGAGAATGCTTCGACGCTGAGGCTCAATCCCTCGGCACCTTCCGCCGTGGTTTGTTGCGGACGCACCAGCCGCTCCGACGATGAGAGCAGCGCCTCCGACTGGAACGTGGCGCGGAGTTTAACGGCTTGGCGGAGCCACCAAATCCGGTCCTGTCCTTGCACAGAGATCTGCTTTCTGCGGTAGCGACCGCCGGTGACGTCAACCGTAAGTGTGGAGCTGTCCGGGAACTCGGCGAAAAACGTAACCGCCATAGTGCTCGGTCGATATGAATTAGCGCTCGACAGATCAAAGTCGTCAGGTTCCGGATCTGCTCCGAGACCAGACCGCTTGGCGATTTCCTCGATCTGCTTCTGCGCCTCTTCGCTAATGAGATGCCTTGGCTTCTCCTCCTCCGCGATGGGGCTACCTCCCGTCATCTCCGTAGGAATCGCCACCCCGTCCTCGCGGCTCACCTCCAGCGGGGTACCTAGCGGGTACAGCACGCCGACGCCGTACCTCTTTACAGGAGGATCCCGCTGCAGAATCTCCTCCCCCGAACTCTTTTGGCGCCAGGGACCGTAGGACGACTTTGCGTCTTGAAACGAAATCTCTCCGGTCACGTCGATCTCATCGCCAGCGGGCGATGGTCCCACCAGCTCGGCTCGAAGCGTGCCAAGGATGGACTCGCGATTGCGAACGTGGTCAGGCATTGGCGATCGGGACAGTTTTCCCAACATGTGGCGACGTCAGCGTGCCAATCACCTCAGCCTTTACCCGCTCGTCGACGAGACAAACGATCCTCTCCGTTGCCCGTGTGATCGCTACGTAGAACAGCGCCTGGGACCGGACGTCCTGAATTGCCGCTACGTCCGTCAGGATGATCACCGGCGCTTCAAGGCCTTTGAATGCGTGAACCGTCCCATACCGAACTTGGCCGAAAGAAGCGAGCTCTATTGGGCGAACGCGGTCCTGCCATGCACCTGCTGGCAGCGACTCAGCCACAGGGTCGGCCGCTCTTGTTGAGAGAACGACAATGTCAGAGCCCGCGTAGCCCCTCCGAAACATTTCTCCGAGAGTATTTACAAGGAGACCCACCTCGGCTTCTTTGGTCGAGTAATACCTCAGTTCCGGCTCGATGCCATTGTCCGCGCGCAGGATCCTTGCGTACGCCGGTTGTAGGCCGGCAAGCAAGTACACCATCGAAGCAATCCGAGGAGTGTTGCGACAGTTGATCCGAAGGGAAAATGCAGGAGCGCCTTCGCCGCGCGTCGCCAGGAACTTTTCCAGTGTAAGATCTGTCTCGAAGAGCGCCTGCCGTTCAAAATCGCCAAACAGGCGCCAGCACCCAGCCGCCAGGCCGCCCTTGACACTTAGATCAAGCACGTCCAGGTACTGGGCACGCAGGATGTCTTGAGCTTCGTCGACGATGAGCTCGTCAAACTCTCCCTCCCCGCCGACATTGAGAAGAGCGGCCAGGGTCGCGTCGGGAAGCTGACGCTGCCAGAAATCGGCGCCGGCCTCAGCTGGCGGCGTCAATCGCGCCCGTTCGAGCAGATAGCCATGAAGCGTTCCCACGGTCAGGGGGCCTGGCACGCCAGCCATCTGATTTTTCAACCAGCTACCGAGCAAGCGGTTGTAGCAGAGGAGCAGCGTCCGCTCCCCACTCGCACTCGCGCGCCGGGCTGATTCCATTGCTAAGAGAGTCTTGCCAGTCCCCGCTGGCCCAAAGAAAGTCACCCGAGGATTTACCTCCATGGCATCCAGGGCCAGGAACTGCTCCGCGGTATATCGCTTTAGCTCGTCGTCGCGGCGGCCAGCGCGTGCTTTGGCGCTCTCGAAGAACTCAAAATCGGGGCGTAACGCCTGAGCGATTGCTTCGCACTGCGAGGCACCTGGCTCACCCGAATCTGGTCTAAACCACCTCGCGCTCTCACGGGTGGTGAGGAAGTTGCGCGCTTCATCGAACACTCGGAAAACACTTTCGGCAAGTGGCCGCGACCGGAATGTCATTGCGTCGATGACCTGCCATGGGTGCCATTCATCCGAATCGACCTTGAAGGGGACATACGGAAAACAGACTGCGGACCAAAATAGGACTCGCTTGAGTGAGGCATCCTTGTCGACTACCCGGCGTCTTGCCGCGTGCATCCCCTCGGCGGCTTGCTTGAATGGCCCTCGCGGGTCGGCGGCCTCATCGCCGTAGTACCAAAGTCCTCCATCTCGTCGCAGCTGGCTGCATGCCTTGACTTCGAGGCCGAGAACTCCCCGCAGAGGGACGATGATGAGGAAATCCACCTCGCCAGAGATCTGGCGTTGATGGTGTGAAATGGCGAGCGAGTGCAGGACAATCCAGTCGCTCGATAACGGATCGTCCTTTAATCGCCTGAAGATCTCCCGTTCCCCGGGGCTAGCCGTGGCCGGATCTATGACGGGGGGAATCATCCTTGCCACAGATCTCGCTCCACCTCAAACGGCCGGCCGACACGAAAGTGCGCGATACGCGATGAGTCGGGCGAGACCTGTTCGACCCTGAAAGCCGTTAGGGATCCACCGTCGGCGTCGGCGAGTTCGAAATCCATCTGACCTTCGCGTTCGAGTTGGCGGAAGTCGGCTTGAAGCACCTCTCTGATCAAAAGCCTGCGAATGTGGAAGCCGGCTTTGCGGTGTGCTCGATCAAGAATCTCCATTGCTTCCCAATAGGCATTTGACTGCTCCTGGAGACCAAGAAAACGCATAAGCGTATTGAAGTCGGTAGGATCCTCCGTCCGGAGCGAACCCGCCGACATCCAATTCCTGAGATTGCCCTCGCTCGCTCGAAGCAGTCCAAGTTCCCTAAGTTGACCGGATACCTGAGAAATCCCGCTGGCCCTCACCTTCTGCCGCAGAAGCTCTTTCCACTCGTGTTGGATTCCTCGCAGTCTGGCTGCCCGTTCGCCAAGGATGTGATTTGCGAGGCTCGCAACATAGTCGCCGCCGCCCTCGCTGCGCAGCAGCACGTACATGCCGGGGGCTATCTCCGCCGTCTGCGCCCGCCGGATTCGTTGGAGATCCGGAGCCTCGGGATCGATCACATAAACCGCGGCGTGGTCGGCTGTATCAAGGAACGCGCCAAAACCATTTGCGAGCAGCACCAGCCGAGCTTCGATGATTGACGCCACATCTCCCTGCTCATGAGCCGGAGCAAGATTGTTCGAAATTGCCAACCAATCGATCTTTGGCAACACATCGTCTGCCTGCAAATAGCCGGTCGTCGCATCTCGGTCCACTGCCTTTGCGTCTGGCGGCTGAGCCGCTTGGGCTTCTGGCCCAGCCGCCGCACTGGATGAAAGAAAGAGCGAGTTCTTATCGATTCGCACTCGCATCCAGTCGTAGTGGAGAAGATGAGTTTCGTAGGCCCTGGGCGCCGAGAATACGTGTGGTGGAAACCAGGTGGGCGCTCCGATGACCACGAGGAGGTCGTAACTAACCTCTGCTGCAAGCGCTAATGGCGTGACGAGCTCGAGTGTCGATAAATCGGGTGCAGCCAGTAGGCGGGCCTGCAGGTCCCGGAGGAGGCGGCTTGCACTGATAAGAAGCGCACGCGGACTCATTTGAGGACGATCTCTCAGAAGCTGGCTCATGGCGTCACCCATGGGACTGGCCTGGCTGCCGGCGACTTCGGAAAAGAGCCCTTGCAGTTTGTGGATACCCTGAACGTGGTCCGGATAGACAAACTCGCTGCTCGCGATGACCTGGTCAAAGAGATGGTCGGTATCTGCGGAACCGAAGGACTCATGATTGAAGGGCAGTGGTGCAGCCGACCATTCGAAGCGGTGTCGCTTCAACCGGCGGAGCAATGGGATCCAGAACTGGTCCTCTGCGGCCGGTCCGAGCCGATACTCGAACTCTCTCAATCCCAAGGCGAAGTGGCGCAAATTCGCGTCGCTAATGCTGTGAGAGGCGACCAATCGATGGCCGATACCATGCCGGGCGACGCGATAGACCGTCTCCGCTTGAGCCACCGTGACGCGGTTCACGTCTTCCTCACAACGTACCCGGTTACCTCAATACCGGGTGGGACGCTGAGATCATTGGGCATCTGCCAGTCGCTGAGACGCTGTTCCGCGTAGTGCTGATTCAAAGTGTCAGCGGCTGCAAGAGTCAACATCGAAGTTCGGTCGAGAATCGCTATCCAGGCGCTCTTCTCCCACTCGTGGCGCCATTTCAGGAAGGCAGACGCGCCATCAAAGACAACTAGCGGCGGGGAGTCGTCACGGATGGAATTGGAATCCGACTTTGCGCGGGCGCTCGAGAATACCTCGGAACGAAAGTGATGATCGGCACCGAAAAACCTCCTGACTCGGAGGAGATCCTGGAGCGTCCCCTCCGTAAGCTTGCCCGACCCGGTGTAGGCACCGAAAGGTGTCAGCGTGATCTCGTGCCGCAGTAGCCCGACATTGCCATTCAGAAGGCAGTCGAAGCGACTCTGCATGGCGAAGTAATAAGGATCGACTTCCGGCAGCGTGGCCCGTAAGAACGTCCCATGCTGGAGAATTTCGAGGCCGTGTTGCTTTGCGGAGACTTGCGTGAACTGCCGGGCGGCCAGCTGCACTTTCATCGATAGAATCGGATTGAGCAGTAGCTTCTCGCCGCTCCCCACCATTAGGCTGAGATACTCTCCACCTTCAAGGGTCACGTGGCCGAGAATCAAGCCGCGCAAGAGCTTGTTACCCCTCCGATAAGTCACTGCGGTTCCGGTCGGAAGTTTGCATAGCGCGCGGAAGTGGTGCTGACTATCGGGAGCGCTTGCTCGCTCCCCCGACAGGCAAGCCACCGCGCCGACAGCAACTAGGGTCGCGGCAAAGGCTCGCGTCGGAACCGCAACGCCAATAATGAGGCGCTCATCGGCCGCAGAAAACTCGGCCACCAGCGAACCAAGCCGAATGAAGAACTTGCCCCAGTCCGGCAGGGGACGCCATTCGCCCTCCTGAAAGTACAAATCCGCAAGCGCCGGCCCAGCGGGTCCTTCGGCGCTAGCTGCCACGACTTCGGGAATGGCCTGCGTCGATCTTACCCTCGAAGCGAGGACGGCGGGTTCCACCGTAGCAGCTGTTAACGGCCGCCGGCTCACGATCCGGTCCACAACCTGCCCCCTCCTCCCTTGCCAGAACACTACACCGGGTGACGGCACCGGTCAATTCGGTTTAACGGAACGGGAGTTCGACGGAGGATCGCGATCGGGATTCGCTCAACGCCCGGCTCAGCCGGGCGCCCCGAGCGATTCGTCCCGGGCGCCTAAGTCTTATGAAGCTCGCTCGACCGGCCGGTGAATCTGCTTGCGGGTCAGAGCGGCCTGATGGTGCCGCTTGAACTGGCAGCGGCTGGCGAGCGGGCACGCTGAACAATGGGGATGGGGGCGGCAAACCTCAGCACCCAGGTCGAGGAGCGCCCAATTTATCTCGCGAGGGCTTCCAGTGCTAACCAAAGCCGAGGCGATGCGAATGACGTCCGCGTTCTTTCTCAGTTCGCCATGCTCGGGGGCAATGGCGAAGACCCTGCCGATGATGCGCGCAACGTTCACGTCAAGAGCGGCAGCCCGACGTCCAAATGCGAAACAGGCCACGGCAGCCGCGGTGTACGGTCCAACACCGGGGAGCGTGAGAAGCCCTGCGACGGTTCGTGGGGTACGTCCCGTTTTTGTAAGAGCTCTTCCTAAAGCGCCGAGCTGGGGAACTCGTTGATCCGCGAAACCGAGGCGGCGGATAAGGCCGCTCAGATCGTCCGGATCGGCCTCGGCCAGACTACTTGGAACAGGGTATTTCCTGAGTAGCGCCTCGCGCACTGGTCCGACTTGAATGGCCCTGGTTTGCTTCAGAAGTACTTCGGTAACCAGTGTCCGATAGGGATCGCGGTCCGTGCGCCACGGAAAGCCCCGGAAGTGTACAGGTCCCCAACGCAATAACCGGCGGCGCATCCAGGCGACGGCCTCGAGTTGGCCTGCGTCGGTCGCCTTATGTGAGGCGGAGCTGCGTGTCGTCTGCTTCGTCTTCATCTTCCTGGTCCTCTTCAGCTGGCGCTTCGTCAGGCTCCGGAGCGGGGCCGGCCGCTGGCTTGAGGCCATCAATGTCCTGGAACAAGGTAGATAGATCAAACAGCCGGTCGGAAAGGCCGAGCCATCTTCCAAACCCCTTCCTGTCTGGATTTGATTTCAGGAGGGCGGCGAGAGGGACGCTGCCAGCGGTCCTGTATTTGGCAAAAGGCTCGTGGACCTCGAGAAGCATCGGCAGATGCAGGTGATAGACGCGCTCGACCAGCGGATCCCTTACCAAGTTTTCCAGAATGTTGAGGTTGTACTCGGAGACGACAAAGGCGATCTGCACATCGGGCCGGCGTTGCTTATAGAAGTAAGCCTCATGAAGATAAGTTCCTAACCGGTCCTTTCTCAGCGTCCACTTGGTGGAGATGATTAATCGAAAGTCCGCTGGCGTGAATAAGACAAGGTCGGGCTGCCTATGGTATCCGGGAGGAGCCAGTTCGAACCCCCGAAGCGTGTTGAGCTTTGGGGCCCGGGAGGGCAGCACACCGTTGATCCTGTGGATGAGTACCTGCAGCGAGACCTCCATGCTGTTGCCGGTGGTGTTTGGCCGGGCGCGCTCCCAGGAGCGGCTCTTGTTGCCTTGCTTGACCCATTCCGCGTCGTACTTCTTGCCGATTTGATCGACAAGGTCCTCTAGGCTTACCTTCGACTTTGGCGCGAGGTTTCGCCTTAGGAAGTCCTCGCCTCGTTTGGCTTCTTCCTGGCCCCCTTTTTGCGTCAACCGGTCGTTCAGATGGAACCATCTCTGGCCGTCAACCGATTGAAACCAACCGACCAGCGCATACATGTAGCGCCAGGCGGTTTCGGCCGTTAGCTTGCCGAGTTCTTTCTCGAGATCGTCAACGAGCTTCTCGGTGGTGTCCCGGTACCACTTTGGCGGCAGGTGGAAAGGCATCGTTCCGGCGCCATTGTCTCAAGACCGACGTGCCTACACGGCACACTCTGCGGGTAGCCGGCTGGCCCTCGCCGCAACGGCTGCTGCTATGGCAAGCCCGACGGCCTTCGCAACGGGCGGGGGAAAGGCGTTGCCAACCTGGCGGTAGGAAGCCGTCTTGCGTCCGGCGAACTTCCAGCCATCGGGAAATCCCTGCACAACGGCCGCCATCTCAACGGTCAATCTGGGCATACCTTTAAAGTCCGGCCCCGGCACCTCGTCCCCTAGCTTCAGCGCATCGACCCCAAGATCAGCCCAAGCCCGCTTCGCTCGCGTGGGTCCCAGATCGGGGCCGCCATGCTTGTGCGAGCCACCGACCAGGGTCGGGGCGACCCGATTGGCGCGCGTACGCCACTCCGTGGCACCCTCCCAACCACCGCTTGCCATCAGCGGAAAGAGAGCCTCACCCACCGTCGGCGCCGTCTTGGAATCCGCCGTCGGCCACCGAAAGTGCGGCCAATGGTCTTCCTGCATAGCAACGCAGACGGCCCTCGGTCGCAATTGAGGAACCCCAAAGTCTGAAGCGTTGAACAGCTTCCAGTCACTTCGGTACCCCATTCGGCTCAGGCGCCGACCGATGGCCGTGCGGTAATCGTCAAAGCGAGGCTCCATCAAGCCACGTACGTTCTCGAGCATGACAGCCAGAGGACGGCACTCATCAACAAGCCGAAGCGCCTGAGGAAAGAGGTCGCGCTCGTCCAAGTGACCAAGTTGCTTACCCGCCTTGGAAAACGGCGGACACGGCACGCCGCCCGCCAGCAATGTGACCCCGACGAAACCCGCGGCAGAGAAGGCCGTCAGATCGCCTTCAACGACATTCCATTCCGGCCGGTTCATCCTGAGGGTCTCGCATGCGTAATGGTCTATCTCCACCAGGGCCAAGTGATGGAAGCCTGCCGCCTCAAGACCTAAGGCCTGGCCGCCGCCACCCGCGCAGATTTCAACTGACGTCAGACGCTCGACCTCAGCCATCCAGCCTCGCATGCGATCGCCTCGGGCTATTGCTGCCATTGGGTACATAGGCACAACTAGCCGTGCGGTTCCCACTGACCCCCACTGGCCGATTCTGAGACGCTAGCAACGCCAGATCAATGGGTTTTCCGCCACCTTCCACATGGCGTCCACAACATTTCCCGCGAGCATCCGTTCGCCACGCTTCTTCCATGGTACAGTACTGTACAGCACAGTGCAAGACTCTACGGTAGACTGGCGTAGGCTGTTGCCAGCAATGACGCCGCGCGGCACACTAACGGTCTACTTCAACCCAGATCGGGACGGGGATTTGAAGGCTCGCCTCAAGGCCGTCGGCGAGGCCCAGGCTGGGGCCTACGGGCGTGTTAGCGAGAGCGACATCGGTCGGCGCATGCTACTTGAACGGCTTGCAGAGGTCGAGCGCCAGCTCGGAATCGGAGATAGGCAGCGGACCCGAAGAGGGGCCGCTCGCGGCAAGCAAAAGGCCGTGTGATGCTGGCCGCAGCCGGCTAAAACGTCCCTCCGACACGGCTGGTCTATTGTGTCCGGTTACGGAGTTTGTCGAGGGTTCCCCGGGGGTTCTTTCCACCCGGACCATATCCGTGCTTCTCCAAGAAGTCAGGTATCCCGCCGTATTCGGCGAGGATGACCGCTGCTTCGGCGACCCGGTCATGGCTGGCGACGAAGTACGCTCTCTTGCTCGTGCTCTGTCCGCAGCCACACCAGCACTTGCCTGTGGGTGTAGTCATTTCGCACTCCTCCTGCCAATCAACTCTGTCTGAATGCGCCGAACGTCTTGTCCGCCCTCCATGATGGTCCCGACTTCAGTACTGGTGAGCCCGGTCGCTCTGTCGAAGATCATTTCGATGATATCCCCGCCCCGGTGCCGGTAAGCACGCTACACAGACTCGGACGACGCATCCGAAGTATCCTCGGAACCAGTGAGCGCTGAGACGCCGTATTGGAAGGATGCCCGGCATGGCGCCATGCGCCGGGCCGCCAACTGGCTCGCCACCGAAGTCGGCGAGGGGAATAAGTTCCGAAAGGGCGACCTCAGGACCGCGATCCAGGACCGCGAGCAGGTCGACCGGCGCGTTCGTGACCTCCGGGGAAAGCACGGCTGGATCATCTACAACTACCGCGACAGGTCGGACCTAACTCCAGAGGAGCATCTTCTTGTAAAGATCGGAGATCGGGTGTGGGAGAACACGTACAGGGCGCCGCGAGGGGACGCCGTTAGCGCTTCCGTGCACCGGCGGGTCTTCGATCGCGACGGGAACCGATGCGTGGTCTGTGGAATCGCCGCTGGCGAGGAATACCCGACGCTGCCGGGCGTTCGAGCCCGTCTGACACTCGGCCACCTGGTCCCGCGAGGCCGCAGGGGCTGGAACGATCCCGACAACTTCCGGACCGAGTGCGCGATCTGCAATGAGCCGGCGCGGCACCTGACTGGTACAGGCGTTGATTTCGAGCTGCTTAAGGCCCGCATCCGTGAGCTTCCCCGGTCCGACAAGCAGCGCCTGGCCGAATGGGTGCGCAACGAGCGTCGCACCTTCCCCGAAGTCGAGCGGCTATGGATGCAGTGGCGCCAACTACCCGCCTCGCGCCGCGATGAAGTCCGCCAGCTCCTCGAGCAGCTGACCAGGGCGTCGTCGTAAAGCTCCGGGCGCCATGGTGTTTAGGGCTCTCTCGGCTGATTCTCCATGGTTGGGTCGGAATCTCCAAGGCATTCCATGTAGCTGCTTACGAGCTTTAGCATCTGCACGGCCCGAAGGTTTGCCTCGAGTAAAGCATCGGTTTTCTCAAGGCGTTCTGCGAGGATCGTCATCACGGACCCTACCGCTCGTCGGCGAGCGTCTCCACTGATCTCTGGAGCTAGCTCACAAGTGGCGCGAAACCCGGTGTAATCCAGAGTTTCCGCGGCCGAAAAGTGCGAGGCAAGGGACAGCACAATTCCGCTAAGTTCGTTTGCCGACCCCACTGGCGGCGGCCACCCACCCTTTCGCGTGCGGACCTGGCTGAGAAACCAAGCAGACCGTTCAGGCGTCAAATGAAACTGGGCTAAACTGTCGCACCGTTCCTCAGCCACCGCGAAGAGATAGCCGATCAGTTCGCCGAGCCCGCCAGCAAACTCGTCCGGTGACTGCGGGCGCCCGCTGACGAAGTCGACGTAGAAGCCTTGCTGTTTTAGGCTGTCGAGGTCGTCCGCAGACGGCTTGAGATGATCCCATCGAGCCGTATAGATGACCGGAAGTTCCCGCCCATGCGCGTGACCGGCCTCGAAGTAGACGGAGGGGCGTGCGTAGGTTAGGTCAGCGACGACCAGGTCGGCTTTGCCAAGCTCCTTGAGGATCCGCTGGTCGACGTTGTCGTTATGCGTGATGCGGTCGACCCGGCGAGGGGCAAGACCATGCTTGATTAGTAACGGCTTAAGCGTTGAGTCATACCATCGGTCGGTGTCCGGACGACCGAACGCCATAGCGACGAAGCATTGTAGTTTCGTTCCCTTGCCAGCGCTGGAGAGCATCTCTTGACGCCCATTTTGACGCCCAAGGCGTTGGGTTTGCTTCTCCGCGGCGTAGACCAATTCGCCTCTTTCCATTACCTGGTGAATTGAGCCGATGACACGATCTAGTGGACCTGTCGCTAGAAGCGCGGCGGTTTCGCACAGGAAACGATGCGGTGCTCCGATGTCGACCCCGCTGAGAACACGGACTGTCTGTCGCGATGTCGACGAGGCGGGAAACCAATCGGGAAAGGGCAAGGTGCCCCTTCTGCACCCGACCCATATGTGCTGACCCGTGCTTAACTGAGTATGAGGTTGTGGGTCGCTGCCACGACTCTCGACATACTCGGGCAATCTCCACCCACGAGGCGCTGTAACCATCTTCTAAATGCGCCGCTCTGAACGCGATCGTCCGATTGTCCTGGATCTGGCGAAGGCGAGCGCCCCCACGTCCCTAGACTGAATGAATGCCGGGAAGCACTACCCGGACTACGCAACCGCACGACTTCCTTGAGCTGAGCGACCGACAGTTCGAGGACTTGGTCCGTCAGTTGGCTGGCACGAGCGGGGTGGATTGGAGCCGCGCTCCGGAGCCGCTCGGGCGGCTCGGGTCTGACCGCGGCCGCGACATCCGAGGCTGGGAGCGCGTGCCCGCCCGGCGAGGCCGCAAGCCGGGCGAACGTGAGTGGCTGTACCAGGCGAAGCGCTTGAACAAGATCGGGCCGACGGCAATCCGCACGATCGTCGCCGAGGCCATCCCCGACCAGACGGACGTACCGCATGCGCTCGTTGTCGCCGTCGCCTGTCGGGTCTCGAACAAGGGCTTCGAGGCCTTCGAAGACGACGCCAAGAAGTTCGGCGTCCCCCACCGCGAGCTCTGGACCCGGGACACCCTGAACGACAAACTCGTCCTCAAAGAGAATGCCCGGATCGCCGCCTTCTACTTCGGCGATGGCCCCGCCATTGATGGCACCGTCCCAATCCCACTCGCACTCGACCGCAGCGCCGGCAGCGATCTGGCCTTGCTTGGACGGGACGACTGCGTCTCGAGGCTCCTGGCGGCGAGCGGCGATGCGATCCTCGTCGGGCGGCCGGGCAGTGGGAAGAGCCGGCTGGCGATGGAGGCCGACGGCGTTCGTTTCATCACGAGCCGCGCCAACGCCGACGCGGTTGCCGACAGCCTGCGACTTCATCAGCCCCCGCATGTCGTTCTCGACGACGCTGGACTTGCCATCGATCGCCTCGAAATGCTCCTCGAGTTACGTCGACAGGGTCACCAATTCGCGATCATCGCCACGACTTGGACCGAACACCTCAACGACGTCAAGCGGTGGCTGCCTGATGCGACCGTCATCGAGGTAATGCTTCTCGAGCGCAAGACGATCGACGAATTGCTCAGAGGGCTCGGGGTCACGAATTACTACCTCAGAGTGGAGATTCTCGATCAGGCAGAAGGGCGGCCGGGCTGGGCCGTCGCCTTGGCCGACATCGCGAAGCGCGGGGGTGGAGGCGACGTTATTTCCGGCCGCGCACTAATTGACCAGGTCAAGCCGTATCTCGCCCGCCTGGGGGCCTCTTCGGTTAAGGCTCTCGGGCTGCTGAGCGTCATTGGTGCGCTTGGACGAGTCAGTCTGGTAAAGGAACTGTCAGAGGTCGAGGCGTATGTCTCGGTCAGTCGGCTCGAAGGCCAACAGCTCCTTCAAGATGCCGCGGCCGCCGGCGTTCTGGAGCTTTGGAATGATGCACTCCAGACCGCACCTGAGGCGCTGCGCTTCGCACTCGTCGCGCACTGGTTCTTCGAGCAGAGTCCGGCTCCGTGGCCAATTGAGGAGCTCCTCACCCGCTTTCCCGACCATCGCGACGCCATCCTCAGGGCCGTCCTAGAGGCTGCATGGGACGGTTCGGAGAAGGCTCGCGAGCACCTCGAGAAGCTCTTGCCTCCCATCATCGATGTGCCAGGCGACATGATCGATCGGTACGTCGCCTTAGACGAGCGCGCAGCAGGACGAGCGATCGCGGAGCTCGATCGCTTGCCCGAACCGGCGTCCTTCACCCCCGGGGTTCTGACGACCGCCGCCACACGCTTTGCCATGCCGGAGGCGGTCCGTCGGCTCCTCGATCTAGCGGTCGGCGATAGCAGACCCGAGCACTCAAACCCGAGCCATCCGATTCGGGTCCTCGGCGAAGTTGGCAGTCGCGTCAGCCCGCACAGCAACACTAGCTTCAGCCTCCGAATGCGCATCGCGACCATCGCGAACGAGTGGCTCGACAAAGACCCTTCGCCGGCGCGCCAAATCGTATGGGCCAAGTTAATGGTGCATGTGCTCGACCCGGAAGTAGCGGGTCATTTTCCCGATCCCGGTTCGCCGATGACGATTACCTTGAGAGGGGGCTTCGAGACGCCCGAACACATCCGGGCTCTGGTGCGCGATATCTGGCCGTTGGTCGAAGCGCGCGTGGACCGTCTAGTGAGTGAGCCGCTCGTCCCGCTCATCGGCATCGCTGAGAACTGGCTCCGGCTTAGCCGTCGCATTGAGGGAGGCTATGGCGCGAAACCAATGGAGGAAGCTGCCTCGATCGCCAGTTCGTTCCTCGAGGAGCTGCTGCCAGCCTTGACCAAGGCATGTGAGGGGAAATCCGCCGCTCAGTTGGCGTTGCAGGCCACGTCGCGACAGTTCGGGGCGCGGGTTCGCCAAAAGATCGATCCCGAGTTTCGCCTTCTCAGCTGGAAGCCATGGCGGCTCTCGCGTCGAGGTCAGAGTGGGCTCGTGACGCGAGTCGTCGACCGCTTGGCTGATTGCTGGAAAGTCGAGGACCCTGAGGTATTGATGAGGCGCGTCGCCGGGCTGTCGGCAGAGGCAGCCCGTGGCCAGGAGAACCTTTTTCCAACGATCCATACTGCCTTTCGGGCCCTCGCCGACCGTAGCGGGGACCTGGACAGCCTCGTTACGGCTGGCCTGGCTGCAGGCCTGACATGGGAACTCCATCCGCTCTTCAAGGCCTCGATCGACCACGTCAAAAAGTCTCCCGCATGGTTTCCGGCCGCGCTGGCAGGACCCGCTCGGGCAACAGTTCTAGGCGCCGCCCTCGAACGAGGGCCGAGCCGAGACGCAACAGAGGCTGCCCTTGCCGCGCTTGCTCCCGAGGACATTGCTGTTGTCGACCAGGCGATCATCAACCGCAGCCGCGACGGCCACGACTGGGTGAGCCGCGCTCTTCTTCGTCATTCGATCAAGGAGGTACGCGGCACTGCATCCCTATCGTTCGGCCTCGACTCGAGCGACCACGCCGCCGCGCTTCCCGACGACTGGTACACCGACTGGGCAGAGGCGTTCGTCGTAGCGCCCCTACTGTCTGTCCGAGGTGATAACAATTACCGGCTGGGCGAACAGTTAGTGCGTTTGGTCGCCCGGGATCCCGACCTCGTTGAACGATGGCTGACCCGGCAGTTGACCATAGACCCGCACGCGACCTTGTACCGTCTGCCAACGGAGGCGCAGGAAAGTCTCTCACGGCTGCCCGTCGCCAATCGCGACCGCCTCATGCGCGGAGTAGGCCGCAAGTCGAGCAGGGCGGAATTAGTGAGTTACCTCGTGGGCGAGGAGATGGTCTGGCTCGAGCAGCTGCTTGACGACGGTGTGGTCGACGTCTCCGATGTATCCGGCGGTCTCTACCACAATGACCGAGACGTTCCCGACCGGATTGCGCGCATCCTCGCCCTGGCACCAGTGTTGCTCCCGCGCGGCATCAAGCCAGAGGCCCACGCCAGCGCAGCGGAATTCGGCAGTTCAATGGGCGAGCGTTCCGCGGTCTACGAGGCGATCCGCGCCGCCTTTGCGGCGGCGCCGGCAAGCACGGACCCGCATGTTGAGGCCGTCCGCAATGCCGGGGTCGACATCTTCGGACGCGGGCGCGACGAGGCCCTCCGCGAGGAACGCAACCGCCGCGTCGTGGGTGATCTCTAAATTCGAGCGAGGCAGCAAGTACTCATAAGCGAATTACCCTGACCTCTGCGTCCCTTATGTGTACCGGCTCGTGCAGTCTTGCACCGACCGGTTGGTCGATCCGATCCTTCGGTGACCTTCCTGACCAAGGTGAGCTAAGCAAGCCGAGAGTCTGCGGTTCAAGGCTAACGACTCGTGTGGGAGGCCAAGCCGTGCCTCCCTCACCGGTCGGCCCATTTTTCGACGCCGTGAGGTTGACAACAGTTTTGGGGTTTGACAACAGTTTTGACAACAACGCCGGTGGATGCCCGTGGCTACGGCGGCACGCGGCGGTACGATTCGGCGAATAGAATAACCGGTGCGCCTGCATAGCTCAGTTGGTAGAGCAGCTGACTCTTAACCAGCGAACCCTGGTGGACGCCCGTGGACGTACTCACGACTAACTCCAATCAGTTGCCTCAGGCAAGCACGGCATTAGATACGAGCTATCACCGGGTCCAGCTAGTCGACGAGGCTCGGCTTGCTTGACGAGTTATCGGATCTTCAGCGATGCGGACGACCGAACATAGTTCAGCTCTTGGCTGGTTTCCGCCTTATTGTGGTTCGCCTGCGTCGTCGGGCTCCCAGGCGCCCCTTGCCATTGCCGCTGGCATACCACTGAAGGAACTTATCGAGTTCGCTGTCGGGAAATGACAACCTGACGCTGACTGTCCCGTTGGGCGCCGTCTCCATGCTCTTGATCTTGATTGGCATTCCTAATCACCTTCCTCGCTCAAGAGTAGCGCTTTGCGAGCCCTGGGCATTATTCCGACGTCGATCAAGAAGTAGGTGGTTGCACCTGAGGCCGTTTAGGGGTATCGCTCCTTCCACCACATCGCGATGTCGATCCGTCGGGCAAACCACACATCTGGAAAGGTCTTCGCGTACGTTATGAAGCGATCGAGAGCTTCAGCGCGTGCTGGCCTACCCGCCAGTCTCATGTGCAATCCGATCGACATCATTTGTGGTGCTGTTGCTCCTTCTTTGTATAGTCGGTCGAACGTATACATGAGGTGCTGCTCAAAATCCGATGGAGGCCCGAAATAACCTCGGCCGAACTTCATGTCATTGGCGTCCATCGTGTAGGGCACCACTAGGTGCTTTACCCCGTTGACCTCGACCCAATACGGAAGATCGTCATTGTAGGCATCCGAGTCGTAAACAAAACCGCCATGTTCAATCAGTAACTCGCGAGTATTGACGCTTGGGCCGTAACGACAGAACCAGCCAAGTGGTCGCTGACCGGTAGTCGCTTCAATGGACTTTACCGCTAGTCGCATGTGTTCACGTTCTTCATCGCGCTGAAGGAGGTTGGGGTCTTCCCACCGATACCCGTGGCTGCACGCCTCGTGACCGCGCCGGGTAATCTCGCGTGCGGCGTCGCGACTACGCTCCAAGGCAATCGCGCACGCGAAGAACGTTACCTTTACATTCTGAGCATCAAAGACATTCAGTAAGCGCCAGAAGCCCGCCCGCGTGCCGTATTCGTACATCGACTCCATCGCCAGATCCCGCTGGCCTGGCGGGGGCGGCGACGTTGCGGTAATCTCAGCTCCACCGGGTTCGGCGGCTGCATCCCCATCGCCAACAGCTCGCTCGGACCCCTCCTCGAAATTGACGACAACCGACACCGCCAAGCGGGCGTCGTTGGGCCACACCACTTTCGGGGGTCGACCGTTATATCCAACCAAGTCACGCACCGGTCCTACGCTCTTATCGTTCATGCGCTAAAGACGCGGAGCCGGATCCATCTGAAGGCTGCCCGGTGTTCTACTTGTCCGGCCACCGAACAGGGCCATTGAGTTTGATGTGAATACTCTTCGTCTCCATGTATTCCTTAAGACCTTCATGGCCAAGCTCACGCCCCACTCCGCTCTGTTTGTAGCCTCCGTATGGCATACCCCATAGGCCGATTCCGTGGTAAGCGTTTACCCAGACCGTGCCGGCTTTGACCCTTTTTGCAAAGGTGAACGCCTTGTCGATATCCCTGGTCCAGATTGCCGCACCCAGCCCATACAGGGTGTCATTAGCCATCCGGAGCGCGTCCTCCGCGTCCTTGAACGTAAGCACCGACAAGACGGGGCCGAAAATCTCCTCACGGGCGATCGTCATTTCGTTAGTGACTCGGTCGAAGATTGTCGGTTGAACGTAGAAACCCTGTGCCAAGGCGCCGCTACGGGCCCTCTCTCCACCCACCAAAAGCTGCGCGCCTTCACTCTTCCCCGTGTCTACGTAATGCAACACCTTGTCGAGTTGCTGCTTACTAATCACTGGTCCCATGTTGGTACTGGGATCGAATGGGTCACCAAGCCGAATCCCTGTCTTCGTCAGGTGCACCAGTTTTTCGACAAATGCGTCCTTAATGGATTCCTGTACTAACAAACGTGACCCTGCTACGCAGACCTGACCGGAGTTCCGATATATGCCGAAGAACGCGCCCTCGACGGCATCGTCCAGGCTTGCAGCGTCGGCAAACACAACATTCGGTGACTTGCCACCTAGTTCAAGCGACACTCTTTTGAAGGTATCGGCCGTGGCATGGAGGACTTTGCGGCCAGTGGCCGTCGATCCCGTAAACGCGACCTTGTCAACCAACGGGTGCTCCGCGAGCGCCTTTCCGACGACGGCGCCATTATCACGTTCGCTTGTCACGACATTGATGACACCGGGCGGCAATCCCGCTTCGAGGAACAACCGCCCCAACATTAGCGTTGAGCCCGACGTGTGATGAGAGGGCTTACAAACGACGGTACAGCCGACGGCCAGAGCTGGGCCCAGCTTCCAGGAGAGTAAGTTCAACGGGAAATTCCACGGCGTCATCATGGCAACGACTCCCACCGGTTCATGCACGATCAATCCGACCGCGTCCGGTACCTGTTGGGTCACTGCATCGCCGTGTAAGTCAAGCGCAAGCCCAGCGTTGTAGTCGAACACATCGGCGGCACCAAGAACTTCTACGCGGGCTAGCTTGATTGGCCTCCCCACTTCCTCGACAATCATTCGGCTGAGCGGCTCGATGTTCGCGCGCAGCAAATCGGCAGTTCGGCGGAGTATCGCGACTCGCTCCTTTGAGGGGCCATTAGCCCATGTGCCTTCATCGAAGATTTGCCTAGCCACCTTGACGGCCCGATCAGCATCCCTCGCGTCACCGTTTGGATAACTCCCGACCAGGTGACCGTCGGCTGGACTGCGGCGCTCGAAAGTCTCGCCCGAAACGGCCTCCGGCCACTCATTTCCAATGAGCATGTGAAACCGCGTGCCGCTCTCCGAACCAACGGATCCTAGCTGCGTTGCCACGTTCGCTGCTCCTCGGGGTGAACCAAAGCCCTAAGCCTTGCTGGGGAATGCCGCAACAACGATGTCTCGAACGTGAGAGATATGGACGGACATTGCCTCGGCCGCCGCCTCAGCACGCCGGTTGGCGATGCTTTTGGCGATGGCCTCATGGTGCTTCGCGCATTCGAGCGAATCATCGGCCAACGGCACGTCCCTACGGCGAAGCGTCCAGGTTAGCAGCAGAGCGTCGCGTATCATCTCCGCCAGTCGCTCATTGCCGGCAGCATCAGCCACAGCATGGTGGAAACGGCGATCCCATTTTCGGAACAACTCCACCTGACCCCCCGCAGCCGCCTGGGTCGACTCAACACTGGCCTTGTTGATTTCGGCAATGTCCTTTTCGGTCGCATGTGAGGCTGCCAGACGGGCAGCCTGGACCTCAAGGGTCTCGCGGATCTGGTATGCATCCACAATGGCTTTTACGGAGGCCGCAACGATGCGACCGCCGCGGGGACCATCGGGCTCCATGACGCCGATATACTGCAAACGTAGAAGAGCCTCACGGACGGGGGTCTTCGAGACACCGAGCTGCGCCGCCAGCATTGCCTCCGTAATCCGCGTGCCAGGCGGGAATTCACGCGACATGATCGCATCGCGAATCGAGTCCGCGACCATCTCTGTCAGGCTCTGGGGGTGAGCTTTGAGTGGCTTAAGTCGGGGCAAGCGAGACGACCCCCCACCTGGGTCGGCTGCATCTCCCTGATCGACTAGTGATTGGGTCGCTCTTCGTTCTGGCATCAGAGCACTGGCCCTCCTAAAGGAGTAGACGGCCCCATACTAATGCGCTTAGAAGCATGCATCCCTGTCACTCCGAGCGCCTCGCGGGGTGCCAACCCAATGCCAGATGATCGACTACTGACACGATTCCATACAGCAGCAAGGTGACCGTACAGGCCATCAGGACAGCAGACCATACGGCGACAGTGTGTAGGTTCCCCGCTTCGGTCCGGATGTAAGTGCCAATCGTGGTCAGCTCGCCTCCAAAGAATTCTGCGATGACGGTGATGATTATCGAGGTCGAAACGCTTATTCGGATACCAGAGAAAATATGCGGCAGTGCCGAGGGGAGGTCAAGAGCCCGGAATGTTTGAAGATGCCCCGCCGAATAGGAGTGCATCAATTCACGTGCGACCGGGTCCGCCGCGGCGAGACCTTTGGCAGTGAAGGTGAAGACAATCGGTGCCACAGCCAAGGCAGCGATGGCGATTCTCGGAGCGGCACCAATGCCCAGCCATACGACCGCGAGAGGCGTAAGAGCGATCAGGGGCACCGCTTTAAGGAATGCCGAGTACATGGCCAGAGGCTTCGCGATCCATGAGGTACGGTAACTTACGGCAGCCAGGAGAAAGGCGGCGACACCCCCCGCGAGAAGACCTCTCATCGCTTCAGACAATGTGCCTTCCATGTAGGAGAGCAACAGCGCAAAGTCGCCGACGAATGCGGAAACGATCACGGTGGGTTTCGGGAGTAGGTAAGCAGGAATGTCAAGCGCGCCGACAACTACCTCCCATAGTGCGATCAGCCCCAGGAACACCAGGGCTGGCGTGAGGACATAGCCGGCCGCGTACGCCATCGCCGCCCGGGCGAGCCGGTGACTCCGTTCGGGTGGCATCACCGCGATTTGACTATTCATGCTGCCCGTCCATCGCTCGTTCCAAGGCTACACGGGCTGAGGTCAATAGCTCGAAGAAGTGTGGTAGTTGTCTGGTAAGAGCGTTCCGTGGGTGTGGCAAGTCGATCGCCAACGTTGCTACGATGCGACCGGGCCGCGGGCTCATGACCACCACACGGGTTGATAGCAGTACAGCCTCGGGCACGCTGTGGGTCACAAAGAGCACCGTCGGACGCGTTTCGGAGCAGATTCTCATTAGCTCGAGGTTCATGCGGTCGCGGGTAATCTCATCGAGGGCTCCGAAAGGCTCATCCATTAGCAGAATCGCAGGCGCAAACACCAGCGCCCGAGCAATGGCCACGCGCTGCTGCATTCCTCCCGAGAGTTGCCAAGGGTAGTGCCTGTCAAAACCAGATAGACCGACGACGTCGAGCATCTTGTCTACGCGCTGACGCCGTTGAGGTCGTGGCGCGTTCATGACCTCTAGCGGGAGCGAGACATTCCTTCGAACTGATCTCCAATCGAACAGCGTTGGAGACTGAAACACTATCCCGTAGTCACGGTCCTTTCGGGCTCGCGAGGGAGGCTTATGGTTGATGGCCGCGGCCCCGTCAGTGGGTGCCGTAATATCTGCCGCAATACGCAGCAGGGTCGATTTCCCGCACCCCGAAGGCCCAATGATCGACACGAATTCTCCCTTGCGCACCGAGAGACTGATGTCGCTGAGTGCCAGCAAACTGGAGCCGACTGACCGGAATTTCTTCGAAATGTGGCTGAATGAAATGGCCGCATCCTCGTCGGTGTCCAGACCTGTCACTGCGGGTTGCGGTGGCGCCGTACGCATGCTCATCACGCCTAGCTTCTGCCTCGGATCAGGTGCGGCGGCCAGCTGACGGTCCAATCTATCGGCCCGGTCGCGGTCAAGATGAACATCAAGTGCCCCCAGCTTCGCTGCGACGATGGCGCAGCGCAATCCGTTCGATGAGTTTCATCAGCAAGACCACGACAATCCCGACGCCGAATGCTCCCGCCACAGCTCCATAAAGGGCCTCCGGAGCATAGGTGTAAAACTGCGAGGACGACAATATGACGGACCCGATGCCCTCGGTGGACCCGACTGGCAGTTCGCCGACGAGCGAACCCAACACAGCGAAGGCAGCCGCAGCCTCAAGTCCGATGAAGATCATCGGCAGTGCTGACGGCAACTGGACCTTGAAGAAGACCTGCGCCTTAGAAGCATTGTAGGCATGCATCAGCGCGAGGCTCTCTTTTGGGACGTCGGACAAGCCCCGCGCGGTTGCCACGGCAACCGGGAAGAAGCACAGGTAGCCGGCAATGATTGCTTTCGTCAACCAGCCGGTACCCAACCAAATTACGATGGCGGGCGCAATTGCCACGATCGGCACAGTCTGCGATCCGACCACGAGCGGCAAGAAGCTGCGGCCTATCTGCCGGCCCAAACCAATCAGCGCACCGAAGACCAGACCGCATGCGGCTCCAACCAAGAGGCCGACGACGGACTCTTTGAAGGTGACCGCCATATTGTTGAGAAGGTAAACGCCAAAAGCGTTTCCGAGTGACGTCGCTGTCCCCAAGTAGGCAACTACCTCCCAGATGTGAGGTAACACTGCCTTGGGAAAACCGCTTGTCACTTTGACGGCTTCCCATGCCACCGCAACCAGAGCTGCAGGCACGACGGCTACGACCCAGCCTGAAAGCAGCCAGGGGTCACGCCTTGTTGCCGCCGCAGGAGCGTCACCGGCCAAGACTGCCTGGCTAGTTCGAGCCACGTCAGCTCCTGGACGGGGCCGTGCCCGACGTTGAAACCCAGCTGGGCGGTTTGATCTCCGACTTCCGGGCGATTGCCGCCACGGTACGGTCCCCATCATCACAGGGGGTCAAGACAGCCTCGGTACACCCGGTGGCTACATACTCCTCGATCTTCGCCAGTGCGTCAGACGTTGTACCGCATGCACTAACACTCTTAACGAAGCTCACCGGCACTAGCCGCATGGTGTGCCGGACCTGCGCCTCGGTGGCAGGCCAGGTCATCTCCGACCTAACAGCGGCCACCAGGTCAGACTCGAGTCCACAATGCTCAGCAATGTGCGGCTGCTGCGCGATCGACTGTGTCACGAACGCGCGGCACACATCGATCGCACCTAAAGGATCGGCGTCGTCAACGCAACAAAGAACCAGTTGGGGACGATCAATCATGTCGAGGGTGCGGCCAGCTCTCTGCGCCCCGATTTCGATCTGCCGCACGTATTCCAGGTTCTGGGCCGGCGGAGCTTGATAGTCCATGACAACGCCGTCCGCGATTTCGCCCGCAAGTTGCAGCATCCGCTCGCGCACGGCGCCGATGTAGATGGGAATCGGGTATTCAACTCCCTCTTTGTCGCCTTCCCCATCGAACTTGATCGAGTCGACGTCAACGTACTGTCCGGTGTAAGTCGCCGCAGATCCGGCGAACAATGCCTTTAGCACGGCAACGATCTCTCGCATCGCGGTGACAGGTTTCTCGGTATGGAGTCCCGTTCTACTGGCGAGTGGCTCCCACCACGCTCCGAGACCAAGCCTGATTCGACCAGGCGCGAGATCGTTCAGTGTCCTGAATGTAACGCCGATCAGCGCTACATTTCGAGTCCGAAACGGAATAACGGCGCTGCCGACAGCAATCCTGGTTGTGTTGGCCGCCGCCAGCGTCATCGGAACAATGGCATCCCTCGACAAGCGGCCTTCTCCGACCCAGACTGAAGAGAAGCCGTGGTCCTCTGCCCACTGAGCGTAGGTTGCGATGTTGCCAAGGCGTTGTCCGTGAAGTTGCAGACCAAGGCGGATCATGTGCCGCGTTCGATTCCTACACTCACCGTTGACGGTTCCGACGGCTCTGACTCGTCGACCTCTACGATGATCTCCACCTCGACGGGCATGCCATTAGGAAGTGACTGCATGCCGACAGCAGAGCGTGCGTGCAGGCCTGCGTCTCCGAAGACCTCGACAAAGAGGTCGGATGCGCCGTTGATCACATAGGGGTGGCGGACGAAGTCCTCGGTGCAGTTCACCATCCCCAGTACCTTGACAATTCGCCGCACCCTGTCGAGGCTTCCCGTTGCTAGTTTCAAGGTAGCTAGCAGGTTGATTGCCGCTGCTCGCGCCGCCCCGTACCCTTCTTCCTCAGTCAGTTCGCGGCCCACCTTGCCAACAAAATCCAGTTGGGCTCCGCGGTTCGGCCCGTGTCCTGAAATGTAAACGAGGTTGCCGCTTCTCCGCCAGGTCCTAAAGCTTGTCCCAGCCCTAGGCATGCTGCTGGCCTCGTGAAGTTGGATTCCGAGTTCCGCGAGCCGGGCTTCGTATCCCATTGTTTGCTTGGGCGCAGCCCTCAGCCTTTGTCCAGAGACGCGAATACATTTGTCGCCACTTCAATAGCGGCCAGGGTCGTCGGGAACCCAGCGTAAGGGATCATCTGTACGAAAATCTCCAGGATCTCCTGCCGGGTAAAACCCTGGTTTAGGGCTCCTTTGATGTGCCCGGGCATTGCCCGTTCTTTGCCCTGCGCCGCCAGCGTCGTTAGCGTGATCACCCTCCGTGTACGGAGATCAAGGGCTTCCCGAGCCCACACGTCACCGAAACAGAACTCTCCCAGCATCCTGTCAAGAGCAGGCCCAACCACTGGATCGACACTCCGGTAACCTTTTGGGCCATTTGGATCGGATCCAATCTGTCGCATGATCTCGATACCTTGCTCGTAGCGAGCACTAACCTCTGTCGCTGACATCGTGTGTCCTCCTCTTTTCAACTAGCCATTACGCGAATGACATGAGCGCCGCATCTGCGATTCCTAGAGCTGCGTCAATCGCAGCCAGACCATCGTCAATTTGCTCCTTGGTAATACACAAGGGAGGGCACGCGAAAAGCAGGCTCCCGCGCATTGCCGCTACCACCCCACGCTCCCGCATCGAACGCTGCATTGACGACATGACAGGGGACGAGGGTCCGGGAAAGGTGAACAGTGGTTCCCGTGTCTCACGATCTCGTACCAACTCGATGACGGTGAAGAGGCCGCGACCGCGGACATCGCCCACACAGGGATGTTCCACTTTGAGCTTTTCGAGTCCATCGAGCAACGCCTTGCCCATCCGTTCTGAGTTCTCGATCAGGCCATCAGATTGGTAGATCTTGAGGTTCGCCAAGGCGGCCGCGCACCCAACCGGATGGCTGTTGTATGTGAGACCCGCCCATAGCGTGTTCCTCTGGAAGAACTCAGCAACGCGGTCGCTAACGATACAAGCGCCTAGTGGCACATAGCCGCTGGTGATGCCTTTGCCCACGGTCATGATGTCGGGGACGACCTCTTCGTGGTCGACGGCAAACCACCGTCCCGTTCGACCAAATCCGCTCATCACCTCATCAGCAATCAGCAGCAGACCGTATCGATCGCAGAGTTCGCGAAGGCCCGCCAGCCAGCCGTCCGGCGGGACGATGATTCCGTTGGACCCCGTTATAGGCTCGACCATGATCGCTCCGATAGTGCTGGGCCCTTCAAGGTTGATGACTTCTTCGATGGAAGACAGACAACTCATCACGCAGCCCTCCAGCCGGGAGCACCAGGAGCATCGGTATCGGTACGGATCTTGAACGCGGACGATACCCCCCATGCCAGACTCATTTGGCCAGCGCCTGGGGTCTCCCGACGCGAAGAGCGTCCCTTGCGTCGAACCGTGGTACGAGCGATAACGGGTGATGATTTTGTGCCTGCCGGTTACAAGGCGGGCGATTCGCAGCGCTGCTTCATTTGCATCCGAGCCGCCCAAGGTGAGGAATGACTTCGTTAATCCTCGCGGAGTAACCGCAGCCAAGGCCTCCCCTAGCAGACCCCTCACTTCTGTAGCCTGGAAAGGAGAGACGGACGCCAATGTCCTCATCTGATCCGCCACCGCGTCGGCGACGCGCTCATCGCCGTGGCCAATGTTCATGTATACAGATTGGGAATTGAAATCAAGATACTTCCTGCCCGCCGCGTCCCAGATGTACACGCCCTTTGCCCGGACGATCGGCATAGGATCTGCGGCATCCTGCGCTACCCACTCGTAGAGCGTGTACTGCCTGCAGCGCGCAACCATGTCCTCTCCGGGAATCAAGTGCTCAGCTGGTGATGAGGCGGTCATGGCGCGGATGCTCCAATGGGTGTTGGCAAAGCCTCGATCGGGAGGGACGATGATGGCTGGCGCACCAGGAAGGAGCCGCGTCCCACTTTTCCCAATAGCCTCCCGTCTTCGATGATTACCTCGCCGCGCGAAATAACCATAGAGGGCGAGCCGTGGACAACCATGCCCTCATAGAGGTTGTAGTCAACTCGCATATGGTGTGTCCTTGCGCTAATTGATTCGGTCCGGTTTGGGTCCCATATCACGATGTCGGCATCCGAGCCAATGTCAATAGTGCCCTTCTTTGGAAACAATCCAAAGAGCTTCGCCGGAGCGGTTGCGACCAACTCGATAAAACGACACATGTCGAATCGGCCCGCAACGACGCCCCCCTCGTACATCAGCTGCATCCTGTTCTCAATGCCTGGCACACCGTTTGGGATCTTGCGAAAATCGCCACGGCCTAAGGACTTCTGAGGTCCAAGCTCGGGCAGGTCGTCGCGCATTCGATACGAGCAGTGGTCAGTCGCGACAACCGAAATCGCCCCCGACGCCAACCCGCGCCAAAGATGCGCTTGATTCGCACGCTCCCTAATTGGCGGTGAGCAAACGAATTTGGCGACCTCGAAGCCAAGCGACTCATAGTCTTCAGAGGCAATAAAGAGATACTGCGGACATGTCTCGGCCCAGACCCGCTGTCCCTTTGTCTGGGCCTGCTGGACCGGCTCCAGTGCCGTGTAACTGGATAGGTGAACGATGTAGACGGCCGCGCCGGCCATCTCAGCGAGGGCAATCCCTCGCTGGGCCGCTTCACCCTCCACCAGGTGTGGGTGAGCCGATATTTGACGGCCCTCCTCAAGCTTCCCTTGCAGCGCGAGCTCTTTGGTCAGCGCTTCGACGACATGCCCATTTTCAGCGTGCAGCATGACCAGTGCTCCGCACCGCGAAGCCACTCGCATTGCCGTGAAGATCGTGGCGTCGTCGACCATGACGGTACCCGGATAGGCCATCAGCATCTTGAAGCTGGTCACGCCCTCACCGGGAAGCGCAGCAAGGTCGGAGGCATACGTGCCGGCAACGCTTGTCACGACCATGTGCAGGCCGTAGTCGACAAGACATTGGCCGTGAGCCTCGGACAGACGGCGCTCGAGCGCGGCAAGGGGCGACTCGCTCCCGTGCTCTTGACGCGCGAAGTCGATGATCGTAGTCGTCCCACCAAAAGCCGCCGCCGTCGTCCCACTGGCGAACGAATCAGCCGTGGTGGTTTTCTCATCGCGCATGCTGAGATGGGTGTGAACATCGATCCCGCCCGGGATGACGTACTTACCCGTCGCATCGATAACACGATCTGCGGACTGGTCCAAATCGCTACCGATGCAAGTGACTGTCTCGCCAGAGACCCAGACATCGGCGAGACGGTCACTGCACGACGTGATCACGCGGCCGCCTTTGATGAGGAGCGACGTCATCGAGTACTGCCTCGGATCATCGTTGATTCCGGTCTTGCAAGAAGCCGGGGACTGGCTCGCGAGGATCGGTCAAGGCCGCGTAGGTCTCGGGCCGCCTGTCGCGCAGGAAGGTGAGTTCAATCCGAACCCGCGAGATCAGCCCAAGATTCAGGTCGCCGATTACCACCTCCTCGCCGTCTCCTCCCTTCGCCACGATTTCGCCCAGTGGATCAGAGAAGTAGCTTTCGCCAAAGAACTCCAGCGGGCCCAACCCCTCCTTTCCGACGCGATTGACGGTGCCGACGAAGTAACCGTTGGCCAGCGCGTGGTAGCGCTGCTCAAGAGTCCACTGCGAACGAGATCGCCCTCCTGTGGCTGACGGCATGAAAACGAGTTCGGCGCCGGCGAGGGCCAGCGCGCGAGCCCCCTCTGGGAAGTGCCGGTCATAGCAGATATAGACGCCTACCTTCGCATACCGAGTCTCGAAAACGGGAAATCCAAGGTTTCCAGGCCGGAAGTAGTACTTTTCGTAGAAACCGTCGTTCTGTGGTATGTGAACTTTCCGGTACTTACCGAGGTATTTTCCATCAGCGTCGACGACTGCGGCAGTGTTGTAGAAGAGCCCTGGAGACTCGATTTCGAAGAGCGGAACTACTAGCACCATCCCATAGCGAGCAGCAGTTTCTTCCATGATCCGCACCGTCGGGCCGTTCGGCACGGCTTCGGCCGTGGCGAACCAAGCCCTGTCTTGCACCTGGCAGAAGTAGGGCGTCGTACTCAGCTCCTGGAGGCACGCGATCTGGACACCGGCTTTTGCAGCCTGCTGGATCAGCGTTAGCTGCTTGCGCACCATCTCCTCGCGCTGCCCAACGCCGTACGTTTGAATGACGGCGCACCGCACGACATTGTTGAGTATCCCGATTTCCTCCCGCGCTGACTCAGTGGTCTGGAAGCATACGCTGGATGGGTCCCGTTCTAAGGCTTGACATCTTTGGCCGTCAGCTGCAGTGGCTGGAATGATGCCCCTTTGAGGTCAGCCTGGGAGATTCCAGAGGCCGCCATGTCTCTGTATTGATTCGTGTACGCCGCCGAGAGATCCGCGGCCTTTTTGATAACACCAAACTTCAGGAGCGTGTCTGCCGTCCGTTGAGCCAGGTCCGGCGTCATCTCGCCGACTCCGGCGGTGGAGGGCCAGATCAGCTTGTTAACCTCGTTCATTTGCCATTTCATCAGTTTCGGCGGCAGATTGTTGCCGGCCTTGAGTACGATGCTCACGCAGTCGTCAACGTGATCGCGGCAGTAGATCCATCCTTTCATGCTGGCGCGCAAGAAGCGAACAGCAATATCTTGATGCTTCGGATCGCTGAGCCATTTCGTGCGAGTCATTACGCCATCCTCAATAATGCTCGTGCCAAGATCGTCGTAGTTGATTAAGTTGAATTCGGAGGGCTCGTGACCAGCCGCCAGTAGCTGCGCATACTCGTTGTAAACTTGGGCAGACGCAAGGTCTATCTTGTGCTGGAGAAGCAGGCTCATGTCGAAGCCCTGCGAGACGATCGTCACATCCTTTCTGGAGTCGATCCCATACTTGTTGAACGTCGCATAAGGAGGCAGTGAACCCGACCAAAGGCCAATCTTTTTCCCCTTGAACTGGTCAGGTGATGTGATGCCGTCGCTCTTCCAGGACACTAGCCGCAGCCCTGTCCGTTCGAACATCTGGGCAATGGTCACGAGATTGATGCCGGCGTCACGACCTGCCAGGACAACCCCGAACGGCTGAATCCCAAAGTCGGCACCACCCGCCGCAACAACCTGATCGCCCTGGACATCGGGGCCGCCGGGTCTGACGGTTACGTTTAGACCTTCGGCGTCATAAAAGCCTTTGGCCTGGGCGGCTAAATACCCGGCGAACTGAGCTTGGACGATCCACTGCAGCTGCAGGGTGACTTGCGTCTTGCCCGACCCAGAACTCCCTGTTGAGATGGATTGGGTGCCACCTCCGCAGGCCGTCGCCACAATCAACGGCGCGAACAGAATCATGATTTTGATTCGGTTGCGGAACATCACTTCCTCCTCCTAAATCCCCTTCTTCCGTACTGATCAGTCGGCTACGTTCTCGAGGCACCTCCTTCGCTTGGCCTACATAGGCGCTGAATCCCGGCTATCTCGGGTCGGCTTCCTGACCTTCGACGAACCCCGGCTGGTCGATGACGGGACCAAACCGGTCGCCGAGGACGAGACTGGTCAAGCATTCCCCAGGCTGATGTATGGTATATGATACACGGAGTTATACACCGGTCACCGGGATTCCGCAAGGCTCGCGCGACCGAACAGCACGAGGGGGTTCCTCAGTTTGAGAAGGCCAATCGCATGTGACCATCGCGTCGATGGCTGGTCAGCTGACATTGGCCAAACGCTACGAGGTGTAGCCTGAAGAATCCTCCCTCTGTCGGCGTTGAACCGCAGCCAGTCGAGTCTAGTCAGGTGACCGAAGGATTGAGCCGCGTAGCCATCGTCATGGCCGGCAGCAAGGGACTCGGCAGAGCTTGTGCCCAAGCTCTTGCGGGCGAAGGGCTTCGGATATTGGTTTGTGCCCGAGGCAGCCGCGATCTGGACTTGACCTTGAGCACCCTTAAGGATCTTGGCGCTGAAGCGATCGCGATGCAAGCAGACGTCAGCAGACCTAAGGATGTTGAAGCGGTCTTTCAGCAGAGTGACCGCGCATTTGGTCGCTTGGATGTTTTGGTATGCAATGCCGGAGGTCCTCCCCTTGGAGATTTCATGTCCCTTGACGATCACGCTTGGCTCCAGGGATACGAACTCACACTAATGAGTGCTGTCCGAGCGGTTCGTTTAGCGGTGCCGCGGATGCGGGCCGGGAGCTATGGGCGTTTGATCGTCATAGGGTCATCAAGTGTTCGAATGCCCCTTCCGGACCTCGCGCTGTCCAATGTGTTTAGACCGGCCCTGCTTGGGCTTGTCAAAATGCTTTCCCAGGATCTCGCCAAAGACGGCATCACCATAAACATGGTTTCCCCCGGTCGGATTGCAACCGATCGGGTGCGCACACTGGACCAGCAAAGAGCGGAGCGCAACGACACCACGTATTCGGAAGCCAAGGCCGACTCCGAGCGAAAAATCCCGATGGGTCGCTATGGTTCACCGGAGGAGCTGGCGGCTGTCGTTGCATTCCTTGCGTCTGACAGGGCCAGTTATGTTACCGGGCAAAATATCCTGGTCGACGGAGGTTTAGTAGCCTCCCTGCCTTGACCACGCTCACGTCAGCTCGAGGCATTGTCCTGACCTTCGGGGAAAAGGTCGACGTGGATCTTGTGTCGCCAAAGCCTGGAGATGATCGCCCGCTCCCTCGCGGGATCGCCACTCGTCCAGAAGCGCACGTCTCCGTCGGATGTATCGACCTTGCTGAGACTCTGCTCCCGCAGTACTTTGGCCACCTGACGAGCCACGGCATGTCCGCTGTCAACTAGCAAAACGTTTGGCCCCATGATTTCAGTGATGATCGGACCCAGGAAAACGTAGTGGGTCGAGCCGAGCACAATGGTGTCGGCTCCTTCAAGCCTGAAGGCGGCTAGGTAGCGTTGCAGGAGCGAACGAGTCTCCTCCCCTTCGAGGTCGCCTCGTTCGATCCGTTCCACCAAACCGGGGGCGGCTTGCGTCACGATTCGAACGTTCTTGCCGAACTGCTCGAGCAGCTTGTTGAATCGGGTGCTCTGACTCGTGACCGAAGTCACGAGCACGCCGATAACGCCGCTGCGAGTTGCGGCAACAGCCGGTTTGATGGCAGGCTCGATGGCCACGATGGGCACCTTGGCCGTCGCTCGGAGCAGCTCCGCCGAAGCGGCCGTACCAGTGTTGGAGCCGATCACAACGATTTTTGCGCCCTGCCCTATAAGGAAAGCGCTGATAATTCCAGATCGTCTCCGGACGAATTCGACCGACTTATCGCCCCACGGTGCATACCGGGAATCGGCTACATAGAGGAGGTCCTCATTGGGCAACTGCTCACGGATCGCGGTCAACACCGAAAGGCCGCCGACACCGGAATCGAACAAACCGATCGAGCCGGAGTCACTACCGGCGACCTGATGGTTCATCTTCCCCGGCAAGCCGGAAGCTGCCCGCGAGAGAGAAGGCGAGTGACCGGCGCCGGGACCCTGATCAATTGAGCAATGGGGCTCAACCTCGAGGTCTGGCTGATTTCGTGCCAAGCCAGCACCCGATTGCCTCGGGTCTGGGCCACCAGAATCAAGCTGGTCGTGCGCTCCGTTTTGGCCTCGGAACCAACTCGCCGCTACAGTTTGGGCAGGTGTTCTTGAATCGGATGGCACACTCGGGGCAATACGTGCACTCGTAACTGCAGATGCGCGCTGCGTCTCCAGGTGGCAACTTCCGGTTGCAGCTTTCGCATGCTGCTCTCATCTCAAGTGGCAAAGTCATGCACTCCTTAGACCGATGCGGAGCGTCCGGGCCTCGCCTAGCACTTTGCGTCAGTTTCGGACCGTCGTCCGCTCGCACACATTAATAAGTCGTTCTTTCACCAGGGTCTCCGCAGGCCGCAGCAGGGACGACATTCCAACATTCTCCACTGCAAAAGAGGCCGCCACCGCCCCTCGCTGTGCTGCCGCCACGGCGTTCGCAGTAGTCAGGTAGCCGGCGAGAAACCCCCCACAAAAGGCATCGCCGCCGCCGGTTGGATCGACGGCATTGCCGTAGGCAGGCACGTGTGCCAGCTGCGTGGTCGCTGCGTCGAATACGAGAGAGCCTTCCGCCCCCAACTTAACGACAACAACTCGGGGACCGCATTTGGCGAAGGCACGTGCCGCACCTTCTGGGTCATCGGAACCGTAAAGAAGACGCGCCTCGACGGCACTCGGAAGATAAAAGTCGACGAGGCGCATCAGCGCCCACTGCTTGTCTTCGCTTCCGACGATTTCGAACGGCGTTGGGTCGGCGGAAACAAGGCCGGCTGCGCCGCGAAGTCGCCTCGCCCAATCGATCTGAATATCTGGTGGCATTGACGCAAGATGAAAGGCCGCGCTCGACCACAATTCGTGTGGCAGCTCATCAGGGCTGGGAGTCATTTCGGCCTGACTGCCGGATCCAAGGTGTGGGAGCCACTGGCGCTCGCCAGCGGCCTCATACAAGCCCCAGGCATGCATGCTGGGTCCGTCAACAGGGATAAGCGCAAGTTGGATGCGATTCCCTATCCGCCCCAGTTGTTGGACCGGATAATCTGAACCCTGCCGCGAAACTGCAGTCACGCTTTTCATCCAAATACGAGCACCCAGTGCCGAGTAAAATGCGTTCCCACCCGCTCGTGACAGGTATGTTTTTCCACTGGGCCAGAAGACGAGATCATCTATCGTGAGCCCGCCGATCGTGCAAACGGAAAGAGTCTCCATCCCGCGGGCAGGGGCCATGCGAGCCGGGTCGGTTGCTGACCGTGTGTTCGCGGTCGCGTTCGCGTTTGACCGGTGGCTTGATTGTGCGCGCATCGCCGATGACCGGCGTCCGCGTGAGGCAGGGCGAACCACTAGCCTTTGATGCCCGTTAGCGCCACACCGTGAACGAAGAACCGTTGCAACGCTAGGAAAACCACCAGCACAGGTAACATGGTCAGCCCGGCAGCGGCCATGATGACTCCCCAGTTTGGTAGTTCTCCTGGTGCGCCAGCGGCCTGCGCCACCACAACTTGAACGAGTTGGTTTTGGGGCTCGTCGATGATCACCAATGGCCAAAGGAATGCGTTCCACGAAAACAGAAAGGTGAAGATCGCCACCGTAGCCAGAGTCGGCGTGACATTTGGCAGAAGCACGTGGCGAAGAATCTGAAAGTGCGAAGCTCCGTCGATGCGCGCAGCGTCGTCGAGCTCTCGCGGTAGGTCATCGAACGCCTGGCGGAGCAAGTACAAGCCGAGCGGTTGAGCGACAAATGGCAGGAACACTCCGATCAGATTGTTTTGTAGGCCGAGTGCACCAGTCACCCGATAGAGAGGTACCAGCACAATCTCAAGGGGGACCATCAACGCAAGCAGAACCGCAAAGAAGAGCACCCTTCTACCCACGAACCTCAAGCGGGAGAACGCGTACGCCGCGGTCGAACAAAGGAGCAGCGTAAGCACAATCTGGCTGATGGACACAATCGAGGAATTCAAGAAGCCGCGCGCCAGACCAAGCCCACCTCCTGCCGCCGTCCTTGGACCCCCTGTCCCTAGGCTGTCCGTGATGTTCGCCAGTGTCGGATGGCGCGGAATGAACGTCCAGATTGAGGGTGGTCGAACATCACGGAAGATGTCGAACTGGTCCTTGAGGCTGCTGGCGAACACCCAGAGGATGGGCGTCAAGAAGAGCAGGGCTGCCGCGATAGAGAGAGTGAGAAGCGAAGCCGATCTGCCCCGTTTTAGCACAGCGCGCGCTCGGCTAGCTAATAAGTCCATTCAGTGCGATGTACGCGCATTTGTAAGAGGCTGATGAAGAGAACCACGGCCAGTAGCGCGACAGACATCGCCGATGCGTAAGCCGGATCAAGCAGCGAGAATGCTTGAGTGTAGATTCGATAGACGAGAAACGACGTGCTGCCGTTCGGCCCGCCTTGAGTCAAAACAAAAGCTGGAGCGAAAGTCTGGAGGGCAGTAATCGACGTGACGACGGCCACGACAGCGGTGGTCCGGCGAAGAAGTGGCCAGGTTATATATCGGAACCGTTGCCAGTGCCCCGTACCATCTACCGAGGCAGCATCATAAATATCCTGCGGGATGAATTGAAGGCCCCCGAGGAAAAGCACCATTGTGAGGCCGATCTGCTGCCACACCGTCATTAGCACGATTGAGGGCAATGCTTCGCTTTGACTTGTGATAAAGCCTTGCGGAGGAAGCCCAAAGACTCCAAGGACTCCGTTTAGTAGCCCATTTGCCGGATCGAGAAGCAGCCTCCAGATCGCGGCGGTTACGACGCTTGAGGCCACCACGGGAGCGAAGAAGGCGGTTCGCAGCAAGCCGATGCCCCGTTTTGACCGGTTCATCGCGATCGCAAGCCCGAGACCGAGCGGCAGTTGGACGAGCAGAATTGCCGCCAGGAAAGTGAGGCTGACTCGTACCGAGCCCGCGAACCCTGGATCGTGAATAAGCCGCACGTAATTACCGAAGCCGATGAACTGCCGTTGATTCGGAGTGAAGAGGTTAAATCGGAACAGGCTGCTGACCACCATGTCGAACATGGGGACATACTGAAAAACAACCAAGAGTGCTAGGAACGGCGCCAGAAAGGCTAGCGCCGTTCCCGCTTCGCGGATCCTCCTCTTAGGCCTGTGGCGAGAGCCCCGCAGCGATCGCTCGCCCACTGCCGTCTCCGCCAGGTCGGTGACGATTTGCCTCAGAGCATCCGAGCCTATGGTGCCTGTTGAAGCGCCTGATCAATATCCGACACCGCCTGGTTCATTCTCGTCCGCGGGTCCGCGCCAAGCGCGATATCGTGAAGGGCTCCAGATAGCAGGTTTGCGTACTGCGTGAATGCGGTCGTTCCGGGCGGGGGTTTGCCCCACTGCTGGAGAGCGTCGACGAAGATTTTTCTCTGGGGGTCGGTCGTGTACTCGGGCAGTGCCTGGAGTACCGATACCCTCGGAGGCAAGGTGCCATGGTGCCTCGTGTCCGCAAGGGACTGGTCTTTGCTGCTCACGAAGAGTAGAAAGGCCGCGGCCTCAGCCTGATGCTTGGTTTTTCCGCTTGCACCAATGGTGACACTGCTCGCGAAGACGACGGGCGTCTTGACGTACGGAAGGGGTGTTACGCCCCACTTGAACGGCGCTGGAGGGTTCGCTGCGGCGCCACCAACGCCTATCTGACCAGACAGGACGTCGATGAATTCGATCGTGTTCAGTTCGAACCCCGCCTGTCCACTCGCAAATTGGTTCGGTGTTCCGACCTTCGGTGTCAGGCCTTCACTGTAGAGCGATTGGTAGAGCTTGAGGGCTTCAATGGCCTCGGGCGTGTTTAGGTACCCGTCCACGGACTTGCCGTCAGCCGAAAGCATCTGGAACGTCTTGTATGCTGACGAGTCTGGCGAAGCGTTGGGATCCCCTGCCGACCGTGCAAGCTGCGAGTCGCGCAACCAAAATCCGGGGATACCGCCCCCAAAGGTGGACGAGGCGAGTCCCCAAAATGACGGGTTCGACGCGGGCCCCTTCCGGACCTTCTTAAAGGCCGCTTTGGCCTGCTCCCAAGTCCAGGCATCAGCAAGAGCTTGCGGGGGACTAACGCCCGCAGCGTCCGTCGCGTCCTTGTTGTAGAACATCAGCACCGGGCTATCCACAAAGCCCGGAGAGTACACGTGCCCTTTGTACGAGTTTTCTGCCAGGACCGACGGAATGATATCCGCCTTTTGGTCAGGCGTCATCCACTGGTCGAGCGGTAAAAGCCCGCCGACCGCCGCGTACGACTTTGTGAATGCCGCGTCATAGCCCATAATGTCAGGCGGATTCGTGGACGTCATTATCACGGCCAGCTTGTCATAGAGTTGTCCGAAAGGAACCTCCTCAACCTGGATCGTGACAGACGGTTTAACCTTTTTGTAAGCCGCTATCTCACCGTTGAGAGTGTCGCTCTGCCATCGGAAGAAGCGCAGCGTAGTGGTACCCTGACTCGGCTGAGCGCAGCTCGCAAGCAGGTCGGCGGCTGCCAAGCCGCCGGCCATCTTGGCCGAGGTCTTGAGGAATTGGCGTCGCGTCCAGTCTAGCTTCAGTAGCCGATTCGGATCTATCATCGGTACTTCCCTGAAAATGTCGGATTCACGGCAAGCGGCAACGCGATTCGTCTCATGAATGACCCCTCCCGCTATTGGATAGATGGTTGAGGATCCCGACTCGACTCGGCTGATTCAGTTGGCACTCGGCCGTTCCCGAGCAGACGTCACCACCTCCTCCCCCTTCTCGTCCTCGACTACCGGGGACAGCTCCCGATGATGGTGTATCATACTCCGTATATCACGACCCTCCGGGACGCTAGGCTGTCCACGCCACCGAGTAGGGCCGCTAAGGCCACCCGTCATGGGAGGGAATTCTTGAGATGATTGGCTGTGGCTGAATCGTCCCGAAAGCAGCCAGCGGCTGGGCGCGCGACTTTTGAGGCTGATTCGCTCGAGTTGATTGCGCAAATGGCAGCCAAGGACCGGGCGCGCGAAGAAAAACCTCTTAGCCAAGATGCGCACGACCCCGACCGACTGCGCCGCGTGCGTTTAACTCGCGGCGAAATCGCGGATCAGCCTCGATGCATCGAGGAGACACTGAGGGACGAGCGCTCGGCCATCCAGATGGCAGCGAGTGTGCTAACCCGGCGGCCAATTACCCACGCATATCTTGTCGGCTGTGGCGACTCACTCGCAGTAATGCTTGCGATGCGCGGCCTGCTGGAGCAACTTCTGCGTATTCCATGCCAACCCATCCAAGCCCTCGAGTACGCGTACTACTATCGTCCAGCCGATCCGGAGGCTCTCGTCGTCGGCCTTACCTCAACCGGCTGGACGACTAAGGTTGCAGAGGCTATCCTGGCTGCGCGGATGGCGGGGCTTCGAACAGTCGCGCTAAGTAATAACGCCAACGCGGCCATCTTTTCCATTGCGGAAATCGGTCTCCTTGTCCACGCACGGCGCGATGGATATCCAACCCAGTCCAGTACGGCCGCTATGGCCCTGATGGCACAGCTCGCCATCGAGTTGGCGCGCGAACAAGGGATGTCGGACCACGATATCGCGAGCTACCAGCGCGGGCTCGACGGGACACCCTCACAGATTCATGATGTGATCGAGCGGCATTCTAAGAGCGTCGCGGACATAGCAATGCGCGAGGTGGAGGCACCTTTGTTCCTGTTCGCTGGGGGTGGCCCATCATTCGCCACAGCCACAATCGGGGCTGCCAAAATCAAGGAGTGTACTCCTCGGCACGCTATTGCGATCGAAATAGAGGAGTACCACCACTATCTAAGCCAAAGGGCGGGCGAGCCACTCTTTCTTATCGCTCCCAGCGGGCCAAGCGTTCGGAGGGCAGCCGACTCCATGCGAGTCGGCCGCGCCAACGGGGGGCGAGTGTACGGGTTGGTACCGCAGGATAGCGAACTCCTTTCTACACCGTCCGACGGCTTGCTTCAGCTCCCCACGATGGAGGAGCTGCTCACCCCCCTTGTCTACTCGGTGCCTCTGCAACTCCTGGCCTATAAACTGGGGATCCTCATCGGGGGGGCAGAAGAAGAGGCAGCCAAACCATAAGCACCCGTTGGTTAGCGAAAATCTGGCATCGATAGTGCCCACAATCTCGCCGGAGTGCTGGTGCGCGTTCTGAGCATCGGGCACTTCACCATCGACGAGGTGTGGCTGCCGGGAGGCGTCCACGTTTCGCACCTGTTCGGAGGTGACTGCGTTTACTCGGCAGTCGGTGCCGCGGTCTGGGGCGCTACCGTCGGGACGATCTCGGTTGTCGGGAAGGATTACCCAGAGGCGTGGATAACCCTGCTCCGTCAGCGAGGCATACGCACGGATGGGTTGCGTGCACTCGCGGTCCGACACCAACTTGTCGCGCAGATGGTCTATGACGACAAGGGCCGACGACAGAATGAACGGGAATCGGCGAGTACATCCGGCCAGGTCTCGCGCCGCGTGCGCTCAAGGCGCTGGAACACTTTTTCACCACGAATCGATGACGCCAGAAACCTAACAGGCTGGGCGGATGCCGTCCATATCGCTGGCATGCCGATTCGCCGGCAAAACGATTTCCTCCGCCTGTTTCACGGGGTGGTGCCATTGATCACTGTCGATCTACCGTGGCCACCGGATCTTTATCCGCCTGGCACGGTGCCTCAAGTGGAGCTTGCGTCCGCGGTCCTGCTCAGCGAAGCTGAAATGAAGGGCCTGTTTCCTGGGCGATCCATCGATGAGGTCGGTCAGGCGTTGATGGCGCGGGGCGCCAAGATCGTCGCACTCAAACGCGGCGCGCGTGGCTCCATCGTCTTCCACGAAGGCCGACCTCTTGGCTGCGAAATCCCGTCGCTTGCGGTAGATGTCGTTGATCCAACGGGTGCCGGCGACGCATACTGCGGCGGGTTCCTTGTGGGTCTCTCGGAAACCGGGAATGCCGAGATCGCCGCACAGTACGGGACGGTCTCAGCTTCTTTTGTCATCGAGGGGTTTGGAGCCGGCCACGGCCTGCGTCATGAGCGGAATGACGCAATAAGACGATTGGCTCAGGTTCGGCCTGCCGTTTACGGAAATGGGTCTCAGCATCGTGAGATCAAGCATGCAGGCTGACCAAGCTCAGTCGCGAACTGGTGCATACCCGGGACGTCCGACTCAACTTGCGATCATTGGCGTCATCGGGTCGGACTCGCACCCAGGCGAGGAGATCAGCGCCCATGCGTTGCACGTAGCCGACGACATCGGCCGGCGCCTCGCCATGCGCGGCGCCCTCCTTGTCACTGGTGGTAGCGGAGGCATTATGGAGGCTGTATCAAAGGGCGCATACGATGCTGGCGGGGTCGTCATCGGATTTCTGCCTGGTCGGACACGCGAAGGGGCGAACAGATACGTAACGATCCCACTTTGCACAGGTCTGGGCGAGATTCGCAGCCACTTGACGATATCCGCAAGTGACGTGATCATCATGATCGCTGGCTCGACTGGAACTCTCAATGAGGCCACGATCGCTTACGGTCACAAGCCGCTTGTCGTTGTGACGGGAACCGGCGGCTGGTCTGATCGGCTGGGCCAGACCCTCTATGGCGGAATGCACTTCGACGAACGGTCGACAGCAACGGTTCACTTCACGGCGACCGCAGCAGAAGCTGTCGAGCTGGCTTTCGCTCTTGCCATGCCGAAAGAGCCCCCTAAAGATGAAGGGACGACATCCTGAGCATCTTGAAGCTGTCAAGTGGAGCTGTCAGCGTCAACCTGAGTGGAAAAGTCGCGCTCATTACGGGTGGCGGGCACGGTTTGGGGCGCACCCTCGCCCGGCGTTACTCCATAGCCGGGGCTAATGTCTTTATTACCGGACGCGCCAAGGACGCGCTCGCCGAATCGGCTCAGGCCATCAAGAAGTCCGGCGGTCGGGCTGAATGGTCGGTCGCCGACGTGTCGAATCCCGAGGAAGTGACCCGATCGTTCGATGAGGCGATCGGGGCGTTCGGCACGGTGGACATCCTCGTGAATAACGCGGGCATTGCCGGACCGACCACGGACCTGGTCGACCTGTCGCTGAGGGACTGGAACGAGGTGCTGGCGATCAACCTCACCGGCGTGTTCCTCTGTTGCAAGGCGGCGATTCCAATTATGCGCGGTGCCGGTGGCGGAAAGATCGTGAACATCGGCTCGGCGTCAGGGAAACGACCGCTGGCCGGCCGGACACCATATGCCGCATCCAAGTTGGGCCTTCTCGGCCTGACCCGAACACTCGCTCACGAGATCGCGAAGGACGGGATCAACGTCAACTTGATCTCACCCTTCCTGGTCGCGGGGCCGCGCCTGGACCTGGTGATCGACCGACTTGCCGGCGTCCGGCATATCGACGCTCAGGTTGTCCGATCAGAAATGACCGCGCTGTCGCCGTTCAAACGCGGCGTCACCGAAGACGACGTGGCGAATGTGGCCCTGTTCCTCTCCTCGGGTGCGGCCGACAACATGACGGGCCAGGACATCAATGTGACGGCCGGTGCCGTCATGTACTGATGGGGAAGGAGAAGCTTCTCGGAAGGAGGGTCCCGCGGGTCGAGGATCGGCGGCTGATCACGGGAGCTGGGAGGTTTGTCGATGATCTCTATCCGTCCGGCCTCCTCCACGCCGTATTCCTTCGGAGCCACCTCGCCCACGCGCGGATCGTGCGCGTCGACACCAAAGCGGCCGCTGAAGCTGAGGGCGTCGCGCTGGTCGCGACGGCTCAGGATTTCGAGGCCCTCGGTGCTGTTCCAGCCGATCCGCTCGATCAAGATACGCGCGTCCCTGAGCGGCGGCCGCTGGCAGCCGGTCGGGTTCGCCACGTCGGGGATGTTGTCGCCATGGTGGTGGCCGACTCTCAGGAGCACGCCCGCGATGCGCTGGAGCGGATTGAGCTTGATCTGGAACCGCTCCCCGTCGTCGTCGACCCGGAGGAGGCGCTTGCCGAGGGTGCGCCGCTCCTCTATCCGGAGTTCGGGACCAATCTCTGCTTCCGGCAGGACGTCCAGACCGGTGACGTCGACGCGGCGTTCAAGCAAGCCGACCTCGTCATCACGAAGCGGCTGCTCAACCAGCGCGTGCTGCCGTCCCCACTCGAGGCTCGCGCGATCCTCGCCAGCTGGAATGGCAAGCGGCTCACCCTCGAGATCCCGACCCAATCACCGCATCTGATTCGTACCGAAATGGCGAAAGCGCTTCGGCTCAAGGCGTCGGAGGTGCGCGTCATCGTCCGTGACTTCGGCGGCAGCTTCGGGTGCAAAGGTGCGCTCTATGCTGAAGAGATCGCGGTCGCGGAGGCGTCACGGCGGCTTCGCCGCCCGGTCAAGTGGATCGAAGACCGCAGCGAGCATTGCGCCGCGACCCCACACGGTCGGGGACAGAGTCAACAGGTCGAACTCGCCGCTCGCAAGGACGGGACGATCCTCGCGCTGCGGTTGCGGATCGTCGCTGACCTCGGTGCCTACCTGGCGGAACCGGGCGCGCACGTGCCAACGGGAACGCCGCCCGTGATGACCGGCTGCTATCGGATCCCGGCAGCGTCGTGCACGGTACTGGGCGTCTTCACCAATACGGCGCCGACCGGTCCCTATCGCGGCGCCGGCCGGCCAGAGGCCGCCTACCAGATCGAACGGATGGTCGACGGGCTGGCGGAGGAGCTACAGCGGGACCCGGCCGACCTGCGCCGCCAGAACTTCATCCAATCAGAGGAGTTTCCGTACACGACGGCTGGTGGCGCCGTCTACGATAGCGGCGACTACGGGGCGGCACTCGATCGTCTGCTCCAGCGAGCCGGCTATCCGGAACTCCGGCGCCAGCAAGCCGAGGCGCGAGCGAAGGGCCGATTGGTGGGCATTGGACTCTCCACCTTCGTCGAGATGAACGGCGGTGGCACAGCCGATCGTTGCGGCATCCGCGTCGAGCCCGACGGTCGCGTCACCTTCTTCACTGGTTCGGCGCCACACGGCCAGGGCCACGAGACCGCCTGGGCGCAGGTCATTGCCGACCGGCTGGACCTACCGTTCGATCATGTCACGGTGAGGTATGGCGATACCGATCGGCCGGGGTACACGCAGGGGACGTGGGGCAGTCGCAGTGCGCCCGTGTCCGGGTCCGCGGCGGCCGAGGCGGCGGGCACGCTGATCGCCAACCTCCGGCGGCTCGGTGCCGACGCGCTCGAGGCATCGGCCGACGACATCCAACTCCGCGACGGGTGGATTCAGGTCGCCGGTGCGCCGTCGCGAGCGATGACGATGCAGCAACTGTCCGCGTGGGCTTCCGAACACGGCCGGCTCCCGGAGCTTCGCGTGCGCGAATCGTTTCTGCCGTCCGACTTCGTCTACCCCTTCGGGGCGCATCTCGCGCTGGTCGACGTCGATGCCGAGACGGGCGCTGTCGGGCTCCGGCGGTACGTTGCGATCGATGATTGCGGCGTGGTCATCAATCCGACCATCGTCGAGGGCCAGGTGCATGGCGCCGTCGCCCAGGGCATCGGACAGGCGCTCTTCGAAGGGGTGGGCTATGAGGACGACGGGCAGCTCATCACCGGAAACCTCGTCAGCTACTGCCTGCCGGCGGCGGGTGATCTCCCGACCTTTGAGGTCGATCGGACCGTGACGCCGACGCCCCGCAGCCTCCTGGGCGCGAAAGGGATCGCCGAGTCAGGTGCCACCGGCGCGCCGCCGGCCGTGGTCAATGCGGTGCTCGACGCGCTCCGCCCGCTGGGTGTCACGCATCTCGACATGCCGTTGACGCCGTCACGAGTTTGGGAAGCGATCCATCAGGCAACCAGCCGCTCGAAGCGATCCATGATCGCCGGCCACTGACGATCGAGCCTGGCGCGAAGCCGTTCCTCATCGATGGTCAGGATGTGCCCGTCCTTCATCGCGATGCGGCCCGCGACAATCACAGTTTCGACATCCGATCCGGTGGCTGCCCGCGCGGCCGTGAACATCGGGTCGTAGACGGGCTGGACGTCGAGACGCGTCGGGTTGATCAGCAGCAGATCGGCGCGTTTGCCGACTTCGAGGCTTCCGAGTTCGGCGCCCAATCCGAGCGCCTTCGCGCCTCCAATCGTGGCGATCGCCAGCAGGTCTTCGGCGCTGGGAACTGCACGGACATGCCATGGGGTCCCAAAGTGTGATTGCAGCGCTACCTGCGAGACGTGCATCGCCCGGAAGAGATCGATGCTTCCGTTCGCGGCGCCGTCCGAGCCGAGGCCAACCGGGATGCCCAGGCGCAGCATCTGGGGTATCTTCGGAGGGCCAATGATGAAATTGCCGATCGGGCAATGCGCCACGGTGACGCCACGCTTCGCGTACAGGTCGAGCTCCTCATCGGAGAGCAGGATGGAGTGAGCGGCGTGCATGCGCGGTCCGAGAAACCCGATCGACTCGAGGTGCTCGGCTGGCCGCTTGCTCCAGTGCTCGGCGGCGTAATCCACTTCATAGGTCCCCTCCGCCAGGTGGGTGTGAACGCGGACGTCAAGCGCGGTGGCGAGATCGCGGAACGTCTCCCATAGCTCCTGCGAGCAGACGATCAGTTGACGGAGCGCCAGCCAGGCGTCGACCAGCCGGTCGGGTTCTTCCGGGCGGTGCCATCGCCTGACCAGCGCGACGTTCTGATCGATGGCCTGACGGGTGGTGAGTCGCATCGAGGCCGGGATGTCGTCGCCCATGTCCAGGGTGGAGAGCGCGAGGATTCCCCGGATGCCGACCTCCTCGGCGGCGCGTCCCATCTCATCCGGGTGAGGCCCGCCGCCTTCGGCAAAACAGGTCGTGCCGACGCGAAGCATGTTGCTGTAGGCGACGAGACCGCTGAGATAGACGTCGTCCGGCGTAAGGATCGACTCGAATGGGATGAGGTAATTGCGCCAGATCGGTATCCGCAGTTGGCGACGCCGGCTGAGCTGGATCAGCTTGCCCCGTAGCAGTTGCTGACCCGTGTGAAAGTGGGTATCGATCAATCCGGGCAGGCCAATCCGGCCGGAGGCATTCAGCGTTTCGCGAGGGAAGAAGCGGTCGGCCCCGTCTTGCTCAGGACCAATCCAACGGATGCGGCCCTGGTCGATCGCCACCGCCCCGCGAGAAATCACGGAGCGTAGGGTGTCCATCGTCACCAGGTCGGCACCCGTCACAAGGAGATCAACGGGCTGCGGTACCTCAGGCATATCGTCGGGCCGGCCCAAGCAACCAGGGGTGCTCGCGCAGCGCCGGCTCGTGTGCCGGCACCATGGTCCAGCCGGCGCGACGAGCGCGACTGAGGAATGCTTGCGCGGCCTCGAGGTCCGGCGTGGCAGAGCAGAGCACCTCGAGGTTGGCGGTCATGGGCACAATGTCGCCGCACACGCAGACGGTTTCGCCGGCTCCCCTGACGAGCACCGACTCGTGCCCCGGCGTGTGGCCGCCATTGGGCACCAGCGTGATGCCGGCGATGACCTCCCGCTCACCATCCACGACGGTAAGGCGATCCCCCAGCCCGGTGATCAGCTCCTCGACGCCCACATAGAAGCGCCCGGCGTCGGGACTACGCGCCCAGCTGAGCTCGCGGGCTTGCACGAAGACCTGCGCACGAGGGAACAGGAGGTCATTCTCGACGTGGTCGTAGTGGAGGTGGGTATGGAAGATGTAATCGACGTCCTCGACGGCGATGCGCTCAGCGTCGAGCGCGTTCTCGACCGCGGCGGCGCCGGGCCCGGCGATCTGGAGGCCTCCCCTGGCCGCGAGCACCGGGTCAGGGCCCGTGTCCACCAGGACGTGCGTCTGGCCATCGGTAACCAGGAAGCAGTAGCAGGGCACCTCCATGAGGATGTCGGGAGGCGTGTCGGGAAAATACGTCATCCGGGGCACGTCGGGGATGATTCCGACTTCAATGATGCCGACCCGCCAGGGCATCAGGTCCTCGCGGTCAGCAACATGCCGCCATCGACGAAGAGCATGGCCCCCGTGACATAACCGGCATCCTGAGAACAAAGGAACGAGACCGGCCCTGAGATGTCCGGTGGCAGCGCGGCGCGGCCGAGTGGAATGGCCGACACTACCTCGTTCAGGTACTCCTCGCTGGTCCCTCCACCAAGATTGGTTTGAATCACGAGACCGGGCCCGACCGCGTTCACCGTAATTCCATGGGGCGCGAGCTCGAGGGCGAGGCTCCTCGTCAGCATCCAGACCCCACCCTTGCTGGCGTCGTAGGCGGCGAGGCCGGCGCTTGGAGACTGCGAGTGCACGGAAGCGATGTTGACGATCCGTCCAGCGGCACCACGCGCCACCATCGTTCGGGCCGCGGCTCGATCACAGATGAAGGCGCCTGTCAGGTTCACGTCGATCAGTCGGCGCCATTCGGCGAGGTCGAGCTCGAGCGACGGCCCGTAACGCAGGATGCCGGCCGAATTGACGAGCCCGAACAGCGGCCCGAGCTCGCGCTCGACGGTTGCGACCGCATCGATGACCTGCTGCTCCTGGCACACGTCGGCATGGATCGCCAGTGGCAGGCCTCCACGCTGACTGATCTCCTCGACGGTCGCCGCAAGGCCGCTCTCATCGATGTCAATCACGCCGACGGCGAAGCCGTCCGTGGCCAACCTCACGGCGCAGCTGCGGCCAATGCCGGAGCCGCCGCCGGTCACAAGCATGGTGCGCCGGGAATCCGATGCCATCATTCGGCCGTCCGGCCGGTGCGCGCCGTGGTGGCTTCGCCGACGCCGATCGGGTTCAGCCCGCCGGCGCGCCAGACGCGCTGGGCAACCTCCTGCCCATTGGTAATCAGCTCCTGCACATCGGCGGTCTGGAGCCGCCGGTCTTCGACAAGAAAGCGACCGCCCACCATCACGTGCGTCACGTCACGCCCGCTGGCGTTGTAGACGAGGACGCTCACCGGGTCGTGCAACGGAGCAAGGTGTGGCTGGTTCAGATCGACGAGGATGAGGTCGGCAAGCTTTCCCGGCTCGAGCGAACCAACCTGGTCGCGCCAGCCGAGAACATCGGCACTTCCCATGGTGCTGCGCCAGAGCGCCTCCTGGGCGCTGAGCAGGCTAATTTCTCGGTTGGCCAGGCGCGCGGCGCTGATTCCAAACCGCATCGCGTCCCAGGGGTCCATGGTCACCCAGTCGGTCCCCCAACCAATTCGGATACCGAGCTCATACATCTGCTTGAAGGGCCCGAAACGGCCGCGCTTGGCGACGATGGCCGGGCAATGCGCGACCGGGGTCCGGGTCTCGGCCAGCAAGGCAATGCCGGCGTCGGTGGCGTAGGTCACGTGCGCGACCACGGTGCTGGGGCCGATGAAGTCCTGGCGCTGGAGGAATTCGATGGACCCCATGCCGTAGGTAGCCTGCATGTAGTCGCGCTCCTCTGGACTCTGGGCGACGTGGATATGCATGCCGGCGCCGCGCCGCTCCGCCTCCGCTCGGATCCGCGCCAGTAATTCGGGCGAACAGGTATCGGCGGCGTGCGCCCCCATCCGGACCTCGATCCGGCCACCATCTTTGCCGTGCCAGCGCTCGTAGAGGCGAACGCTTTCCTCCAGCCGTTTATCGCCTTCGGCGGGGATGCGGTCATGGCGTCCGGCGCGGATGGCCGGGAGGTCGGTATCGAACACCTTATGCGCGACCTGGGCCCGAACGCCGAGCTCGAAAGCGGCGCGAGCGGTCTCGGCCGCATGGTGGTACATGTCGTGGATCACCGTGCAGCCGCCCAGCAGCACCTCGGCGATCCCGAGCCGGCTCAGCGCATAAATCGCATCCGCATCGAGGAAGGGCTCCATCGGCAGGGCGAGGCCGTAGAAGCCATCGGCCCGGTCCTCCGTGAGTCCGCGAAAGATGCAGCCGGCGACGTGGGTATGGACATTGACCAGGCCTGGCAGTAGGGCGTGGTGGGGGAAGTTGAGCGTGCGAAGGCCATCGTGGGCCTCGAGGTCGCGGCTCGACCCGACGGCCAGAAGCCGGTCTCCATCGATGACGACTGCCCCGTCGCGGATGACCCGAAACGGCTCGTCGACCGGCACAACCCAGCCGGCCCGAATGCGCAACCGGTCCGTCATTTCAGGGTCCTCATGCGGGATTCAGCGCCCGATGTTGGAGAGAGGGCCGGCGGGCGGGCGCCGGCCCCATCAATCCTACGTACGAGCGACGCTAAGCTGTCTGTTCGGCCAGGCGGGGGCTCGGCCGCCGGGTCTGCAGCACGTAGTACAGGCCGCCACCCACGATAAAGCCGATCGGGATGCTGAGGTCCATGCCACCCAGAGGTCCCTTCGAGAGCGGACTGACGAAGAGCGTGGAATTGGTCACGGCCGCGGCGCAAATCGCACCGACCACCAACGCGATGATGGCGTTCCAGTTGACGCCGTTGTTGTACCAGTAAATTCCGCCGCGCGTCGCCAGCAGGTCCTCACTCTTGTACTGGTATTTGCGGAGGACCATGTCGACCAGGTAGATCCCACTCCAGGGCACGATCCACCAGATCATGAGCGAGAGGAAGCTGATGAGCGTATCGACGAAGTTGTTGATGAATAGGGCATAGAAGACGAAGGCACCCGCCAGGACCGCATCGATCACCACCGTCCGGTAGCGCGGCATGCGAAGCCCAAGGGCGAGCAGGTTTAGGCCTGAGCTGTAGGTGTTGATCGTGTTTGCGGCGACCATGGAGACGATGGCGACGAGGAGGAAGAAGACGAGGAACCAGCCCGGGACGACTTTCTGGAGCGAGCCGATCGGATCGAAGGCATTCAACCCTGTTCCGATGAACGCCCCCGCGGCGTTGAGAAGTGTCGCCGGGATGAACGGGCCCAGGGCACTCGCGAGTGCGATCTGCCTCCGACTGGTGTTTTTCGGAAGGTATCGTGAGTAGTCCGTCGGCATGTTCATGAAGGCGAACCCGTTGGCGGCGGCGACGATCATCACGGCCAGGATGAAGGTGGTGACCTGATTGCTCGCGGCCAGCGGCCCGCCAGCGTAATTCCATTTCACATGCTGAAAACCGAAGAACAGGACGCCGAGCATCGCGATGCCGAGGATGATCAGAAGAGCCCGGTTGATCACAACGAGCGTAGCGTGGCCGAAGATCGCCCAGGTCACCATGATGATCAGGAAGATGACGATGGCCAACGCCTTTACCGCTCCGCTGCTGCCCAGCCCGATGACGCCGAAGAGGGCAATCAACGCCAGGACCCCGACCACGGAGTTGACCCCTTCCCAGCCGACGATGGTCAGAAAGCTGAGCAGGTTGGTGGGCGCGTTCCCGCGGACGCCGAAAGCGGCTCGGCTCACGACGATGGTGGAGGTACCCGCCGCAGGGCCGTTCATGGCCGCCAGTCCGACGAAGACATACGAAAGGTTGCCGATGACGATGGCTGCAACTGCGGCCCAAAGGTTCAGCCCCAGGCTGATGACGACTGCGCCGATGACCAGGTCGACGATTCCCATCAGGGCCCCGGCCCAGATCCAGAAGAGCTCGATCGGCGTGCCGTGACGGTCGCCGTCAGGAATGATGTCGATGCCGTGCGTCTCGATCTTGAACGGCGCGTCAGATTCCGGGTGTGCGGTATCGACGACTGGGTGGGTCTCGATTTTCATCGCCGCTTCTCCATGTGACTTCCCCTCGCGAATGAGTTCTCGGCCGGCTCCCCCTGCCGGTCGGCGCCCCAATGGTACGGGGCCGAACCGGCCCTAGCAATGGGCTAGAGCACACCCTAAGATAGGCTCAAGCCTACAGGCCGATGAGCAATTCAATCGGGGACGTGCTCGAGCTGATCAAGCCCTTCGGGGCCCGGCTGGATGCGGGCGCCGACGGCCTCGGGCGGTCGGCGGCGTGGGTCCACTCGTCTGATCTCCCCGACGTCGGGATCTGGCTGCGCGGCGGCGAGGTGGTCCTAAATACGGCGCTTCATGTCGATGGGCCGGGGGCGGCGACCAGTTTGCTGCAAAGCCTGGCAAAAGGTGGCGCGGCAGGCGTCATCTTCGCCGACGATCCGGGCTTAAAGGAACCTGCCCGCCGGACTATTCGCCGGCTGGGGAACCGGCTCAAGCTTCCGGTCATCTATATGCCGGTCGCGGTGAAGTTTGTCGATGTCACCCAGACGATCTCGCGGTCGATCATCAGCTCGCAGTACGAGACCCTGCGCTACTGGGAAACGATTCACGAGCGGTTTATTCGATCGGCGCTGGAAGGTCGAGGGACAAAGGAAGTTGTTGACCTCCTGGCGGAGATCTTGAACCGCGGAGTGGGACTGGTGGACTCGCAGCTTCGAACCGTGAGCTCGACCGGCCGGGCCCCCGACCGGGATGGCGGCTCCGTCAATCCGGACGGCTGGCTGCCGCGGGGTCTCGAGCGGGGAAAGGTCTGGAGGGACGTGATCGTGCGGACCAGCGGATTACGGTCGGTGGCAGAGTTGGGAGCCTGGGTGCAACAGATCCGGGCGCGGGGCGATCTGCTGGGGCTCCTGCTGGTTCGGGGCCAGGCGGAACTCAGCGAGCGCGATCGGATCGCGATCGACCAGGCCGCGATCGCCTTGGCGCTCGAGCTGCTCAAGGAGCGCGAGCTACGCGATCTCGACGGCCGGCTGGGCTTCGAACTGCTGGCGGACATCCTGACGGGGAAGATGCGGGACTACGAGGAGGCCCAGCGCCGAGCCGGCTTTCTCGGCTTCGACCTCTCGGCTTCCTACCGGGTCCTGGTCATCGAGGACTCGACGGGCGGACGGACGGCGGCGTTGGCGCCGTTACGTCGTCGAAAGCAGCGATTTCTCCGGGCCATCGACTGGGCACAAGGGCCGAACCCGTTCCGGATGATGGTGATGGCGCGATCCGATGCGCTGGTCATTTTGGCCTTCGAGCCACCGGCCGGCGACGCGCTGCGAAAGTTCGCCACGGCGCTGATCACAAAGCTCGAGGCTGAATCGTCTGGAAGCCGGTTTCTGGGTGGAATTAGTACCTCGCATGCCGGGGCGAGCGACGTGCAGGCTGCCTATGAGGAGGCGCTTCGAACCCGTGAGATCGGGTCGCGGCTGAAGCCGGACGACCGGGTTACGTCGTTTGACGACCTCGGGATTCATGGTCTGATCCTTGGGCTGGCGGGCAAGGAACTTGTCCGCCTTTCGCATCAGCGACTCGATGCGCTGGACGCGACTCCGCACGGCAGAGAGCTCCGCCAGACCGTGGAAGCCTATCTCGAGAACGAAGGCAGTATCTCCCGCACCGCCTCCGGACTACGTATCCACCGGAATACCGTCTTGCAGCGGTTGCAGCGAGTGAAGTCGGTGACGGGCCTGGATCCGCAGAAGGTTCGCGATCGCATGAGCCTGACGATCCTGCTCACCGCCGAGGCGTTCAGCCGCCCCGGTTAAATCGGCGGTCATGGGCCGAAGCCCAGTTGGCAATGTGCTCCAGCCCATTGCCGCTGTGCAAGGACTTCGCCTAGCATGGGGCGATGGGTTCGGGATTCGACGCGATCGTTGCCAACTACGAACGCCGGACCCCTTGCTCCCGCGAATTGAACCAGCGCGCAAGTCGGGTTCTTCCCGGCGGCGATACGAGGAGCGTGACCAGCTTCGCCCCCTATCCCGCGTACATCAAGGCGGCGCATGGCGCGACGCTGATCGATGTCGATGGCAACGAGTACCTCGACTTCCTAAACAACTACACCTCGTTGATCCATGGCCATGGGCATCCCCAGGTAATCCGGGCGATCGACCAGCAGATCGGCCAGGTCATGGCGGTCGCAGCGCCACACGAGCTGCAGGTCCGCCTCGCCGAGCTGATCACCGAGCGAGTGGTCTCGGTTGAACAAATGCGCTTCTGCAACTCCGGCACCGAGGCGGTGATGACCGCGCTCCAGGCCGCCCGTGCCGCCACCGGCCGCCAGGTCATCGCCAAGATGGAAGGCGGCTATCACGGGAGCTACGATCACGTCCGGGTCGGATCGCAGCTTCGGGCCAGCGCAACCACGGCGGAGAACGGCACCGGACTTTCGAGTGGCGTCCGGAGCGAAGTGCTGGTGCTTCCGTTCAACGGCATCGAAGGTACGAAACGGCTGCTGCATTCGCGCGGGGACGACGTCGCCGCCATCATCATCGAACCGATCCTCGGCAGTAGCGGCATGATTCCGGCGTCGAATGACTACTTGATCGCCTTACGCGAGCTCGCAACAGAGATCGGAGCCCTGCTGATCTTCGATGAGGTGATGACCTTCCGCCTCGATCGGGGAGGCTATCAGGCGCTTGCCGCCGTGCGGCCAGACCTGACGGTTTACGGGAAGATCATCGGTGGAGGCCTCCCGATCGGGGCCTTTGGCGGCCAAGCCACCCTGATGGAACAGTTCGCTCCCGCGCCAAAAGGGTCGATGACCCATTCCGGCACCTTCAATGGTCATCCAGTCGTCATGGCCGGCGGGATCGCGACCATGGAACTCTTTGATACGGAGCAGATCAGCGAGCTGAACGCACTGGGCGATCGCGTCCGCGATGGGCTCAACCTGGTTTTCGAGGAGCTCGAGCTCAATGCGGTCGCTACCGGGCACGGTTCGCTGCTCGACGTGCACTTCGGTACGCAGACCGTGTCGAGTGTGCGCGACGCCCGCTTGACGCCCGCCGACCTGAGCGCGGCCATTCATCTGGAGTTGATGAATCGGGGGATCTTCATCGCGCCCCGCGGCATGATGAATCTCTCCACCGCGGTGACCGTGGCCCAGGCCGATCGTCTCGTCGATGCCTGGCGGGACACGCTGGAGCTGTTGCTGCCGGTCATCGATCACTCCTACCCGGCCCTGCGCCAGTCCCGTCGCGCTGCGGCCGTCGGGGAGCGGGTGTCGTAACGACGATGCGACACGTTGAGAACCGCTCTATGACCCCGCATGAGTGGCGCGGGATTTCGATCCGCGACCTGACGCCGGACGGCGGCGATTGGCAGGGGTCACTGGTCGAGGTTGACGTGCCCGCTGGGATCCAACATCCGCGCGCCCGGTCCACCCGGTGCGAGACGTTCTACTACGGTCTCAGCGGATCGGTCGACTTCGAAGTGGAGGGCGAGAGACTGGTCCTGACGCCGGGCGACCTGCTCGCCATCCAGCCCAACGAGTGGTACTCGTATCGCACCTCGGCCGGGGCCGCCCGGTTATTGAGTTTCAACGTGCCGCCCTACGACCCCAACGCCACCGAGATCGCCGAGATCCCGGTGACGGACGCGCTTCGCTGATCCCATGAGCGGGGAGGAGCAGCGCTCGGCGGTCATCACCGGTGGCGGCGGTGGAATTGGTCGCGCCATTGCCAAAGCCTTCGCCAGCAGCGGCATCCGGGTGGCCGTGCTCGGACGCGACCGGGACAGGCTGGACACGACGGTGCGTGAGCTGGGTCCGACCGCCATCGCCCACCAGGTTGACGTCGGATCCCGGGATCAGGTGGCGCAGGCGATGGGCGACATCGTTAAGGCCTTCGGTCAAATCGACATCCTGGTGAACAATGCCGGGATCGCCCGCTGGGTAACGACGAAGTCGGCGCTGGATGAAGCCGAGAATGCGATGGACGAGGTCTACCGTACCAACGTCAAGGGCCCCTACTTCATGGCACTGGCGGCGGCGCCGCACCTGCGTCGACCGGGCGGCCGGATCATCAATATCAGCTCGATCACGGCGTTCTCCGGTGGACATGGTCCCGGATCAATGGCCTACGCGACCTCAAAGTCCGCATTGCTGGGACTGACCTTCGCGCTGGCTCGCGAGTTGAGCAGTGAAGGGATCACCGTGAACGCCGTCGCGCCCGGACTGATTGCCGACACGGAATTCAACCGGGATTATCCGGACGAGTATCAGCGCGCCATCGTGAAAGAGACTCCAGTTGGCCGCAAAGGGACGGTGGACGATGTCGTGGCGGCCGTGCTGTACCTGGCCTCACCGGGCGCCTCATTCGTCACGGGGGAAATCCTGGCCGTGAACGGCGGCCGGCTCTTCGGCCGCTAAGTGATCGACCGTTTCGCCAGCGCTCGGCCAAGTCGGGCCGACATTTCGGTCAGCTCCGACTCCGAGCTGGTAAACGGCGGCATCAGCAAGAGGTAATCCCCGGCCTCGCCGTCGACCCCGCCACTGCATGGATAGACGATGACACCCTCGTCCATGGCCGCACCGGTTGCCCGCGCGCTCATTGATTGGCTTGCCGGAAAGGGTCGCTTCGACGCCTTGTCGGCAACCAGTTCCACGCCGGCCAAGAATCCAAGCCCACGCACATCGCCGACGATGGGAACGTCATCGAGGTGTTCGTGCAGCGTCGCGAAGAACGCTGATTCGAGAGCCGCAACCCGCTCGACCAACTTCTCACGCTTGATGATTGACACCGCGGCCATCCCGGCGGCACAAGCGATCGGATGTCCGGCCATTGTGAAGTTGTGCTCGAAGCGGCCGGAGCCGCCCTTGAACGCGTCGACAAGCTTCGATCGGACGATCATGCCGGCGAGCGGTGCATAGCCGGCCGAGACACCTTTCGCGAAGACCATGATGTCGGGCTGGACACCAAAGCGTTCGATCCCAAACCAGCGCCCCAGGCGGCCGAATCCCGTGATCACCTCGTCCGCGATGAAGAGGATGTCGTTGGCGTCGCAGATCTGCCGGATTCGCTGGAAGTAGTCGGGCCGAGGGAGCGATGCCCCACCGGCCGCACCGATGATCGGCTCGGCGATGAAGGCGCCGATCGTTTCGGCGCCTTCTCGAATGATCGTTCGCTCCAGCTCGTCAGCACAGGCGAGCGTGCACCGACCTCCATTTGCATAGCAATGCGAGCAGCCCCGATACGAGTTGGGCGCCTCGATATGGGGAAAGTTGAGAAGCAGTGGGCTGTGGCGCTTTCGGCGTGCCGCATGCCAACCCGCCGAGAGCGTCGCAATAGTATTGCCATGAAAACTCGGCCAGCGTCCGATGATGCGCCACTTCGTCGCCTGTCCACGCTCAAGCCAGTACTGGCGAACGAACTTGAAGGCGGATTCATTCGCTTCAGAGCCACCGGAGACGAAGAAGACCTGGTCGAGGTCACCGGGCGCGAGGCTCGCGATCAGATCGGCCAGCTGGCGGATAACGGGTGTTTCGAATCGAAGGGAGTGGACGTAATGAAGCTCACGCGCCTGATCGACCATCGCGCGAACGATCTCATCGACACCGTAGCCCAGGCAGGTAACGCCGACCCCGGACGCGGCGTCGAGGTAGGCGCGGCCGTGATCGTCGATTAACTCGATCCCCTCGCCGGTGATGAAGAGCGGCGAACGAATGTTGACATCCGGCCGGAGCAGATGATCGCCGGCTTCCGGTAGCGCTCCGTCATTTGCCAGCGCGGGACGCGGAATCTTGTCGGCCACTTCTCGGCCGAAATTGTCGCAGATCAGTTAGCTATCGGCCGTAACACCCGTCCTGCCGTCCGCGCCGTACGAACTGTGCCGGACGTCTCGGTAGGTTATCCAGGCTTTTGGAACGATATTCTCGGTACGGCGCTGATGAGACCTCGGAGCGGCGAGGTGCTGAGGAGCAGGAGGTTGCGGCATCTCACGCCGCAGCATCATGGATGCGTCCAGCACTCTACTGCGTGCGGGGCCTTCATCCAGATGAAGGCGCGACTGGACGAAGTCCTCATTGGTTCTTAACAGCCGAGGATGTAGCCACGCTGAGGGTGTAGGAGGGCAAAAGTCGATCCAATTCCGACGGCACGCCCAGCAGATAGCTGAGGACCACCAAGAGTCACGCGGTACCACCTGTCCCAACGTCCGCAGGCGGCCTGACAAGGACGCATCGACCCTCGTTCCCTGGAAGCGCTTGACCAAACAGCCGTTTGCCTCCGGGCCAGCGCGAGCCCATCCTATATGTATGTGGGCCGGACGGACTTTTGCCGCCCTACAGGGCTTCGATGACTGGCGTTCTCACGGGGACCGGCGACCCAGACAAGACGTTGCCAGATCAGATTCCGGGAGTGGTTGACTCCTGGACGCGGCTCAATCCGGCCAGGGGTCGATCCATCCGCCGGCTACTGAGGAGAGCGAGGTCTTGCACGATCCACTCTTTCGCCGTCCCGACCCTGAACGCGAACTCGGACGTCAGGCGCGAGTTATCGACGCGACTGACGGCGAGGATCTC